>Ga0181562_10000856_pt1 | contig 25142 bp, 17 predicted proteins | sample 011ome_26_FD_139344 | JGI IMG/M metagenome (GOLD analysis project Ga0181562, IMG submission 139344) | Coastal salt marsh microbial communities from the Groves Creek Marsh, Skidaway Island, Georgia - 011511BT metaG (megahit assembly) | ecosystem: Environmental > Aquatic > Marine > Intertidal...
ACACAGACACATCATTATCAGCATCATCATCATACGCATTGTTGGATTGTATAGTACATATGTGAATTTACACTTACTACATCATAGACGTTTAACGAAACGAATGTCGTCTTCGATGTCGCGTCTACGATATCGCGCTCTGTCTGTTTACGCGTCTTCGTCTTCGTCAGCTTCTTTGACGGGTTTTGTACTCTTCTTCGGCGTCGGTGGCGGCGCGACTAAGTTTGCGAAAAAACCCAAAATCCCACGCGGCGCGTCATATATTGGTTCACCCGCCACCGCGCGTCGTTCGCGCTCCTCATCCACCGCGAGCATCTGTCGTAACCGACGCGCCTTTTTCCCCGAAAGCCGCGGCTCCTCACCTTCATCATCGCTCGCGCGCTCGCCGACGACCAGCTCATCAAACCCCGTGCGAGGATCTAATTCGCGAGTAAATGTAACGTCTTCGGCGCACCCGAGGACGATTTCACACGTCGTAAAGACGACGCACCCATCCAACGCGTGGCCGCCGACGACGTCCCCGCGCGCATCCGCCAGCGACGCGTGCACGTGGCACCCCTCACCGTTGCGCGAAATCGTCCCCACGAGCGAGCAAATCTCAAACTTCTGATTGGGCAAGTCTAACACCGCGTTGGTGCTGCCGGAGAGCAACGACGTGTGATTGGCGAGGCGGAGTTTCGCCGCGCTCAGGCTGCCCACAGCGGTGATGATGAAGGCGTTTGGGAGCTCTCGAGTGGCGCAAAAGTCGAGGAGGGCGCGTTTGAGGTCGTCACCCGGGACGAGACGGAGGGCGTAGGTGCGCATGATGCGACGGTGCGCGACGGCGCGCGGTGGCGTCGAGAAATGAAGGTGAGCTAGCGGTCCCGGTCCCGTGAGGAGACGGTTGGTTGACATACATACGCGCCGTCGCTAATACTATATGCGCTAGTGACGTGATCTATGGCGCGCTATCGCGTCGGACGTCTTCGGGAATGGCGGTAATATCGTCATCGAGCATGGCGTCGGCGACCCAGCGCGCGAGTAAGGCGTGGTAGACTAAGCCGCGCGCGCCCAATCCGGCGACAAACCAAGGACGCCGTCGTCCGCCGGCGCGCGTTTTGGTTCTTCCGGCGAGCGGAAGTGCGCCCGCAGGCGACCGAGGTGGATTCGCGCGCACGCCGTACTTGAGCTGCACTATATCCCATGACGACGTCGGCGCGTATGCACGCAAAGCCAAGTCGCGAAGTGCAGATTCGGCGCGAGCGCCTCGCGTCGACGTTCTGTCGGCGACGCCCGCGCGACGCGCGTCTTCAACCGTGGCGTCGTATTCCTTCGTCGGACCCACCATCGCGCGCGACGTGCCAAGCGGTGCGACGTACGTTGTGCCAAGAATTCCTGTCGTTAACGCCCCGTCGTCGGGTTTCATCACGAGCACGTGTCCGCCTTGGAGTTGCACCGGGACGTCGTCGGCGTTTACGAGCGCGTGCACGGCGGCGCCACAACACAAGCATACGTCGTCAAATTCGTCATATAACGCCTCAACATCGTCAATGGTGGCGGTACGAAACATCGCGCGCGTGCCTGCGACGCCGCGCGAGGCGACAATTGAACACGCGTCCCAGAGGGCGGATAAATACCGCGGAGCGTCGACGACGACGCCTCGCGGCATGTACAACGCTCCAGCGCATCCAACGTCATCAGCGCGCGCTTCAGCCTCGAGCACATCTTCGGTAAACACTAGACCCGGGCACAGAGCCAGAGTTTCGGCGGTAGTTAAACACGTAGCACCGTCGTCATCGTCGTCGTCTTTGAACGCTTCGATGTCGGCGACGAGGCGAGCGTTAAACGCTCGGCGAAAATCCACACCTTGCTTGGCCGACCGTGCAGGCCGAACGATCCCCGGCGCGCGCGCCACGGCATCATTTCGCCGTTCGCCAGTGTTTCTCCCCACGCTATCGCGCCAGCCACCATCCGCATCGTCGCATCGCGCGTTTAACACGACGTCGAGCGCGTCCTCAGCCTTCACGGCGAGAGAAATTAAACGCTTTGCCGCGGCGACACCTTCGCGTCCGCGCCAGATAACCTTCCCTCGAGGCGTATACGGATGCAATAACCCCGCAGCGACGCCCGACGCGCCGCCGGCGATGCCGCGTGCGTCAATGAGCGTCACGTCTAACGCCGTCCCGCGCGCGTTGGCGCCTTCGAGCAGCTCAAACGCGAGCGCCACGCCCGCGAACCCCGCGCCGACGACCGCCGTCTTGCGCGGCACCGCGTTCGAACCACTATGTGCGCGACATATCACGTCCGCGCGCGCCCCTTGCGCCACCGCGCGCGACGCCAGCGCCGTCATCGTACCCTCCTAATCTCTCTTCACGTACTTGATCGCCGGCGCGTACGCCGCCCGTCGCGCCAAGAACGCACAAAACACGAAGAGCGCGCACACGAACGCGATGGCGACGTATAAATCGCCGTGCGAGCCCCCGGGTTGTTTGGCGTGCATGGGCTTTGCGCCGTCCAGCGAGAAATGGCGCCACAAACCTCACTGTGCGTCGGGCTCATGCCGACGCCGACGTCGCGCGCGGATGTCTCACGATGCGCTGCCGCGCCCGTTCGAATGCGGCCGATGTTTGAGCGCGGCGCGCGCGCGCGTTTGGCGGCGCATCGCGGAGGCGCGCGCGTGACGGCGGCGGATGATGGTGCGAGTGATGGTGACGATAGAATGTCGAGCGCGTCGCGCGCGAGCACGGCGCCGCGCCGCTCAGGCGCGGGGCGTCGCGCGGTGTTCGCCCCGCACGCGAGCGCGCGTTCGAAGGGTCCGAATCGCCGCCGCATGCAAGGCACGGCGCCGAACCGAGGGAAAGATGTGCCGGTGACGTTTACCGTCGACCGCGCGCTCGACGTCGACGCGGGCGAACGTCGCGTCATCATCGTCGGCGAGTGTGACGCGCTCGGCGCGTGGGACGTCTCAAAAAGTATCAAGTGTGTTCGGGTGCGCGGCGGAGGGGCGAGCGCGAATGGGACGTCGAATGCAGAAATTGAACGATACGTCGGGACGGCGCGCGTGGCGTTCGACGCGTCAACGACGTTTAAGCTCGCGACGACGAACGTTGACGGCGATGTCGTGGCGTGGAGCGCAGGAAATGGTGTAGATTTGAATATTCCGCGGCGGTGTGCGAATGTTGAGGTCAAGTGTGATTGGCCCGTGGATGATGCGAGGATTTTAGTGTCGATTTCGCTTACGAGCGAGTTGAGCGCCAACGACAACAAAATTGAAACCGGAGGTGCGTGGTTGGCGTACGGGAAGAATTCGGCGACGGATGGCGACGACGATGAAAACGAGCACGATGACGATGACATGCGGGGTGATAGCAATGCGAACGCGACGATGGATGAATTTGACGCGGTCGACGCAAGCGTCGATTCTGACGTCGAATGCGACGTCGAATCCAACGCCGACGCCGAAGGATTCGACGGCGATTCCGACGACGAATGCGCGCAATACAAACCCGGCGATCACGTCACAGATATGATGGGGGGTTTACGCACCGAGCTTGTGTATAACGCCGCGAATGAGGAGGATTTTGGCGTGCGTATTGCAATTTTAGAAGAGGGCGAGCTCGTGGAATTGTGGCACGAACACGGCACCGAACCCGGCAAGGGCATGCGCGTGGGCGACATTTACGTCGGATGCGTCACCAAAGTCATCAGCGGCATGCAAGGCGTGCTCGTGGATCTCACCGGCAAGGGTCCACCGTATGCGTTGATGCAAAAGGGTATTGAGAAACCGGCGTTGGCGTGGCGCGAGGTTAAGCCAGATGAGGACGAGGACGAAGACGAGGACGAAGACGCCGCGGACGACGGCTCGGCGAGCGCGCGATGGAATCGGCCCGGGGGTTGGGGAGACATTTGGCAAGATGGTGACAACGGCGCGATGCGTGCGCCGACGACGTCGACGTCGACGTCGACGTCGGTGGCAGCGGTTGTTGCGAGCGGCGAACGCAGCTATAGCCGTAGGCTATCTGGTAAAGTCGCCTCGGGCGGCGGCGTCTGGCGCGGCGCCGGCGGTCGTTCGCAGCGCCGCGCCAAGGCGCAGGAGACGCGACCGCGATGGGAACAGTGGACGCCAGAAGTCGATTTACTTGAATGCGAGCCGAATTTCGCCGTGTCGTCCGAGGATGACTTGGGCGAGTCGACATCGACGGATGAAGAATCCGACGACGAATCCGCGGGCGAAGACGCGTCCCCGTCGTCGTCATCCGCGACGACAACGATGGCCACCGACGGCGCTTTTGGGGATGAGAATAATATCACATCTCCTGACGTCAGTCACGCCGCGTCATTCAAGGCGTCCCGTCGGCAGGCTCGCGAAGAATGCTACGCGCTCTGGCAGCCCGGCCAACCCGTCGTCGTGCAAGTCACGCGGCTCGGCAGCGGGCACAAGGGTCCGCGCGTCACCGCCCGTCCCACCCTTCCCGGGCGCAACGTTGTGTTATGCCCAGACGGTGAGGGCGTCTACGTCTCTCGCAAACTCATGGGCCCCGCGCGCAAGTACGTGAAATCCATCGGGAGCACCGTGTGCCCGCCGAAGAGCGCGCTCATCATGCGCACCGAAGCCGCGGGCGTGAGCAAGGAAACGCTCGAGCTCGATATTAGTTGCCTCGCCACCGATTGGGAAAACGTCTGCGCGGCGTCATCCGACGTCGTCGCTCAATCGGCGCACAGCGGTAAAGCGTTGCGCCCGACGCGATTGCTTCAAGCCGCGACGCGAGAGCAAGTGCTCGTGCGGGACTTGTTTGGCGAACGCATTTCCAAGCTCACCGTGGACACCGTCGAGGCGTACCAAGTCATCGTGGATGATTTATTACGCACCGGAGCGTCAAAGGAGATTATTGACCGCGTGGTCTTGCACGCTGGCCCAGATCCTGTGTTTAAATTATTAGGCGTGGATGAAGTCGTGGAGACGATGATGAACACCGAACGCGTGTTTTTAGGCGACGACCTCGCGAGCGCGCACATCGTCATTCAACACACCGAAGCGCTCACGGCGATTGACGTCAACGCCGGCAGAGCGGCGATGGAGGCTGGTGAAGATGGCGAAGATATTGCGTTACGCGTCAACATTGCCGCCGCGAAAACAGTCGCCCGAGTGCTGCGTCTGCGCGACATTGGTGGCTTGGTCATGGTGGATTTAATCGACATGGCGTCGGATGACCACCGGCGACAGGTGGAGGACGCGTTTGAGCAAGTCGCCGCGCGAGACCGCGCGCAGGTGACATTCGTGCCGATTTCATCGCTCGGCGTCATGGAAGTCGCGCGCGAACGGCTACAAACTCACGCGTTGGGCAAAGCCGCCGTGGTCGCGGATGAAAAGGGCATGCCCATTCCGTTGCCACCCGGATTTGACGCACCGGTCCCCGGAACATCTGTCGCGATGGGACAAGGTAAAAAAGTTCGAAGCGTGAAAGGACCTCGCCCACCGCCGTGGGAGCGCGGCGCCGCGGGCGGTCGCGGTCGCGGTCGCGGTCGCGGCCGAGGTGGGCGAAGCGGGCGAGGATTTGGTAGGAGCGGCGCGACGTTTCGCGGAGAGTGGAATGACGGCGATGGCGCCGCTCCTCAGTGACAGACACATACACATATTCTTTTTGTTTATTAATACAGCGGTAGCTCGCACTACAACACATCGCAGTATCATTTCGCGCTTTTCTTTGCGCTCATCGCACTTTTGGCTTTTTTGCCGCCGTCGTCTTGCGCGTGCCATTCAGGCGCAACTTCATCCGTGTAGTGATAATCGTAGAACAACTCGGCTCCTGGCTCGAGATCTTGAGACGCGTATATCCCGAGCCGGTTATCGCCGTTGACGAGTAAAATGCGCGCATGACAATTCGCTTCGCGAGAGTGATTGGCGAAACGCAACTTGTTGCCTCGGTTTTGCGCGTCGACGACCCATTCGCTATTCAAGTTGAACAAATATGAGCAGTTGTTTTGATCGTACACGCGACCGCGACGGTCGGCTTCGTTTTGAGAAATCAACTCGCCCACGTATTCACCGATGAAATCACCCTTGCGTACGCCGTGAAGAATGTAAGATCCCCAACCAGCGATTTTGCTCCGTCCCAAGCACACGTGTTCCTTTTGTCGCAATTGGAGCTTCATGTTTTCGCACGGTAAATCTGGCATTTTGACCTCGACGTTTTTATCTACAAAGCCGTGCTTTTGACGAATCGGGTGTACGATGGCGGCGGCGACTTTGCAGCACCGACGACACTTGTCTGGATTGCATTCGCGCCCGGCGGCGAAGCACGGACACGCGCCCGTTTTACACGTGCCGCGCGCGCCCGCTTTGCAATTGCACCCATCAAATTCATTCCAACAGTTTGGTCCGCAGTTGCAAAATCGTTCGCAAAAGTTGCCCACTTTGACGCATGGACACGTGTCCTTGTCGCATTGTCCTTCGCATTCGCACGGGGTATATTGCGTCCAAACCGTGTCAGCATTTTGTCCCATTTTAAACCGACGTTGAATCGTCGGGTGTTTTGAGCCCTTGGCATTTTTAAGAAAGTTCTTTGACATGCTGCCGCCGCCGCGTTTGCGCTTCTTAGAGACGGCATCGGCGACGTCCTTCATATCTTCGTCATCTGCCACATCGGTGCCTTCCGCTATCATCGCCAGGTGGTGCATTTGACGACCAACGTCGGCACATCCGCGACGCGTGCCGAAAAACAAGCTCACTTCGCACGGCGTAGCTGCGTCTCGACCGATAATTTCCACCGCCTTGACAAGAATCTGCTGATCCACGGGATTTCTCCATCCGCGTCGGCCTGCTTTATACGGATCGACTTTTACCGGCGCCGTGGCTGCCGCAGACGTCGATGACGGTAAACCTTCGTCGCACGGCGCGCACGTTGCCGCACATTCGGCGTAATACTTGTATTCATCCGTCCTAAACCAACACGCCGCACTACACGGATTTTCCTGCGAATACGGCACCAGCGCGTGTTCTACGCGACTCAATCGACGCTTCAAGCGCTCCTCGGTGCCAATTTTTCGCCCCGCGGATTTCGCTTGCAACGAACCGTGTAATCTACAGTCAAAGATGTAGCATCGCGGGCAAAAAGCGCCGGCGAGTTGCTCGGCGGCTTCATCAAACGTATCGAAATGAATCACCGGTTGCGTCCTCGGCGCCATCGTGGGTGCGGTAATAATCTTACGCGCGAACGCGAGCCAAAACTGCAAGTCGACGCCGAGCGTTTTCAACATGCTCACTAAATCCGCCGTGTAAATGCAACACGAAGACGTCGCGCGCTGTATCGCGCGATTGACGCGATTGGCGTGCGCGCGAAATTCCAACCACGAGCGAATGGTTGATTCCCCACCTCGTTGCGCCTCTTTAAACCACTCCTCGACGTGCTCGAGATCAATTTTCAACGCACTCGATAATTCATCGACAATAGTTTGCCTGATGACGTCGTAATACGGTTTTCCCGGCCCATTCGCGAGCGTAATCGGCTTGCTAAACGCGGCAAAGACTCCAGTCAACAGAAAGTGCGACTCACGCGATAATTCCGTATCCTCTACGCTTCGATCCTCTACGGGGTCGGATTCTAAAAACTCCCCATCGTCATCGCGAAATAACAATCGCGAAAAGTTATCCTCGCGGTCGTATGAATTACAGTGCGTGGAGTACGCAAAGTAGGAATACGACGGAACGGCGTCGGCGCCGCGGATGCGCTTCGGCGACAACGACGTCGTAAACACTTCGCGTTCGGGCGTCCATCGCCAACGTCCATCGTAAGCAAATCTGAAACGATTCAAATGACACGGAGATTTCACGGCGCGCCTAGACATTGGAAGATCGGGCGCATGCGCGTCGGCGTCGTCTCGAGACCAAAACGTGGACGCAAACGACTTTTTCGGCTTATCCAGCGACGTTGTGGGCTCCGCGCGAGTTGCGTGATCTCTCTGTTGCTCCACAACCATATTTCGCGCCCACGTCGCCCATTCCTCGCGGAACATCGCCCTGAGTTTATGCACGTGTTGACGCACTAAACGCTTCGCTTCTTTACCGGCGTCTTCCTCTGAGCCGCAGGCGCCAAACGCCTCTCGAAACGCATCCACCTTCGCCTTGGCCTCCTTTATTTGCTCAAGATTCGCCTCGTCGTTCATCACCGACTCAATGTGCGCGAGATCATCACTCGGTGACGCGTCCACGGCGGTTGTCTTGGCCTCGTACGCCGCCGTCATCGTCGCTACTTTCGTCGCGAGCGGCTCGCCCGACGACGTCGCTGGCTCGGTGTCCTTCGCCGCGGGCGCGTGCACCACCTTTGGCGACGATCGCGGCAACTCCACGACCGCCGGCTCGGGCGCGACACCAACATCATCTTCTTCTCCCTCGTCCTCGCTCTCGGACACTAAATCTATCACATCCGCGGGCGCGGCGACGCCCGATTTCGCCGAGTTCGCGCGCGGTCGCTGCCGCTCACCAGGCGCATCAAACACCCCGACCACGCCGTCGCTCTCGTGCCCGGCGTCGAGCGCGGCGGCGAACGCCGCGGCGTCATCGTGCGTACCCACGCGCGCGTCCGCGCGCGGTTTCACCGGCGTCATCACGCGTCGGCGAGTGTCGATCGGTCGCATCAGATTTTGAAGAAAGTCACGCCAGTTGGCCGCGCGCGCGCTCGTCGCCGCCGTCGCGCGCAATGGCTCGTCCGCGACGACACACCTATGGAGGACGACCATCGCGCGCGCGCAAGCCCGCGGAGAGGTTCGGGGCGGACGCGCCGACGCCGGTGAAGGCGACCAAGACGCGCGCTGCTCGAGGCGGTTCCAATGCGAACTCCGGAACACGACGCGGGCGTCCGCGGAAGGATTCCGCGCACGTCGTTGCCAACGTGGTACGTGGGTGCGATCATATGGGGCGTCGTGATGCGCGCGCGCGACGCCGAACGCGTCGCATCGCGTTGGCATTGCGAATTGAGCTCAATTTCAAAGTAACCACCGCGTTGGAGCGCGCGTTGGATTCATTCATTCGTTTGACTGACGCCTGATGTCGTGATTTCGTGCGACGCAGTTTTCGAGTTATAGGAGTAGAATCCAAAGCCAATTCGCCACCATGCGTCAGTGTCAGGCGCTGATTGATGCGTATGTATTCGACGGGTGGCGAGGCGCGTCCAAGGATAAGTTGAAGCCGACGGCTGAGCTCAGTCGCGCGCGAGAGAAGATATTTAACTGTAAATTGAAAATACGCGAGTTATTCAAAGGACTGGAGCTCGATCCGAACGAGCGCGAGATTACGACGGTGGAGGATGAGTTTGGGGAGGTTGATGTCGAGGATATATTTTGTAGCAAATGCGCGCTCGCGGACGACCGCGACGACGACGATATATTACTATGCGATGGATTTTGCGATCGCGCGTACCACCAGAGTTGCGTGGTGCCGCCCGTGGCGAATGAAGACATCCCACCGGATGACGAAGGATGGTTGTGTCCGCTGTGTGATGCGCGCGTGGATGTTATCTACGTGTTAAATGACGAATATGATCAAAACTTGGGACAGAAGTGCGTCGCGGCGGATGTGTTTAAAGAAGAAGCGGAGATGGAAATGAAAGGCATCGTTCCAGGCACGGCGCAATTTGAACACGCGGATGAAGATAATTGGCCAAGTGATGAAAGTGACGACGAGGATTTCGACAAGGCTCAAATGAGCGACGATGGGCGCGACGACGAAAACGAGGCGCTCAGCGGCAGCGCGCGTTCGTCGAGTGAAGAGTCTAGTAGCGAGGAAGAAGATTTGATTATCGACGGCCCACGTCGACGGACAAAGGTGGATTATGTCAAATTAAATGGTGAAATGTTTGGCGCCGGCGAGGCGTACGAGGGTGAATTCGAAGAACGCGGCGGTGCGAGCTGGAAGAGCTCGAATAAAAGTAAAGCGGAAATGCTCGCCGCCATTCGTGGCGATAGTGTGGGCAAATCAAAAGACGGCAAAAAGTCCAAGGCAAAAGACGACGTTGTGCAGTCGTCGCGTGCGAAAACGCAAGGACGACGACGATTCGATCCGCGCGTCGTCGCGGAACTCGAACGCATCTTTCTCACGGGCGCGACGACGCCGAAGAAGCCTCAACGTGAAACCATCGCGAGCAATCTTCACCTCGACGCCGACCAAGTAAAGATTTGGTTTATGAACCGCCGAAGAAAGGCATCAAAGGAACCGCCCACGCGCGCAGTTCGCGCCACGCGATCGCTCGGTCCCAAATATTAGGTGTTTGTAAAGCCTCACTCTGAGACTCAGTAAATATGTCAACAAAAACAACCAAAGCGCTCGTGCCGCACTTGCACTACATGAGCGCGTGGTTTTGCCCGTTCGCACATCGCGCAACGCTCGCGCTCGAACACCACGCCGGGCACGTGACGTATGACTGGGTGGAGTCGCTCGGGTGGGAAAAGCGTCGAGCCACCGCGGCGTTGGACACAGAGCACGAGAACTGGTACCATTTCAAAGCCCCGGAGCTCATGAAGCATAACCCACTGGGAATGGTGCCTACGCTCGTACCGCCGGAGACGTTTCACGCCACGAGCGGGGATCCGACGAAGAACGTCGTCACCGAGTCGCTCGTGTGCGTGCAGTTCATCGACGAGCTCGTAGCAGGCGGGACGACGCCTATCATGTCGAGCTGCCCGTACGAACGCGCTCGCGCGCGCGTAGACGCAGACTGGGTCAACAAAAACATATGTTCCAAGTACTACACCGTGCTCGTGCGTCAGGACGCGGTGGAGCAGAGAGAAGGGTTCGAGGAGCTCGTGTCCGGGCTCGAACGGTTCGCGACATGGTGCGAAGAAGGCCCTGGAGCATTCTACGCCGGTCGCGACACCCCTGGGTTGGTAGATTACGCATTGTTTCCATGGGCATGGCGATTGCCGGTGTTTGAAAAGTATCGCGGGATGGATTATGCCATCCCGAGAACGCCGGCGTTGGCGTCCTACCACGCGTGGCTCGAAGCGATGTTAGCGCGAGACGAAGTCCGTCGCACATTACCGCCTTGGGAGGATTACTTGGAGCACATTGGGCGTTACGCCGACGGCAGCGCCCGGTCGAAAGTAGGAAATGCCGTGCGTCTCGGACGCGCGGCGCACGATTACAACGACACGAGCGACAACACAGACAAGTAAATTTATTCCCAGTTACCGGTACCGGTATTAGCGTAGTAGATATTGTTTCATCACACCCCCTCACGAATTGGCTCTCTCTCATTTACATTGTCAACACTATTGCACGCGCACATCCGCGCACATCGCACCGCACCGTCAACGTCCGGGCAACAAACGAGACGGAATTAACGCGTTTGACCGCGTGGCGTCCGCCGCGAGCACGCGCCCGCCGTTCAACGCATCCGGTGCCGTAAACACATCGCTCCGTTCCGCAAACCACGCCAACAGCTCGCGTGTAATGTCTACCTCATCCCTGCCTTTAGCTTTAATCACGCTCGCGTATTCTTTCGCGCGATCCGTAAACGCGTCGTGCGCGACGGTGCTCTCCCCGTGCGTCGCGCTCACGTTCACCGATCCAGAATCTTGTACATTCCATCGAGCCTCAAACACGCCAGGCGCGCGCGCGGTGACGACAACATCCAACGGTGCGTCATCCGACAATCGCACGCACGTCACCGTCAACACAGACGCATCGTCGTACGCCGAAACGACGTCGTCCAACGCGTCCGCGCGCGCCTGTCCCGCGCCTCGTTTACCCCCAACCTTCCCTCGCGCGCCCACGCTCGTGGTCTCGCCCTCCTCCATGGCGTCTATATCATCCAACATGCGCGTCACGCGCGCATCGAACGCGTCAGCGCGCAACGCGTCGCGCTGCGCGGCGAGTTTCTCCCCATCGCGCATCAATCGCTTGATGCGCTCCGCCCCGTCGTGCGCATCAGCATCGCCCCCGAGCGCACGCACGGCATCCATGAGCGCCAGCGCGTGATCGCGCGCATGCGCGATGTTATCTACGAGCGCATCGATCGCTCGCGCGCGCGCGGAGGACATGTGCGGCGGCGCCGTGGCGGTGCGCGCGCGGCAAAAAGTGACGCGCATCGAATTCCATTTCATCGTCATCATGGCGCGCCGCTTCGCCATCGGCGAGCACTGCGAGTATTCCGACGTCAGCCGCGACGCAAAGGGTCGCCCTTGCGTCACGTGGCGCCCCGCGGTGGTGCTCGCGCGCGACTATCGCGGCACGGCGCCGCCGAATCTCGGACACGGCGCACTCGGTGGTTGTTGCACATTCGCGTACGTGTTGTACCCGCTCGACGTCGACGAACACGCCGCCGAACGACGCGCGTGCGGGGACGATTTCAAGCCGCATTATCTCCAGCGCAGGATCGAGCGTGATGAGGACACGTTCGTGCGGAAACCACAGGACGGGGCGGTGGAGCTCGAGCCGGCGAAGCGCGCGACGGCGCCGGCGTTCGCCGACGTGGAGGACCCGAAAGAGCGCGCGATGAATGCAGATGCGAATTGGGAGCACTCGTGCGCGTGTGCGACATGCCGCGCGCGTCGCCGAGCGGGCGAGAAACAGCCGACGAAGACGGTGGATGTGATGTCAGTGGCGTGCGACGTGTACTTTCCGACGATTGACGCGGTTTGGAAAATCGCGTGCGACGCGTACGGCGTCGCGAAAACATCCGTGGCGCGAGATCATTGGTATAGGCCGAACAGGCTATTGATGTACAGCGAGCCTGAGGAATTGCACGAGGAGTTGCACGATGGGAAATGTCCGTCGGAGATACAATATACAAAGGAGTACGCCATTTTATGTTGCGAGCACTTTGTGTCGATGTTTTTGATGATGTCGGTGTGTGAGTTTGAGGGTGCCGAGCACGTCGCCGAGCGGATGGATTGGACGACAGAAGAATGGGACGATACGCGCGTGAAGGCGTACGCGAAGGAGTTTGCGGCGATTACGAAACGATTCGCCGACGGAGGCGCTGGGAGATGGGAGGAGACGGTCGCCGACGCCATCAACAGCGTCGTTGAAGGCGTCGTAAACGACAACGTCGATTGGTGGAACAAGCACAAAAAGGCGAAGAAGTAATGTCAACGATGATGTACAGTACCATCCTCCGTTACAAGTACGATGAGAGCTAATATTAAGGATGTAATATTCAGATGAGTATATTCTAAAGCGCGCGCGCGCCGACACGATGCTGCTACTTCTACGATTATTTTGGCGATTTTCGCGACTCCTGTAACGAATCGCGACGGCGCGCGAGCGCGCGGGCTAAAGCCTCGCGCTCGCGCAATTTCTCAAACCCCGGGTGCGAAAGAAATATTCTCGCGTATTCTGCCGTCGCCACCACCGCGGACGCCGCTGTGGCGTACTCTAATGCCACTCGTGTGCTTTTATCCGTGGCGAACTCAAGCGCAGGAGCAATAAATTCTGGCGCGCTATGCGCCGCTATCACTGGGTCGCACACCGCCGCGGCGATGAGCGCCATTTGCATCGCTGTGTTCACCTTGCCGATGAATAGCGGCCGCAACGCGCCTCGTCTCGAACCAAGCTGTTCGACTTCATCCAAGTCGAAATCAAATCCCGCGAGCGCAGCCGCACCAGTAGGTTTAGGACGCGCCACTGGAACGTCATCAAATCCCAAAAATTCCCCCATCGTCGTCCACGTCCAATTCAACGCTCCTGCTCGTCGCCACGCGCCGCCGACCACGTGTATCGCGTCCCGGCTCACTAATAACGCCACGAGCCACACCGGAAGGGCACCATCGAGCGCGAGCGCGGTTCCGACACACCCCACAAACACCTTATCCGCGATAGGATCCAAATAACTGCCGAGAATCGTGCTCTGATGCCAACGTCGGGCGAGAAACCCATCCAAATAATCCGTAGCCGCCGCCGCGCACACGCCCGCGAGCACCAATCCCGGCGCCGCACCGCTCGCCACGCCGTATGCGAGCACCGGGCCCGCGACGATACGTCCCACGCATAACGCATTCGGGACGTTTAAGTTGCGCTCGCCCTTGATGCGTTGTCGTCGCGAGTCTTTTTCGACGTCTTCGTCCTCGTCATCCTCAACCTCGCGCGCCTCGGCGCTCGTCCGCGGCGGCGATGGTGGCACCGCCGCGCTCGCCGCGCTCCACGAACGAACGCCGCCAGAGCCTCTCGCAAACTCGCGCGCGATCGCGGGCGCGTCCACGCGGCACAGTTCGACGTTCGCGCGCGCGACACCACAACCGCGCTGGAGGCGCTCAAAAGTCCAACGCGCGCGCGCGGGCGCACCGACGCGAGACGCGCGCGCGCGCGCGCGCGCGAGCGCGAGCGCGCGGGATGACATCACCCGCGCGCGGCGGAGCGATCGTGCGCGGCGCGCGGACTCGCGCGCGGCGAAGTGAGGTGCAGTTGACGCTTTGCGCCCGTATGGCTACGCTACAAGTCGGCTACGTCTACGTCTTAGTTGTCTTCGTCGATGTCATCGTCATCGTCGTCGTCGTCGTCAGAGTAATACTCTTCCATGTCGTCATCGACGACGTGCGCGTTGATTTCTTCATCCGTCGCCGCGGCGTACCACCAACCAAAAATCGCGTGTCGCTTTTTAGACGTCGTCCGCACCGGCTCCACGGCGTGTCGGCGCGGCACCGCGAACACCACGAACCGATTGAACGCAGGGACGATTCGACGTGTTGGGGCGTTTTCGGTGCCTGTGTCGTTGGCGTCGTCGCGCGACGCGTTGTGGTCGACGAAGCACCCACCGTCGGCTTCCGTCCACGCGTCGTCGGCGTCGTCGGTTAAATATAACACGCCGGCGAACCTTCGCGCGTTCCACTCACACTCACCATTCGCGAGCTCGACGGGGGAAAGCGCGAAATCGTCGTGAATGTCGATGCGGTCGCCGATGGCGTCACCCGGCGCGCGTGAATAGCGACTCGCGGTGAAGCTCGGGTATAACGCGTCGCAGCCGTCGCTCGAGCCGTAGCGGGACGCGAGCGCCATGGCGACGCGCGTGAACAACGACGTCGCTGGACCCGTCGACGCCTCAAACTCATGCGCGACATCATCGTTGTCGATATCTTCATCGATGCGATCTCGAGACCAATCGGGATCGTCGCGAACAAGCTGTCTGAGGTGCCGCGTGGCGTCGCTCGGAAGAAAGTCATCCACGACGACGAGCTCGCCAGCTTCGGCGCGACGAATAACGTCGCCGTGTCGATCTACCCACGTGTGTATGACGTCAAAATCGTAGAAATCGTCTTCGTCGAATGGCATGCGCGGTGTCGGTTGGCGTCGGTGAATGCGGTACTATGTATTGTTGAGCGTTGTGCTAATGTTGTCAGCCCCGCTTATTCGGTTACATATTAAATGCGTAGCCTAGAGAAGAGCGGATAGAAGGCTGGTATGATTCGCGAGCGAGGATGCGCTTCTTCGCCCAATGGCTCAAATGTCGGACGTTTTCGGAAGAGAACCAAATTGCCTCGATGGTCGTAGCCCGTTTTCGGGGCGTGGCAGATGAGTTTTTGCAAGCCGGGAATAACGGCGAGGATGAACGGAAACGCGAGCAAGTTGTAAAAGGTTTGCGCCCAAAATGCGATGCCGTAAACCTTCCACGTTTCCCCACGCCCCCAATCGACCCAGTTAAGGAATCGCAAGGTGACTCCGGCTGTGATGAGGAAGGAGATGATCTCATACCCGAGTAAGATGCGTTGCATACGCCTCGGCTGTACGTGTTTGAGCTTTACGACGCGATACGTCACCGTATTCAAGTCGATTTCTTGAAGTTTCCGGGACCGGTCGTCTCTGAAGTAGACGGTATGGATGTCAGTGCTCGCGTTGTAATCCTTCACTTTGGCGATGCGACGGACGTAGTGAAATTCCTTGAATAGTCCCGCATCTGTAGTTTGTCTTTCCTTGCTCGTTCGGATCAGCATCAGCTGACGTTCGACGACGCGTCTAAAGCGCTGCAGTGGAGTTTCTTTCTTCATGCGACTAAACACTTTCCTGAGCGTTCGAAAGCCTTTATACTTAGGACCAGCCTTAACCATGGTAATTTCGATACGGCCACCGACGAGCGCTTCATCGCCGGCGATGGCGCGACCAAACGCAAAGGATTTTCTCAGCCTTCGGAACGCGTACCAGCACATGAGTATACGAAACATATACGCTGCGCCGTTCAAGGAAACGCACTTGTCGAGACCGATCGCGCATGTCTCCATATCAGCATACCATGGACCAGCGGTAGAGCACGTATGCGCTTGGCCAATATCGATGATTCCTGCGCACTGAATAAACGCAAACACGCCGCTAAAGATGGAAATCACACCCGTGAGAAACTGGACACCTTTGAACGCAAGGATGAAGTGAAACATTTGCCACTCGTCCGTTCTATCTACAAGCACGAGACGGATAAAAAACAAAGCCGCCTGCACACCCAAGCCATACCAAAGTTTGCACGCCAAGAGAATCCACCACCATGGATTTCTGAGTTTGCCCCAAACGGTCATGTCGTACGGGCACTCGTTGTACAGAAACCACGTGCGCAAGCCGTAAAGTGCTGTGACAATCATCGAACGTTTCTTGACTTTTCGCAATTGCAATAAACTTTTGTGTGAACGCGTCGACACGGCGTCGGTAATTTTCAGCCGCATGCTCAAGTCGCGCATGATACTTTTTTGAAAGTCGGACACGTACATGGTGGCGATTCCGGCGATGTAGTTTGCGACTGGGCCAGGCATGTCTCGATCGGACTTGACCGCTCGAACGACACCAGCTTTTTTATCGTCAATCACTGCATCGATAGAACGCAATGCTTTTCGCTTTCCAATGTCAATAGCTTTCTCAATCTTGTCGTTGAGCCAGTTTCCAACGCTGCTCTTAGCCAAGCTCTTGCCTATGTTTCGAGGATTCAGCAAATCCTTGGCGAATGACAACATCGCGAGCGCTTCTTGATACATGTGCGCCTTCGACGAAGATTGAACAAGATTCAAATGTGCGCGGATCTCAGCTTTAGACACCCATTCGAACGTTCCGTGGCTGAATTTTACGTTCTTGGTGGATTCGGTCGGCGCTATCAGCTTTTCCGCAAAATAGTACAAAGGCAGCAGCGCAGAACCCATCACGTCATCGGAGGACATGATGTCAAAATCGAACACTTCAAATTTGAGCTGGCAGTTTTTAAATTCCAATGCCGAGTCGCCCATGAAGAAGGATTCGTCAAACACGGGATTGAGCGTTTTGAGCCGGTACGACGTCGTGTACATCTGGCCTTCAATAGGCTGTCCCGAGCTGTCGAGAAGCGTCACCTTGACGTAGGGATCGGAAGTATTTCCCGCATCCATGGCGAGCAAGTCATGACCGCTTTCTAAGTGCACGCGAACAAATAGACCCAAAAGCGTCCGCACGGCGCGCACGCGAGCGACGATGTATCCGGCATCCGCGCGATCTTCTTCTCCGCCAACAAACATCTTCGCCGGTGAAGTTAACAGCGCTGCCGCACCGCTACCAATTTCATGAATCACGTTCGATATTCTCGACCCTGATGTCGCGCGCACGGGCGTCATCTCGCCCGCCTTCGCGTTCGCGTTGGCCTCGTCCGAAACGTCCCGCGCGCCTTCGCTCTCCTCGCGAGACTGCAACCCTTGCGCCAATCCATGCGCTTGCGCCATCGTGTCCAAAAAAACACCCACCTCATCCGTACCCTTTGCCTCGTCCTCCCCGGTGCGCATGACGTCATCATCATCGCTCGAATCGCTATCTTCGTCGCTGCTCATTTGGAGCACCCGACTACGAATTCCTCGCGACAACGCCGTAAACATCGACTGACGACGCTGTCCCGTGCGTCGTCCTCGCCCGCGATCCGATGCATCGGTCGACGGTTGACGCGCGCGCTCGATGTCTCGTCCATCGTCGCCGACATCGCCGTCGCCGTCGTCGGTTTCGGGCTCGGAGATTACGCGACCACCCATGTAGACTGCATCGTCGTCGTCGTCGTCCGACGACGAGCTCATCGCGCCGCGGTCGAACGCCATGCCTAAATGCGTGGGCGTTTCGTTGGATAAATAGTTCACCGCGCGATGCGCGTGTGCGCCGACGCCCGCGCGGCGGCGACTGCGGCGCTCTTCGGAACATTCCTAACGGAATGATTCCTTGAAGAATGCTGTGGCTTGGACACCCGTGGTATTTTTGGTTTGGTCTCAGTAGCGTGTCGTGCGTCCCGCTGGGGCGTGTGAAAGAAATAGCAACGTTGGTATTACATGTGCGACGTCGCGCGCGCGCGGCGCTTGATGAGAAAGGCGCGAACGTCATTGAGAAGGTGTACGCACGTGGCGACGTCGGCGCGGGCGAGCGCTCGAGGGGACCAGAGCCGCGCGGGTGGGAAACGGGCGTTGGCGCGGAGGGCGCGCAACGCGAGCGAGACATTATGTAAACGATGGGCGGCTGTTTTGGGCGCGCGTTCGACGCCGATGATCTCGCTGCGGTCGATGGTGGATACGAGACGGCATAGGAGGACGCCACGGCTGACGACGTCGGCGAGACGACAAGCTGGGCCTTCGTCGCACGAACGCGGCTCGTCGTTTGGCCAATATTTTTCGATGACGAGCCAATCGATGATGCGCTCGGCGAGCGCGTGCGTTGCCGCCGTGGGAGTTTCGGATTCGGCATTTGTGTCCAGCGGCGACATTGTCGCTTTAGGCGGCGATTTCGGGGTGATGAGTCGCCGAGCTGCGGTCGCCGTACGCTCTCGCGCATCGTGACGATGCACGACTTTAAGCTGCGCGCTCTTCGTCGTCGCGCTATCATACCAAGGTTTACGCCAAGGTGCGGTGTATTCATCCGAACGCAAATCAGGAGCGGCGCGTTCTATCGAACGCGGCGCTCCAAATCCTGGTTCATCTGGCACATACGGCTGAGTGGCGATCCAAGGCGCGTGCGGCCGACACGGCTCGACGCCGTCCAAACAGGCCCGGGCATCTTCGAGAATACCTGTAATGTGTTCGACATCGAACTCGCTTCGAGTGAGAAACCGCCGAGACATGTTCTTAACTTCAAGAAACCGATTGACGGCTTTGCGCACGTTCGATTCCCGAGTTGCCAGCGTGCACGGCTTTTTAAATACGCCGACGACGCGTACGCCATCGAGTTTTTCAGCCACCGCGCAAAGCGCCACGCCGTCTTTGAGCGATGTAAATAGTGCTCTCAAATCCCCATCAACATCTCTTGGGTGTAGTACGCCGATATCGCACAGCCATTTCGCGAGGCTTTTTTGCAATAACGCGACGTGCTCTGGAGAGTACGGCAACGATTCTGAATACAACATTGCTCGTCGGCGGCGCGACGGCGATGGTTGAGCCGAAACATGCGACGCCGCACGGACGTCTTCGAATTGTCCCGCCATGCTCAACGCTCGCAAGCACCATATCAAACCAAATATATGCTCGCAGTCACCGTTTAAAATACCATCCGAAGACGCGAGGAGCCTCGGCGGAACGCACGCGCTCGAGAATGGTAACTGACGTAAGCGTAAGAGCGCGCTTTCAACGATGAATTGAGCGTCGCGGATATTTTGCGGCGCCCGCTCGAGACGCCGCAGTGATGGCGCGCCCATTACGACCGTGAGGACATCGCTGAGTAGCACGCCGTTTCGGAGCGGATTCTCCAACATCGACGCCGCTTCTTCTCGTCGCGTGACTTGTAACCGCAACGACCGTAGCCACTCTCGCACCTGGGCATCGCGCACATTCGCTGGAGGTATAGCGAGCGTCGACTTGCCTTCAATAATAGCTTCGACGGCGTCATCTGCGCCATCATATGTCAAGTTTCTCGCCACCGCGATGTGTGGCGAGCGTCCCTCTACTCGAGCGTCATCGCGCCGCGGCGGCGGTTCTACACAATCTATATCGAGCGCGGTCGTTACTGGCATGAACCGGGCACGAATATCAGCTAAAATACCCCATACTGCCGTGGGGTCGCCCGCGGCGAGCGGGACCTCAGCATCCAGCCATCGCTCTGGAAAGTTTTCGTCGCGTCGCAACGTCCGCAACGCCAGTCGAATGTACGCGCACGCCGTCTCAGAATCTCGCATCGGATACCGACTCAGGGGCGATTTCGTCACTGAAGGTATTTTACGCTGCAACATTTCTGCGAGAGATGACCCACATGCTCGCAGAACGGCGCACAAGACGTCGCAAAGAAACACGCCTTTACTCACGGCGATGACAACGCGGTGCGCGCTGACTTCACCGCTCGCTCCCGTGCGCACTCCAGGAAGCTCCACGCCATCTAATTTCAATAACCACTCATCAATCAACTCCCTGGCAAACTGTTGAAATTGCGCTTTGCTCGTCGGCACGACGACCGACGGCATTCTCGTCCGACGACGCTCCGCGACCGCCGCGAACGCTCTTGCGCGTTCGACGGCGTCTCGCGCTTCATCCGCACCCACCACCGACGACCCTTCGTCATCGTCGAAATCACGCAAACGCATCGTTCGCCGAATCGGCGAATCACCATCGCCGCGCACACTACCGCGCGCGGCGCGCGCGCTTTCCGCGACGTCCCGTTCGCATCCGTTGCATTCGCGTCGCGCGTCGCGCCCGTCCGCCGACGTCGTCGTCGACGTCGACGCCTCGTCCTCACTTCCATCTCGCGCGCACGCATCGAACACCCATCGGCCGAGCGAGATGTCGTCCACGCTATCGCCATCGTCCACGCGTTCGCCATCGACATCGTCGCGCGTCTCGTCCTCGCTCGCAACGGCTGTCACGTCCCGACCATCATCTCCGTCGCTGCGAGTCCCCACGCGCGCCACCGCCGCAGTCACCGCCGGCGGTGACAGCGTCAAGGTATCCTCCAGCGCCAGGCGCTCGAGCGCGCTCAGATTCCCGTCGTCCATCACGCCAAAGCGGTCGAAGTCGTCGTCATCGTCGTCGCGCAGTGAGCGCCACTGTGACGACCTCGGCGCCATTCGACGACGCGTGATGGCTGAAGCCTACGCCTACGGCGCGTCGCAACCCGCAGACGAGGGCGCGTCGCCCGTCGTCAAGGCTCAAGTCGCCTTTGCGCGTGCGCTGCAGCGCGCGCTGGATAAGTCGGTGCCGCATCGCGCGCAGCGCTGGGGCGCCTACGTCGCGGTGGCATTCGTGTACTTTGTGCGCGCGTACTTCGTGCACGGGTACTACATCGTGACCTATGGGTTAGGGATATACAACTTGAACCTGTTGATAGGGTTTTTGACCCCGCAGCGCGATCCCGAGGCGCTGTTAGCGGGGAAAGACGATGGGCCGAGCTTACCCACGCGCGCCGAGCAAGAGTTTAAACCATTCGTGCGTAAACTTCCCGAGTTTAAGTTTTGGTGGTTGTCTTTGAAGAGCATAGGAACGGCGTTCGTGATGACGTTTATGCCGATGTTTGATATACCAGTGTTTTGGCCGATTTTGTTGATGTATTTTATCATGTTATTCTTCATGACGATGAAGCAGCAGGTCTTGCACATGATTAAGCACAAGTACGTTCCGTTTACGACGGGGAAGAAAACGTACGCCGGTGGCGGCGGGAGCGCCAGCGGGAGTGGGTTGAAAGCGAATGATTAGCTTTAAGGCTTAAAACACATACAGCCATAGTAGTAGTGCGCGTTTTTGCGTCAATTTGTCACATCAATTCTAATTCGCTAGAGTCATCTACATCGTGTATGTCGCGCTCCGGCGCGACGCTACTTTGTGGCTTGCCACAAGCCATCGTTCAAGTAATGCACCAAGTCAACGCCGATGCCTTTATTGACGCTCTTTATGTCTGCGGTGGACATTTTTGTGATACCAATAGCCAAGGCATGTTCTTTACCTTCGGCAAAAATCGCGCACGGTTCGTCTTCGTCGCACTCGTCGTGAATCGTCGCGCCCTTGGACGTGAGCCCGGGACACATGATGTTCGCACCGGATATAACAAATTTAATCGCACCCTTGTCCACGCGAAGCTTAGGCATCATGTCTGGATCTGTGCATCGCCAAAACATCGCGCGTACGTGCCGTTAGTCGGTCAGTCAGTCATTCGCCGAGCGAGCGCGAGGCACGGTTTCGCTCCTCGACGTCCGGGACGCGACACGTCGCGCGCGCGTCATCTCGTCCGTCACGTACACTTGTGTACCAACCTCAACGTAGGGAAATACGGCCCATCGCGATGGTTAAAGAACAACGGCTCGTCATCCACGAGCACGACGTTCACTTTGTTCTCGCACTTGCCCAAAACCACGGTTGCTTTTTTGGGAATTAAATCATCCAAAACGTCGTCGAGTGCGGGGTACTGGTCGGAAATTTTCGCGCGAATGCCGCGCTGAACGCTTGATTTCAACTGTTGCGTGCCGTCGACGTGATATTTGCGAAACATGTTGACGCGGCGTTAAATGGTGTCTTCGACGCTCACCCGACGCAGGTTTTATTGACTCGACCGCGCGAAATAATGTGTAGTATTACAACGAGTTCTTGTGTCTTTTCCAACGTTGAACTCTCTCCCTTGCGCGCAATAAATGGCGTGCTTTAATCAAACGCTTCGACGCCTAAATCCTCTGCGGGCTCGATGGATGAAGGATACATATCATCCTTTGACGCGACGTCGGCACCGCTCAGCGCGCCCGCCTCGGCGTACGCGCCCAACGCGCCCGAACCCGCGCCGACGAGCAACCGCATGCGCTTACCGTCGCTCGATGCGCTCAGTGACGCGCACGTGAGCAAGCCTTCGATGCCCTTGAGCGTGTACATGTACCCATCGCTTGATGTGCCCTCCATTGGCCCCATGCCCGCGCCTGTGGCGTCCACCGCTCGGACGTGCACGCAACCTTGCGGCGCGTCGTCGTCGTCAGACTGCTCATCGTCATTCAACGGGAAGTACGCCGCGGTGGACAGCAATAATCCACCGCCGTGCATACCATCGAGCTTGGCGAATTGCAAGCCAGCGATCGGTGCTTCGCATCCATCCACACCCGGGACGTTTGGAAGCTGCGTCGGTGGCGCGTTTGGATTGGCCAACGAATGCGCCTTGACGGTGCTCGAAAAATCGCCGGCGAAAATCACACCGCGCGGGCCGGCACACACAGCGTACACGCGTCGCCGGTGATCGTGCATTGTGGCCACTGCGACATGTTGGCGTGCGTCCCACACGCGCACCGTACCGTCGGCGCCGCCAGAGACAAAGAGCGTGGCGCCGCCTTCAGACCAATCGTACGTGCACATCGACGTGACTTCACCGTTGTGACCGCGTAACGCGCATTTCTTCACCCCGGCTTCGAGATCCCACAACGCAACGACGCCGCCGCGCGAACCGACGGCGACGGTGGATGACTGCCAATCCACGCACCCGCTCGCGATGTTCTCAAACGCGTAAATTCGGCTGCGCTGGGTGCGCTTTTTGACGTCCCACACGCGCACGGTGCAATCGCGACCGCCCGACACGGCAATGTGCTCGTCGCTCGATGCGCGGTCATCGACGCTGAGGAATTCAACGTTATCGTTGTGCTGTCCAGTCATAGGAGCGCCACCAGAGAGACCGGTGTGCGGATCCCAATTCCACGTGCGCACGGTGCCGTCCCATCCGCCGGTGATGTAACTGTCCCCGCGCTGGCCTACGCACGAGATGAGCTCGTTATGCGCATGCGTGGCGTCTTCATGGACGCGCGCGACGCGAAACGAAGGCGGCGTTGCACCACCACCGCCCCACGCACCGCCCAAACTCGCGTTGAACCGCCGACGGATGGCGTGCGATGGCGTGAGTTCGCCCTCCTCGCGTTCTTCGGCGAGGCGTTGTCTAAGGGAATCGGCACGGTCGACGGCTGTCTTATGACCCGAAGCATCATTGTTCGCCGTCGCCGTTGATGTCGTTGTATTTGAAGTCGATGGCGTCGGTTCGCGTCGCCCGTCGCGTTCGGCATCACTCGCGCTCGGCGTCGACGCTCGAGTTCGGAAATCCGCGTCAGTCGACGTCTCCCCCGTCGCCGCGCGTTCCTGCGCCACGCGCGCCTCCACGCTCCGCACGCTTCTCGAGCTCTGCGACAAACGCAAAATTTTAATACCCACAAACTTCGCCACCGTGTCCCACACTCCATACAACGCCAATACGACGCTCGCGAACGCGATATCCAACTGATAGAGCGCCCATTCGACAGCCGAACGCATCCCGCGCCTCGCACTCTCGCGATCGGTAAACACGCCCCTATCAACCCCATGCGGAACCTTGCGCGTCGCTGGCGTCACTGGCGTCTTTGGTGACACCGTTTCCATCCCCGCCGTCACCATCGCCTTCGGCGTCCGCGGTTTCGGCGGTGACATCAACGTCTTCGCGCCGCTCTTTGGCAACGGCGGCCGGCCTCTCGCCGCCACTTTCGCCAACGCCGCCACCCCAAACGCCCGCACGTGCTCAACTCGACGCCACGCCCCGAACCCATCACCGTACTCACACGCACCATCCTCATCCTCATCCTCATCCTCCTCCTCCTCCTCGTCGAATTCGTCGTCGTCGCACGTGCTCGCGCCTCCGAGCACGCGCAACGCCGCGCGCCTCCTCCGCCTTCGTCGCCGCTTCGCCTTCCGTCGCTCGTCCCGCGCCAACGCGCGATCGGGCGTCTGTGGTGGTGCAATCACCGCGAACGCATTCGTCACCACGTCCGCGCCACCCACGCCACCCGCGGGCGCTGGAACGAACGACGGTGCGCTGGACGATGACCGCCGGCTCCCGCGCGTGTCCCCGCCATCTGACGCGCACGACGCCGCGTGCGCGCCGTGCGCGCTCCCGCGGTCGGTGCTGTGGCGAGAATTCGTGACGACGCGCCATTCGGCGCGGGTTCCGGCGCTCGCGCCGTCGTCCGAGGCGGATGCGCCGGCGGTGTCGTCGCGCGACATGGTGTGACCGGGCGGCGCAACGGTCAACTCGATCGATCGGCGCGCATTGGGCGATGGTTCGTACTGGAGATGGTTTTGTGCTATGTACTAGGGTTTAGGGTTTGCGATTTGTGTACTGTGAACGGTATAGTGGTATGTGCGTCAATATGCATGCCCCGACACCACATCTGGCGTTTTCGCGGCGTCGTCGGGCGTTTCTCTCCGACGGTCGTCCACGGCACACGGCGACGCGCGCGACACGCGCTCGAGGCGACCGCGACCGCTGGAGTATTCATACAATTTTTAAGCCTCGT
>Ga0181562_10000923_pt1 | contig 24422 bp, 17 predicted proteins | sample 011ome_26_FD_139344 | JGI IMG/M metagenome (GOLD analysis project Ga0181562, IMG submission 139344) | Coastal salt marsh microbial communities from the Groves Creek Marsh, Skidaway Island, Georgia - 011511BT metaG (megahit assembly) | ecosystem: Environmental > Aquatic > Marine > Intertidal...
ACGACGACGACGACGACGACGACGACGACGACGACGACGACGACGACGACGAGGACGATTGATTTAGACGTCTAGTGCGGCTGGGGGCGTGACGTCGGCTGCGACCGACACACGACGACGGACGAACGGGGGTGAACCGACGATGATGTCACGAGTGATTGCGACGACGACGAAGACGACGACGACGAGGGCCAAGTGCGTGGCGCGACACGTGCGAGGACGACTCGCGACGACGACGACGACGACGACGACGACGACGAGGATGATGCGGTGCGCCACGACCTCGGCGTGCTATGCGCACCACCGCGAGCTGGGTTGCGACGCACGCACGGCGAAGACGGCGATGCGACCGACGATTGGGGCACAGGGACGCATGCGAACATGGGTGTCACCCGCGATGCGACCGATGCGTCAGGCGACGACGCGCGCCGCTGGGAAGTCCACGAGCGGGTTCGCGCGACCAGAGAAGATTGCGCGCATAAAGGGTGTGGACGGCGGAGCGTCTCGGGTGGGGGAAGAGCTCGAAATTCGTGGATGGGCGCGATCGGTGCGCACTCAAAAAGAACGAGCGTTTATTGATTTGAATGATGGCAGTAACATCTCTGGTATGCAAGCCGTCGTGAACGAAGGGACGCAAGCTTGGGACGTCATCAACTCTGGGGTTGTCACCACGGGCGCCGCCGTGTCTGTGCGCGGAGCGCTCGTGGCGAGCCCAGGGGGTAAGCAAGCGGCTGAATTGTTGGTGAACGAACTCGAAGTGATTGGTCCCGCCGATCCAGAATCTTATCCGTTACAAAAGAAGCGTCATACGTTGGAGTACTTGCGTTCGATTGCGCACTTGCGACCGCGTACAAACACCATCGGCGCTGTTTCCCGAGTTCGTAACCAACTCGCGTATGCCACGCACAAGTTTTTCCAGGAAAATGGCTTTTTGTACGTCAACACGCCAATCGTCACCGCTTCCGATTGCGAAGGTGCGGGAGAACAGTTCCAAGTCACAACTCTTTTGAACGGCTTACAAGCCGGCGCCGGACCATCGCCCGAAGCAGTCGCGGCGGCTGAATCCAAGGTCAAGGCTCAAGGTGAAGCCGTAAAGACGCTCAAGGAAGCCATGAAGGCGGGAAATGCGACAAAGGAGCAAGTTGACGCCGAAGTAGCTAAGCTCTTGCAAGCCAAGGCTGATGTTGAAGCCTTGAAGAGCACTGGTGGAACCACGTCGCTGCCAACGAACAAAGATGGCTCCATCGACTACACGCAAGACTTCTTCTCCAAACCTTCATACTTGACTGTTTCAGGGCAATTGAACGGTGAAATCATGGCTTGTGCTGTGAACGATGTATATACTTTCGGCCCTACCTTCCGTGCTGAAAATAGCAACACCTCTCGCCATTTGGCTGAGTTCTGGATGGTTGAGCCCGAGATGGCGTTTGCCGACTTGAACGACGACATGGATTGCGCCGAAGCCTACTTGAAGTACTGCATCAATCACGTTCTCGAGCACTGCGATGAGGATCTTGAATTCTTCGAAAAGAATGTCGCCAAGGACAATCTCCGCGAGCGCTTGCGAGGAGTTGCGTCTCAAGAGTTTGCCCGCATTACGTACACCGAAGCCGTAGAGCATGTTTTAGCCGCGAAGAAGAAGTTCGAATTCCCCGTCGAATGGGGTTCAGATCTCCAAAGCGAACACGAAAGGTACATTACTGAAGAAGTGTTCAAGGATCGTCCAGTCATCGTCCGCGACTATCCGAAGGACATCAAAGCTTTCTACATGCGCTTGAACGACGACAACAAAACCGTGGCGGCGATGGATGTGCTGGTGCCACGCGTTGGGGAGTTGATGGGTGGTAGCCAAAGAGAAGAGCGTCTGGACGTGTTAGAACGTCGTATCGAAGACAATGGATTAGAGAAGGAATCGTACTGGTGGTACTTAGACTTGAGACGCTACGGCTCTCAACCACACGCTGGTTTTGGTCTCGGGTTTGAACGCCTGGTGTGTTACGTCACCGGCGTGGAGAACATTCGTGATGCCATTCCCTTCCCCCGCTACCCAGGCAGCGCTGAATTCTAGACTATTTCTATAGCTGATATTGTAAGACTACATATTCTTCTATGCGCCTAAAGCTAAATATACTACTAGTTACTAGAACAATGCTTTTTGCAGTGCTGTGAAAGTATAGAGTGAGCCAGTGACGACAACGATGGCACCGTCGTCTTCAGCGCGTTCGAGCGCATTACTCAACGCTGTGTCAAAAACAGAATCTATGATGGGTTCTGTTTGACTCGATGATGAGTCATGCGCTGATGCCAGCACATTAGCGCGAGTAGTCCGCATCGCATCCCCCGCTACGTTTATTTGCGTACAATACACAGAAACCGGTTTCGCGGCGTACAATTCTCTCAGAAACCCACGATGATCCTTGTCGTCAGCCATGGCGACGACAAATACGAATTTTCGATTTGGATACACCTCATTTAGTGATTGTATGAGAACTTTTGCCGAACCGTTTGTGTGCGCGCCGTCGGCGATGAGGATTGATCCTTCAGGACGAGTGAACACTTCAAAATTTCCGGGACTGTGCGTCGATTCGAGTCCAACACGAATATCGTCAACCGAGACGTTCAACCTTCCATTCGCCCGCAACCAACACAAAAGACGCAGACACGTGTTTATGTTCTCGCGCTGGTGAGGACCAATTAATGGAACACGCACGTTTGAGAGTCGAAACTCGGGCTTATCATCTAGCCATACATCGATGTCGAGCTCTTGAAGCATCGTCGAGCCCTCCGTGGCATAGCCGATAAGTCGGGATTCAGCGCGAACGTTCCGAATATCGTTCGCTCCCTGTGCATCAAGAGCACTTGCAAGAAGTGTCGAGACTCTATCGTCGACATTAGGGGCGTAAAATACCGGCCTTCCCTTGTGTGCGATGCCCGCCTTTGCCTCGACAATTGTTTCGATGGAACCTCCAAGCGCGTCTAAATGTTCTTCACCAATATGGGTTATCACCGCTGCTTCCAAATTTTCAGGTCTCAGGACGTTTGTGGCATCTCGGCTACCGCCTAAACCTACTTCAACGATCGCTATGTCTACCTCGACGTGCTTGAAATATGTAAATGCTAGCGCCGTTAACACTTCAAAGTACGACAGTTGCCCGCATTCTCGCTGTTGCGCACCTTCAATGAGAGATCCGACCTTGTTCAACACCCCGAGGAGCGCGTCTGATTCGTCATTATTCCCATCGCTAGTACGTATGCGTTCTGCCACCGTATACACGTGCGGACTCTTGTAGGTTCCGACTTTCAAGCCGGCGGCACGCAAGACGCTCGCGAGAACTGACACGGTGGTTCCTTTACCCTTCGTTCCAGAGACGTGTATCGTGTTATATCCCGTATGCGGATCCCCAAAGTCGTGCAACAAGCGATGCATCCGTCCTAGATCGAATCCCGCGTCCGTGTTCGTCCCTGCGCCCCGAGGAACGCCGCTCTTTTCGTGATTTACTAAGGACTTGAGGGACTCGTCCACTGACGTGAATGACGACGTGAACGCGCGACATCGTACTGGAGCGGACGTTGAAGGTGCACTCATGACGTAGTCGACCCCACTTCGCACGAAAGGCGCGAGTGCCGCCAGGCGTCGTCGCATCTTTCCGCGAGTGAGAGTGAGGTGGTCTCGTTGATGTAGACGTCGCAAGATACGTCGACTCGTCGCGTCAGCGCGCGTCAGCGTTTGTGTGCTTGAGTTTTCGTCTAAACATGAAAATCGATTAAAATATTCTATATAATGCACCACGCGCGTGTGTGGTAATATTGTCGATAAAACTCATCTAGGAGGCGTTGCGTTGGCTGCCGGATTCGCCGGAAGCAAAATCCCGCCCACCTCGACGTTGCGTCGAAGTCGCGTAATAGTACTTCTGACATTATCTGCTATTCTTGGGTCCAGTCCTGCTCCATCAGCACACACAACCCTGCTTGACTTTGTTTCCTCTAATCCTGCCGTTCGGAAGTCCCCCCAATACTCTTTATCCCCCCCGCCTTCAGCGCTACTGAAGTTCACGTACACCGGACTGTCGTACAACTCTGGATACGTAGCCAGTAACTCTCTCTCAGCATACCTTAAAGTGTCCAAAACTAACGGTAGCTTTTGCCGAAAAACTACAGAGCGAAGGGGCGCTGCCCAGCGTATCCACCACGCTTCGGCCGTGCTCACTTGGACGAATACGTGTAACCCATCTTCCCGCCACTCTGCCAGAACCTCATCGCGTAACAATCGAGTGTACCAAATCGACGTTTGGTCATCGTTGAACGAGTCGCCGACTGTGAGAGTCAAATTTCGTGTCACGTCGTTGTGCGTCAACGTATAACGTCTCTGTAATAAAGATTCCGGCTCGAGTTGCTCTGATCCTGAATCAAACGCCACGGATACGCGGTCTGGGTCAAACTTTAACGCGTCGAACACCGCGCTCGTCACCACCTACGTGCGTCAATGAAACGTTTGGTTAGTACAGATTCATGCGATCCACCCCATAGCACTCGCATCATGGTATTTCACCGTCCTTATATATCGCGTTGACGCCATCGCGTTTCGCGTTTCGCTGTCGCTGTCTCACCTCTCGTCGTCGTCGTCCCCACCCCCCATGCACCTTTGTTCGCCCACGCGTGAGGTTTCGCTCATCGAAACACCCTCGTCCTCGTCGTAATTGTCGTTGCTGCCCCACTTGCCCCGTCGTTGACGCCCGCGTTGACGCCCCCGACGTGCACGACGGCGCCATCATCGCCCTATCCATCCCGTCCCGCCTCGCCTGGCTCGCCGATGACGAGGTGTCACGCGCGAGGACGGCGCGCGCCCGAGCACTGCGCGCGACGGTGTACGACGGTGTACGCCTGCGCCTGTGCCTGCGCCTGCGTCCTCGCGCGTCACGCTCGCGTGGTGGTGGTGGTGACTGACGTCACGCGACGTCGCGCGTCCCCCACCGACACCCAAGACACACCCACCGCGTCGGTCGTCGTCCGCAGTCTGCACGGTCGTTCCGTCGTCTGTCTGCACGCGTCGGTGGACCTCGACCGACCACGTCGGGGGGGGTGGTTTGGTGTATTGGGTGTGTATTGTATGTGGAAATCTCCCATATACACGGCTCAATCGCATTCACACGCACACACGATGATGATGATACTACTACTAGTACTACTACCCCCACTAGATCGCTATATAGTACGAGACACACCCACGCGTATCACACACGACACGCACGACACCCCGCGAGCGAGCGATCGACGCGACCGATGATCCCCGATCTGCCGATGGGACGCGCCGATCGCGCACCAGGCAGGCTCGCGTGGTCGCGTGGCGTGGATAGCGTTCGGCGACGATGGATGGAGACGTCGACGGAGACTTCACACGACGACGACGACGACGACGACGACGACGACGACGACAAAGGCGACGACGACGACGACCTCGGGTGAAAGACAACGACGACGATGTTGACCATGACCACCACATCACGCGTCAACGCACATCCAACGCGCGCGACGATGCGAGGAGGGCGAGGGACGACGACGACGACGACGACGTCGGCGGTGAGGATTACCCGAGGGGAACACGCCAAAGCGTTCGTGCAAGCACGAGTGCGGAGTAGTGGAGTGCAGCACCGAATGCATCGAATGCAAAACAACGCACGAACTACGCGTACGTGTGGGTCCACGACGTCCACGTCCGATGCGGCGGTGATGGACAAGCCCGCAGAGGATGAACGCGTGGCGTTGCAAACGCCCAGGCCAGACGTGGCGCAACCGGGTGCGGCGGACCCGTGGAATGACGAGAAGTGGCAAAAGACGAAATGGACTGTATACCGTGATGTGGCATATGACTTGGGTCCGTTCTTCGAGAAGCACCCAGGGGGGAACTGGTTGTTAAATCTCGCCATTGGCCGCGACTGCACCGCGCTCATGGAATCCTATCACTTGCGTCCAGAGGTAGCGACGGCGCGCTTCCGCATGTTGCCCAAGCTCGAAGGGTTCCCGGTAGAGGCTGTGCCGAGATCCCCGCGACCTAACGATTCGCCTTTGTACAACAACATCCGGAACCGCGTCCGTGAAGAGCTTTTCCCGGAAGAAGGAAAAAACAAGCACAGAATGGGTGGCGATTTCGCGACCTGCGTCATCTTAGGCTTTGCAACGTTTGCGTACACCGTTTACGCTATGATGCCCGGATTTCTCTCGGGCATGCTCCTTGGTTTAGGTGGCGCTTGGATCGGACTTACGATTCAACACTGCGCGAACCACGGCGCGATGTCGCCGTCACCTGCAGTGAACGGCGTGCTCGGCTTGACAAACGACCTTATCGGCGGCTCATCCTTGATGTGGCGTTATCATCACCAGGTGAGCCACCACATTCACTGCAACGATAACGCATTGGATCAAGATGTATACACAGCCATGCCTCTCCTTCGTTTTGACGCTCGTCGCCCGAAGGCGTGGTATCACAGATTTCAGCAATGGTACATGTTTTTAGCGTTCCCGTTGATGCAAGTCGCGTTCCAAGTCGGTGACATTGCTGGCTTGTTTACTCGTGACACCGAAGGCGCAAAGCTTCACGGTGCTACGACTTGGGAGCTTACCACGGTTGTGCTCGGTAAAATTGCGCACTTTGGTTTGCTTAGGCCCGCTCTTGCAACACTCTGCCGCGGCTGTCGCGGCGGGTGTCGTTGGATTTACGGCGTGCCAAGGTATGGTACTCGCGTGCACGTTTGCGGTGAGCCACAACGTCAAGGAAGCCAAGGTTGTCGAAGACACTGGTGGTGAGGCATGGGAGCGCGATTGGGGCGTGCAGCAGTTGGTGACTAGCGCCGATTGGGGTGGAAAGATTGGAAACTTCTTCACCGGCGGTCTCAACTTGCAAGTGGAGCACCACTTGTTCCCAGCTATTTGCTTCGTGCACTATCCCGCTATTGCCAAGATCGTTCAGGAAGAAGCTGCTAAGTTGAACATTCCGTATTCGTCTTATAGAACGCTTCCTGCAATTTTCGTTGAGTTCTGGAGATTCGTCAGAGACATGGGAAGAGCTGAACAAATTGGTGACGTCTTGCGTCCGCGCCACGCCAACCCTCAGCTCGCATAATAAACACTTAGCATTCAAACACACACGCGCGTATAATTTTGTCTCGTTGTGATATACTTTTACTTTTATTCTAACGGTGTTCTTAACCAATCTAATCAACTAATCAACTAATCTACAAGCTGCTGCTCAATCTCCTCCGACTTGGATTCGTAAGTCAAATAATTCTCGCTCCGCCTTTGTACGATCAAACGACAACATGCGTCCAATCTCAACAGGTTCTGGTGGAGCGTCACTTTCTCCGTATGCTTCATACGTTCTTATCTGACCGTCAGGACCAGGGTACGTTCCATCGACGTAGAGATGGCAGTTGTGCAGCCCGGCGTCTGAAAGAAGCTGTTTGGCCCAAGCTGCAGATTTTGCACATCTGCTGTGAATGAGCAACATATCTTCCGCTGAAGGCTTATGAAACCTAAACATACGAATCCAATCTTCATCGTTTGATACCAACGCTTTGGGAAGGGAGTCGATTGGAACGTGCGCCGAGCCCTCAAATGCGCCGTAGAGCGTTCGTTCATCAAATCGCCTGATGTCTAAAATCACCAAACCCAACGTATTACCGTTATCTCGCACGGTTTCGAGCAATAACATCAATGCGTCAAAGCTTAATGCTCTTTTATTGCTCGGCGAGAGAACACCATTGGATTCGAAATGCGTCAACGGGACGGCTGCGGCGAGACCGCCGTCGACGACAGAACACCGAGCAAAGCCTAAACTCGTCGCCAATGCTGCGGCGTGTGACGAGCTGTGTCCGTGAGTACTTACAAAAATCATCGTCGTTCGTAAACTCGGTACGGGAACATCCGGAAACCTCTTCTTCCACAACGTATTACGGTTGCGCAGCACGTGTGCGAGCTCGTCTGGCAAGATGTGCGTCACGTTCAGTCTCTTGCTAAGCTCGTGAACCGGCCCCGACGTTTCATCATTCGCCGGTCTAACATCCAGCAACAAATATTGCACTGGTTTGCTCTCTATTAACATCCAGAACGCCTTCGGTGACAACACCCCGTACGACTGCTTGCTAAGTTTCACTGTCGGTGAAGAGCTCAACGTTTGTCGATTTCGCGCTCGATCGCGATGTTTAGCGCTGCGCAGCACGCGCACGGACCACGCGATGAGTGATAGACACACGGCGGTGGTGAGTGAACCACCCACATTAGTGACGTGCATGGTATACGCGCCACACTGTGACGTCGTGTGCGGCTTTAGTCGTTCGTCAAGCACGCATGCATTTCAATTTTCTCGTTCATTTTTCGAACGGGGCCGCGACGACGGGACGCCGCGTTTCGGGCGAAACGAGTCGAGAAAAATGGGTTTCGACGAGCGCGCGGGGGTTTAGGATCTGATTTAAAAAACTAGGAAATTCAGCACGTAATGTGAAACATTTAAGGCGATGTAGTCTATTTAAGATTCTTTATCACGGTTGCACACGGCGAAAAGCCCGAAAAGCGCACGCGCGCGGCGTCTCGGCGACGTTTCCGACTGCCGAGACGCCTCGCATCGACACTTCTCGGCGACATATCATTTGAGGTTCCAGTCTTGAATCATGTACGCCGTGGCGACGCCATCGCGCGCATCGAACACGACGGTTCGTACGAGGATTCGGCGCACCGTAGGCAGAAAAGTTAACAGGTTTGCCGCGCGTTCGCCCCGAGCGACGTCGCGAGACCTCCTGGATGACATGCGCAACAGCGTGGGAGTATTCATGGATAGAGTACGTCCGATTTACGATTGCGTGCGCCGCATGAGCTACGTTAAATCGCGCACGGAAGGACGTTTATTACATCCGGTGGTTTCGCTCAACCACTTGGAAAGCGAAAAGTCTCGCAAACTTCAAGTCGACTGACTCGAGCGTTTCGAAATTACAGGCATCAAAGGCGCTGCCAATCTTACTTGGTAAAGATGCATCCGATACAGAGTTGAGCTTGACGATGGACGAGGAGTTGGAGCGCGCAGAAGAGCGCGTCGCCGACGTCCAACTCGCGCAAGCGCAAGCGGCTAGTTTGCTCAAGCCGGACGCCGGGAGAGACGATATTTTTCATGCCGCTCGTCAAGGATTAGCTGGTGTCAGTGGTAAGATAGCTCCTATCGGATGGTGGGATTCTCGCGGTCAAGAGGACGCATCACCAGAGCTTGAGCTACAAGCGCTGAATGACGGCTCAAGAGCACAACTTGTCTCCGCAGTGATGTTAGCACTGAAGGAGACGTTAGAAAACATAGAAGAGAATAATGGAAGCTTACGTGAGGTCATTCAGACCGTGGCAAAAGTTTCCGCCAACGATTGGATGGGTTCGCTGTCGTTGGATGTTGGGTCTCAGGACAGGTGCGCTAGGGTGGTGCAAGCCGCTGGGGACATTGCGGATGAGAAAATCTGGCAAAATGGTACGTCGTCACAACAACGCTCACTTCAGCGTGTTCTAATCGTCTAAGCTGTAGGTCAAATCCTTGAAGGAAGCAAGGCGGCGCTGTACGCGAGCGTGCTCATGTATTTGGCCAAGGTATGTTGTTTGCTTGGAAATTAATTAATTAATTGGTTTCTCACGAATTAATTGCAGAACTCCATGATTACGAGCGAGAAAGCAGAGATTATTGTGACTGATGAAAAGGAATTAAATGTTCGAAATCATGACGGCGAAACTGTGCTCGAATTCTTCAATTCGCCAATGGCTTCGGTGTGTGTTACGGTGCTACAAGACATAGTGTTAAATATTGCCGACTCCGTGGCAGGAGCTTATGTGACTTGTGCGCGCGAAGCCGCGGCCAAGGGCGCCGTAAACGGCGGGGTCGTATTGGAAGAAGAAACTGGAGCGATTGTGCGCATTCCGCCGTTTAGAGACGCACTAAACGTGCGTCTGAAGAGCACTCGATCGTTAGAAAAGTTCCGCAACGAGACGTCGATACGAACTTGGCTCGAAAAAAATTATTACGACGTTCTTGCGATGTATGAAGACTGGCATAAGCTGTGGGGAGTAAACGAAAACGGCGAGGTAAGTTTCACACTTAAGCGGCGCGCGAAAATTGATTCATCGCCGTATTTTAATTTTGGCCTCGAATTAATTTAATTATTTCATAGTTGGTGACGAGAAAAATCCACGTTTGCCGTCAACCGGAACTTCAAGAGGTGAAGGGACTTCGTCTAGCTGTTTCCATGGTGATCGAGGTCGCGGATGTGTGCTTACCGATCGCCAAGAGCGCCTTGAATAACTGCAGTAGAGTGGCGTCTTGGTTGCTCGTGACTTTAATCGGTGAGTCTTGTTAATTATTTCGTGCGATGACTTTTTTTGACCAATTTTTCTAGGACGTTCGCTTGGTTTGGTTTATCGAGGAATCAAAGAGAGTATGGGCTCGAATAATCGGATAAAGTTTACTTAATTGTGCCCTATTGAGTGATGTTCGATTTAATTCTATCTATTTTATTAATATCTATTTCGGAATTTAATCAATCCTCGCTGTCGTCCTCTTCCTCTTCTTCTTCTTCTTCGTCTTCGTCGTCCTCTTCCTCCTCCTCTTCTTCGTCGTCATCACCCGTGACGTACTCTTCTTCTTCCTCCTCATTTTCGTCGTCATCTTGCTCGTCTACCTCTTCCATCTCCTCGTCTTCATCCTTGACGGAAGATTTCTGACTGATTTCTCCCGCGTCCCTGTCGGCGGCGCTGCCTTCAAGCACCCACCCGTGCTGAAGCAAAAGCTCATGCACGCGTAGAGCCTTGAGTGGATCAACCTTGAACATGTCACGAACATCCTGTTTACGTATGGGCTTGCCAGTCTTCAGGCTCTCTCGCATCAAACCGACTTTGATGGTCAAGTAGTGCACCGGAAGCAGGCGGCACGTTGTACATAGCTCGCGCTCTGCATCATTCAACAAGTCCACACCGGGCAAATCAGTAAGGTCAAGTGACAAATACGTCTTACGCATAGATCCCGTAAGTTGCACACGACCAGTCGGAATGATGGATGCCTTCTCTTCGCGTTCAATCTGCGCCAGCTGTTCGTTCACTTGAGTCGCGTCGCGTACGATGAACTTATTCGCCTGGGCTATGTTCTTGCTAGTCGGATGCTCGATCGCACGCAAGCGCGCAAACTCAGTTTCTCGTCGACGCTTTTCTGTATCGTAATCTTCACCTTCAGCGATCGTGTGAATACCATTTCGTCTATATTCTTTCAACTCTGCGATGCGAGTGCGTACGCGATGTTCCGTTGCCAAACCTTCAAGCAAGATGTTGTACTCGGTGCTCGTCAAAAAACGTGCGAATACACGCATAGTGCCATGCAAGTCACGCTCGTACTGCGATCGTTTCTTCTCGACAATTTGCTGCCGTTTCACGTTTAACAGCTCGCGTTCAAGTATGAATTGCTTTCGCCTAGCGCGTTCTTGTAACCGAGCGTTGTAAATTTCAATCATCCGAAGCTTCATCCTGACATCCTCCTCGGTGTCATTGTCTCTAAATTCCATTTCAGCGAGTGGTAACTCGGCATCCATGTCGTACTCCGGATCAAACTCGTTGCGCTTGATATTATAACCCGTGAGCTCTTGGATGTTACCTTCAGTTTTCACCTCGTTTGGATTGGCGAGCGACTCTAGGAGAAGTTTTTCCTCGTCGCCTTCTGTGGACTCTGTAGCCTTCTTATCCGACTCTGCCTTGAGCTCTTCTGGTGTCATGCGCGGAACACCTTTACCTAGAATTTTTGACATATCTGGTAATGGCGCGCACGGTGACTTGACGTAGACGTCGAAGTAGTGTGCGTGGCATTCTGTTTTTGTCTTTGTTCCAACGTGCTCGCTCACTTCAGTCCAGTTCCCTAAGCCGAACATTTCAACCGCTTCGAGCAGGAGTAACTCTTCATCGGCGCCCCAATCTCGTGTGAACAACGGGAACGCCATGTTGTCGATCACATTGTATGGATGATACGCTTTGTGCGGGTGTAACTCGACGCCGACTGAGAAACACTCGACGCAAAGATCCACACCTACGCACGTCGCGCACCGAATTCGCACCACGTTCGAGATGTCTTTTTGGCAATAATTGCAATAAAACAGTGCTCGGTCGCCACCACTAGCGTTGAGCTTTGTCATCGCATTTTCCGTCGCCACTCGTTTACGTTTAGGCACGAGTGCGTTTGACATCCTTTGCGCTCGTCCTCGCCTCTACGAATTGCGCGAGCGCGCGTCGTCGCGCGGCGCAGCTGTCGCGCGTAGCCACCTGTAACGCGCGCGCACTCGTAATTGACGGGATGCGCTCAATTCCTTAACGCGCGAGGACCACGCGTGCGTGTTTGCCGAAGCCGGCCGTCGACTTCAAACTCGAACTCAAAAAATCGTCCGCGCGCGAGCGAAGGCGCGAACCACGAGCAGCAGACGAGTACGATCGATCGCGTGCGTGCGTTCGATCGACATCGCGCACGCATGGAATTTGAAATCCATCGACCGCACGCCTCGATCGAGGGAATCTGATTGGAAAATGGCATGCTCGAATCACGACTGGCCCAGCGACCCGACAGAACCACCGTCGGTTACCCGCCTAGGGCTTTATGAGCGCGACGCGCGTCACGCGTTCCGTCTCTTTCCCACGCACGTTCATCGGACGTCGATCGCATCGAACACCACACGAACGTAAAAATGGCGCAACAACTTCAACTCCGAGGTGTCCTCAAGGGGTACGTACATTGTCGTCGCCGCCGCCGCCGCGCTCTCTCTCGCTCGCGCACCGTAGGGTCTGAATGATCCATCGGGCGTGATGCGCAACTCTCTCTTGAAACGCGCGATGCGACGAGTGGTTGATGAAACAACCAATCTTAAACGATTGAACTTTTCAATGTGCGCTTTCTCGCGCGTGTCGATGTCGTATCGTGCATGTTCTGACCTTGCGTCTCTCGCTCTTCGCTCGCACGCAGTCACGAAAACTGGGTCACGTCCATCGCCACCCCGTTGGACAACTCTGACATCCTTTTGTCTTCTTCCCGCGATAAGACCGTCATCCTTTGGAACTTGACCCGTGAAGAAGAGAACTATGGTTACCCGCGCCGTTCTCTCCACGGCCACTCCCACTTCGTGCAAGACGTCGTGATCTCGTCCGACGGCCAGTTTGCGCTTTCGGGTTCTTGGGACGGTACTCTCCGCCTTTGGGACTTGAACACCGGTACCACCACTCGCCGATTCGTTGGCCACACCAAGGATGTGTTGTCCGTCGCGTTCTCCGTCGACAACCGCCAAATTGTTTCCGGCTCCCGCGATAAGACTATCAAGTTGTGGAACACTTTGGGTGAGTGCAAGTACACCATCCAAGATGCCGACGCGCACTCCGAATGGGTCTCGTGCGTTCGCTTCTCCCCGGTGACCTCCAACCCGATCATCGTGTCTGGTGGCTGGGATAAGCTCGTGAAGGTCTGGAACCTCACGAACTGCAAGATCCGCACCAACTTGGTCGGCCACACTGGCTACATCAACGCCGTCACCGTCTCTCCGGACGGTTCTTTGTGCGCGTCTGGTGGTAAGGATGGCGTTGCCATGCTCTGGGATTTGGGTGAAGGCAAGCGTTTGTACTCCCTCGATGCAGGTGACATCATCTACGCCTTGTGCTTCTCCCCGAACCGCTACTGGTTGTGCGCCGCGACTGAGTCTTGCGTTAAGATCTGGGATCTTGAGTCCAAGTCCATCGTCGACGAACTCCGCCCGGAATTCCCGCCGCTCGGCAAGAAGTCCGTCATGCCGTACTGTACCTCCCTCCAATGGTCGGCGGACGGTTCCACGCTCTACACTGGTTACACGGACAACGTCATCCGCGTCTGGAGCGTTGGCTCTGTTGGTTTGATGTAAGCGTCAATAGCGTGTCAAAAGGACAAAATCAAGTAGTGTTCTTATTTCAACAGACAAAAATCTTACATCATATCATTCTGCCCTCTAAGGTCGTTCGCTATTTATTCTATCGTCTTCGTTTTGCCCCAACGCTCTTCCCATCTTCGTCCATGTCATCCAACTCTTGCCGCGAGCCTGCTTCAGTGCTGTTTTCGACGAGTTTCCTCAACTCCTCCACACCAAGTTTGATTCGACCATCGCGCTCTACAGCTTTAGCTTTTTCTTCAGCACCCCAGTTAACTTTTGCAGTCAGATTCTCCAACATGGCTTCCGAGATGCCGTGCCACCTCGAGACGCTGGCTATAATATCATCGAGTTGTGAAAGTGGCACGTCCCGATCGGCGGCGCCGTGTACGTGGAAGCATTTATTTTTAGGATCAAGCTTACCCCGAACGATGCCCGTGAACAAGCACTGATCAATCAAAAAGTCCTCTAATTCTCGTATGGAAGAAATCCCAAGCTCGTTCGAGAGCTTGTCGTACGACAATGACGTTCTAGTGTCTCCGCACGCAGAGCACACCGTGAGTTGCTTCAGTTTGTTTTCTTGTTTCGTCGTCAACGGTGGGACAGTCGAGCCACGACTTTGATAGTCCTGGAAAGTACCAAAGGCAAAAATTTCAAGTGCATTGTACACCACACCGCCGTGTGGTGTACCTTTCAGCGCTTGAACGTTGTCCAAAGCTAGAATCTCAGCAAAGTGCATCACCGTCGGGCGTTCGAGCACGTCGTTCACAATAAACGCAACGAGATCGTCAGCATTCGTTATTCCCGATGCACGTTGAAGACGCTCGGTAGAACTATCGCTCGTGGTCGTCGGCGTCATCATTGTCGTCACTGAGGTGCGCGCGTCGTGCACCATGTGTTTTTGGACGCGTCGCGCACTGCCGCAGTGTGCGCTGCCATGGCTCGTCGGGAAGCGCGTCTCGGACGAACGCTCGCGACAGCGTTGAAGTCTGGGACGCACAGAGCAGATGTCATCGGTAGTTTTGCGCGTCGCATCGAGCGACTCGTGTCGTCGACAAGCGCGTCGTGCAGGCGTTCAGGCGCGTCGAGTAAAAAGTGGTTAGGCGCGCCACGTTTGACAACCCATCGTCGCGCATACGCGAGTGATGCCGACGTAGATTTGCGCACCGCATCGTTTGTCATATGGGGAGCTAATACCGGGGTAGGCAAGACCTTAGTCTCTGGTGGACTGGCACAAGCGGCGAGACGCGCGGGTACGCCAACGCTGTTTCTCAAACCCGTGCAGACTGGGTTCCCAGAGGACTCTGATGCTGAATTCGTTGCTCGAGTTGCGAAAGGCGTAGAAACCATGGGTGAACATGCTGCAGTTGCAGCATCAACATCGCCATCTGGTCCGTTCGAAGGAGAAACGCCAATGTGGGCGCACACGATATATGCCTGGCGTAAAGCGGCTGGACCGCACGTAAGTGCCGCGCTTGAAGGTCGTCCAGTGATGGATGAAGAGATTGTACGGATAACAGGAAAGTGCTTGCAAGAGTTTGCGAACAAAACTTGCGGAAGCGATAGTCGACCGTTAGCGTTGATCGAGACCGCAGGTGGGGTGGCAAGTCCTGGGCCGTCGGGGAACCTCCAATGCGAACTGTTGCGTGCGCTACGTTTGCCAGCTATTCTTGTCGGTGATGGTAGCTTAGGTGGGATATCTACCACAACTGCAGCCTATGAGTCGCTCTATGCGCGAGGGTATGACATTGTTGCCATCGCTATGGCTGATGATGGTTTAGCAAACCACAAAGCGATGGTAAACATTTTGCCACGCCAGACACCCATCACGATACTTCCAGCTCTTCCAATGCAAGGTGAAGCAGATGCGTGGCTCGAGAAGTCGAAACCAGCATTTGACAGTCTCGTACAACAATTGATCAACTCGCATGAAGGGCGCCTGGAAACCTTGCGCAAGTTACCTGATGAAGCGTTAAAGACATTCTGGTGGCCATTTACTCAACACGCGATGGTTGAAAGAGACGCAGTCACGGTGATTGATGGAAGATACGGCGAAGATTTTGCTATATACGCAAAAAGTGCAGGTATTTCGCACGATGGATCAGTTTTGTTGAGGTTCGATGGTGCTGCGAGCTGGTGGACTCAAGGTTTCAGTCCAGAGTTGCAACAAGAGTTGGTGAGCACGGCGACGCACGCGGCTGGGCGATATGGACACGTTATGTTTCCAGAAAATGTTCATGAACCTGCAGTCAATGCTACTAAAGCACTACTAGAAGGACCGGGACGCGGTTGGGCATCCAGAGTATTCTATTCAGATAACGGATCGACGGCCACTGAGGTTGGTTTGAAGATGGCTTTCAGAAAATATTACGTGAACGCTGGCTTGCTTGCTAAAGATGGCGATCAAAGGGCAGAAGATTTGAAAATTCATGGACGTAAAGATTTACCATCATTGCGTATATTAGCTTTAGATGGTTCTTATCATGGTGATACGCTTGGGGCGATGGATATGCAATCACCAAGCATTTTTACAGGACCCATGCAAACGCCGTGGTATCAACCTCGTGGTCTGTTCCTTCATCCTCCGAGTCTTGCGATAAGGAATGGCCACTGGACTGTTGCTTTGCCGAGTACTGGGGTCACGCCTGAAACCGATCCTTTGTTTTCCGAAAATGCTCACGATGTCTCGGTGCACACAAGTTGGACGAATAAAGTGGATGCTTTTGACATATCGGCGCGTCAAGATACGCCACTTGCTCGAGAATATACCCGAGCTATTGAAAGCGTATTTGAGCAAGCTGAGCGGGATGCAAAAAGTGCTTCCATCTCGCATATTGGTGCATTGATTATGGAACCCGTCTTACACGGCGCTGGTGGTATGGTGCTCGTAGATCCGTTGTTTCAAAATATCTTGATGAAGGCGTGTCGCGCACGCGGCATACCAATTGTGCTGGACGAGGTCTTCGCCGGTATCTGGCGTTTAGGTACAGAGGGAGCCTGGGAAATTATCGGTGAAAAACCTGATATTTCTTGCTACGCAAAATTACTCACGGGCGGGTTGATGCCGATGTCGGCTACTCTTGCAACGGAGGACGTGTACTCGGCGTTTTACGGACCAGGAAAAGAGCAAGGTTTGCTTCACGGTCATTCGTACACGGCGTATCCCATGGGCTGTGCTGTCGCCGCGAAAGCGCTCTCGCTATATAAAGATGCTGGTAAAAATCCAAACTTGATTGTTTCATCAGGAAAGGAGTCTGCATCGTCACCAGCGTTGTCGCTCGGTGAACTCTGGGATGAAGACAAGCTGAAAGAGATGTCCAAGTTGAGCAACGTTCGACGCGTCATTGGTCAGGGCTGCGTCTTAGCCGTTGAACTCGAGGTCGAAGGCGATGGAGGTTACAGCTCAAACGCCGCACGCGAGATTGTCATGCGTCTTCGAAATCATTCCATTCAGGCGCGTCCGCTCGGTAACGTCGTCTACCTCATGTGTGCGCCGACGACGTCCAAGTCTCGTTGCGACCGTCTTCTCGTTTCGTTAACGAAAGAATTACGCCCAATTCCTTCAAATGTTTAAATGTTGTAATCATTATCTCACGTGTTGTCATCTATCACGCTCAATCACACCATGCGCGCATGGGCGTCGTCGCATAACACAGTACACCACCACTGACCATACACGTCCCATCGAGCGAGATCTCACGAAAACGCCCCGCGCGCGGGCAGGCGGGTGCCTTTTTTTTAACGACTTTTCCGCGCCGCAATCCACGTAGGATGGGACGACGACGATCGCCGCCCCACACTCACCGTCGTCGCACGCACACGCGCAGAGAGATATGAGTGAACAAGTCATCGTTATCGGTGGTGGTCTCGCGGGTTTATCCGCCGCACACACCGTCCTTGAACGCGGCGGTCGCGTCGTTTTGCTCGACAAGTGCTCATTCTTGGGCGGGAACAGCACGAAAGCCACGTCGGGGATTAATGGGGCGTTGACCAAGACGCAAGCTCGACTTGGGATCAACGACAGCGCGGACAAGTTTGAAGATGATTGTATTCGAGGAGCAGCGGGAGTTGGATACGACACCGCTCCCGAGCACACGATACCGCTCGCCAAAGTCTTGGCTCAAGGAAGCGGATCGTCCGTGGATTGGCTCATGGAAAAATTCAACTTGGACTTGAGTTTGGTATCGCAACTCGGCGGGCATTCGTATCCGCGCACGCATCGAGGAAAAGAACGCTTTCCTGGGTTTACCATCACATACGCGCTCATGGAAGGGCTGGAGAAGGTCATGGAAGAAACCAATGGGGAACTTGCGCGCATCATCACCAAAGCGGAGGCAAAAAAGCTCATCACCGATGCAAACAATGCCGTGATCGGGGTTGAGTACGAAAAAGGTGGCGCCATGCACACCGAGTATGGACCAGTCATAATTGCTACGGGCGGTTTCGGTGCCGATTACAAGAGCGACTCCTTATTGACTAAATATCGTCCAGACTTGCAAAAGTTGCCAACGACAAACGGCGACCATTGTACGGGAGATGGAATCAAGATGGCGATGGCGATCGGAGCGGGAACAATTGACATGGAATCTGTTCAAGTGCACCCGACGGGCTTAGTGAATCCGTCGGAACCGGACGCGAAAGTGAAATTCTTGGCCGCAGAAGCGCTTCGAGGTGTCGGTGGTATTCTCTTGGATGCCGATGGTAACCGTTTTGCTGACGAACTTGGTCGCCGAGATTATGTTAGTGGCGAAATGAACAGAAACAAAGGCCCGTTCCGCTTGATTTTGAATGGTAAAGCATCGAAAGAGATCGAGTGGCACTGCAAACACTACGTTGGACGTGGAATTATGAAGCGGTTCAGCAGTGGCGCTGAGATCGCGAAGGACATGGGTATCTCCACTGCAAAGCTCGCTGATACGTTCGCCAAGTACAACGAAGCCGCTAGAACTAAGACATGCCCTTTCGGGAAGAAGTTTTTCAACAATGCCCCGGTTGAAATGAATGATGACGTGTTCCACGTTGCGATTGTTTGCACGGTGGTGCACTACACCATGGGTGGGCTTGCGATCAATACTGATTCTCAAATCGTCGGTCCCAACGGACCCATCGTCGGACTGTATGGCGCAGGTGAAGTTGTTGGTGGTATCCACGGTCGCAATCGTCTCGGTGGTAATTCCTTGCTGGATTGCGTGGTATTTGGACGCGTCGCTGGCGCTTCTGTTTCTCGTCACCTCCTTACGTCTGCAATCAAACAGCTTCGAACTGGTCAAAGCGTTGCACTCAATCGCGTGGCCAATTTGAACGATAAATTCAACCCAAGCATGACGACAATTCCAAGCGCGCCCGCTGCTCAAAGTTCTGGTGGCGGCGGTGGTAGCGGTGGCACACGTTCTGTCTCGTCTGCAGAGGTGGCAAAGCACAACTCTGAAGGTGACTTATGGGTCATCATCGAAGGCAAGGTCTATGATCTCACTTCTTTCTTGCCCGATCACCCCGGTGGTAAAAAAGCTATCATGCTTTTCGCTGGTAAAGATGCAACTGAAGAGTTTAACATGCTACATCCGCCAAACGTGCTGAAAAAGTACTTGAGCCCGGATGCTTTAGTCGGGACACTTTCTTAAATCACCGTCTGCACGTTGCGCTGTACATAGGCTTATTGCACGTACAATTTTGTTCAATACACATCCAATCGAATTACTTAACACTTAATTGCACAATTCTTATAACGACGCAGCTTTCTTTAATAATTTACAAACAACGCACAAAATGGAGAAATTTCATCTCTGTTTGTAGTGCTCTATACTAAACTTGTGGTCGCGTTTGCACGATCCAAATGGCACCATCTTCCGCAATGGCACCTTCAATATCTTGAGCTGACCCAAGAAGATTTTCAATCTCGAGTGCCACCTTTGCAATAGCTGACAGCATCTTTTGTCTCATGCCTTCATCAGTAATGAGAGTATCCGTGGAGTAGTCAACATTTTTCAGTTTGGCTTCCTCCATGGTGATGCTATCGTACAATCCGGCTCCAGCGAAGCCTTCTAAGTCTTCGCCATTACTATCAGATCGGAAAATAAGCGTGTCGTGCTCCATGAAAAGTCCCTTTGACTTGGACGGGTAACCAACGATAGTGGGGTGGTCGAGGTTGTTTTTCGCAGCCTTGAACGCAAGCGCTCGACCAGCAAAATTACCAACCAGAGCTTCACCCAATCCACAAACGAGTTCACCGTAGATTTCGTTGTCGTCGTTGTTTTGAGGATTGATTGTGTGAAGTACAAACGCGTAACGCGCGCGCACCACTGGTTGGCAGAGAACAGCCATCGATAAATCGGCGTGTTTCAACGACGCTTTCTTGCAGCTTAACACGGCGCGCTCGTTGTATTTGCTTGCCCATACTCCAAGAATCGTTTTCCAAGCTTTTTGACCTTGAGAAGTCGTGAGAAGATCGCCGGGCCACGCTAAAGATTCAGCCTCAAACGCTGCTTTCATGGTATTTGACAATTCAGCAGTCGGGTGTAGCTTTCCGATGCACGCCTTGACGTCACCAATAAGCGCCTTGAAGCCCGAACCATCTGTAGAGTCATAGACTTCTAGCTGCGCAACAAGAGTCTCGAGTTCTTTTTTGACTGCTGCGTTTTCTGGTATATTTACGATCGCATCAAACGTCCCGAATGGTAACGCAACAGAAGGTGGTAACTTGATTGACTTGGAAACGCGTCCTCGGAGTAGTTGCAGGTTGCGCGACTTACCACCAACAAGTTCAGGTGTAAACTCGTCAGACTTCGCCACAAACTTGCCTTGAAACTCTCGCTTGATGATAGAAACATTTGATGGCACTTTAGAACCTGGGGAGGCACTCGAGTTCTTTTGTCCCTGACTAGAGACATTGCCTTCAATCACAGAAACTTGTAAATCATCACCTTGCGCAGCAGGCGAAAGACAGACAGATTTACCAGCCATGGCTTTCATCTCCTCGTAAATATTCATGTCAAACGCAGTGGCGAAGAGAACTTTTTCGTTACGAGCTCTTACAGCGCAGTGGGATAAGACATCCGGCATATCTGGAGTGATCACGGCCACGACACCAACCGGAATATCTTCTTCGCCGCCGACGCGATCGGCAACAATCACCGTCGGCTGTGTGTATTTGACATTTACCACTTCAGCAAGCGATGCAACTCGAACTATAACTCCTGCAGCCTCAGCGTTACTGACAATTTGCCAGCTTCCCATATTCGCAACGTTGCGAATGACTGGGTCAAGCGCTCGTAACATCTGCGAAAGCGGAGCGGCGGCGGTGCCGCGAATGATTTCCTCGGCAAAGAGTGAAAGAACGTGCCCATCAACTCCAAGTTTGCCACCCATATTTCCCGCTGTAGGCTGTAATGCATCAATATAGCGCTGCGAAATTTCTCCCAATGAGTTTTGTAGACGATCGCACACAGCCTTTGCCTGGAGCGCCCAGTCGCCTTGTCGCCGCGCAGCTTCGAGCACATTTTGCCATTCTTTGAGGCAAATGCGTAACTCGTGGTTGGCACTCGCAGACATACACAAATTTTCGAGCACCAATCCGGAAATACGAAGTACATCATACGGAGCACGAGTAGACATCGATTCCAAGCTTCCTTCCACGACGGATCTTGCCGCACTTTCCAGTGCTAAATCGAGATAAATGACATCCTTGATTCGATCGTTTGACTTGCCATTTGGACGAGTCCACTTCCAAAGATACCTGCGTGCTTCCAACATGGCCTCAAGCGCAAGTAAGGGATCTTGCGTTCGTAACTCACGCGCTGCATCGAGTAATTCTTCAAGGCGCTCACTCGCAACTTCATGGATAGGTGGAATATTGATCTCTTTGCCCTTGCACGCATCCTGATGATAACCCAAACACGCTTCAGCAGCAGAGTCAAGATCAGCACCCGAGTGCACAGCCTTCAAAGTCCGGAGATATTCAGTCAAATCAGTCGTCAATCCTTCGTACTGGTCCCGAGAAAATTTCGGTTCGCTGCAAATCTTACGGTCGTAAGCAGCCATTCTCTCGGCGGTGATGCCATTACTATGCAAATGCGCCCAGTAAACGCTAATATCACAGTCAGAAGCGATGTACTTCAACAAAGCTTCGCAAATGGGGACATCATCTGGAGAGGTATTATTGTGCAGCTTTTGGTGCCATTCTTCCATCATTCCACCCTTGCAATTATTCTTCTGTTGTACGGCGAGAATTTCATCACGAATGCGTTGGCCAACGTCGCCCGCTCCTCCTCTGCCAATCGTCGCCATGATGAGACGAACGATATCTCTATACTCGGCATCTTGACGATAAATGGTACTCAAACCTTCAGTCATTCTCGTCTGAGCTACGCTGATTTCTCGCGGCTTGATGTTGTAATCGTTGTTCCAAACAAGTTGTCTCAAAGCCATAAATCGGAACCAGCAAAACATTGCGACGAGCCCAGCTTCTCCTTTACCATGGGATGCCGGTAGCATATCGGCACCAGCATTGTAACGATGCATGAGAGACCGCGTCGCGCCTTGTTCAGCGTCGCAGATCATGTCCACAATATCTTGCGCCACGTGACCACCCAAGTTTTGGAACGCGCCGGTGTCTAGTGCAATATCATCAACGTTCCAGCGTTCACGAGTGATGGGTGCGACCCGCTTAGCTTCCTGCTTTACAGTAGGAGCCTTGAAAGCCGTTTCGGGACGTCGTTCTTTGTGCTCATGCTTCTTCTCTTCGCGATGCTTGCGTTCCTTCTTCGCTGGATGTTGAACCGACAACGTTGAACCTTCAAGCGAAGCAAAGAAATCTGCGCCGCCACACTTGATCCACTTATTAGACGGCGTTCGCAACACAAAAATAACACCATCATCCGAATTCACCGGAACATCAAGCGTCACCGCTCTTAAACCGTTTTGCATGCGTTCGAGTTCAGTCTCCCAGCTGTTTCCAGATGAACCCCACGAACGTGACGGTTGAGTCGAAAAGCCATGGGGAGGCGATCGCCACGCACCATCTGTCTTGTTCGTCGTTGCCCAGTGAATGATTAAATCTTCCTCCGAATCAGCGAGGACGTGCAGTTGAAGCATACCGGCGCTATTCTCTCGCGCTTGAACAAAGATGTCGAAGCCTGATTCGTTGTAGACTTTGTTCCACTTTGAGCGAGCATCGCTCGGCGCGCGAGAATCTGCCGCCGCGGTGAATTCGGCAGCACTAAAAGACTTGCGCTGCTTCGTTTCTACAGCTTTACTGGCTACAGCAAACGCCGGCGTTGGCGTCGGCTCCACAGGCGCCGCGATATTGTTGCGCACCCCATTCTTCAACTTGACGGCGATATCCTCCAAACTCATTCCGGCACGAAGCTGTGACTTGATGTCCACCGCCGCAGCCTTCATCATATTATCTCGCGCCGCTCCATCGAGCTTTGGACGTCCGGCTTGTTCCCACTTCGCGTATGCGGCGTCGGCGATAAGGAGTTCCACCGGGTCTAATGGCGCCGCTTTCGCCGGCACCATCTTTGCTGGCACCTCCTTCACTTCAGGCACGAAAATCGGCGCCGAAGGCGTTGGCGCAATCTTAGACTTCGTCACAGTCGCCACAGGGGTGCTCGTGCGATCAGAGTTCAGTGTGATTTCAAAATCCCCGCCAGCTGATGGTTTTATCCATTCCCCGCTCTTCGCCAACACGAGCGCGAACGGCACGGACTCCACCCCAGGGTCGAGCACGAGATTCAACGGCCCCCAGACCGGGAAAGCGCTCCTCATCGCCTTATTTTTATACACGTTCGTCCCTGGCGGATGCAATTCTTCCGGTAACACGTTCCACTCCGCGCCCGTGCTCGCGCGCTGAACACCCCAGTGCAACGTCAAACCTTGCGGCGGACGCGCACCGTCGCACTCAACGCTCACCGTATGCACCCCTTGCGCATTCGTCGTCGTCTGCACTTTCAACACCACCCCTTCGTACCCGACATCAATCGTCGTCACGCGCACATGCTTGGTTTCTTCCACCAACGTCTCTCGTCCAACACCGCTGGCGCTCGCGCGCATCGCGCGCGCCCCTCGTCGTCCATCGCCCACGCCACCGCGTGTTGACGAGCTCGCGCGTGCATTCGCGTGTGTTCTCGCGCATGCCACGTGCATCACCCCCGTGCACGCTCGCGACATCGCGTGCGTCGCGCGCGATGGTGTGCGGTGCAGCCTGGCGGACCGCCGCCGCGGCACCTCAAACGCGCGGTCGGCGCCCGTTCGGTCGCGACGCGCCCAACGGCTCGAGCCGGTCAGCCTGCGGGGGACTGCTTCGGCGTGGTCACGATTGGTCGTTCGCGGTTGAGAAATTTTTGTTCTCTCGAGATTTTGAAATCAAAAACGCAAACCATTTAAGCGCTTTTTTCCATCATGTATGTCGTCGACCGAGGTCGTCGTCGATGATTTCGTGGTCATCGTGGTCACATGGTCACATGAACATGATGTGCTCGCGCGGGCCCGCGT
>Ga0181562_10000931_pt1 | contig 24272 bp, 21 predicted proteins | sample 011ome_26_FD_139344 | JGI IMG/M metagenome (GOLD analysis project Ga0181562, IMG submission 139344) | Coastal salt marsh microbial communities from the Groves Creek Marsh, Skidaway Island, Georgia - 011511BT metaG (megahit assembly) | ecosystem: Environmental > Aquatic > Marine > Intertidal...
GGTGCGTTTTGCGGCGCTGATGCATGATGTCGGCAAGGGTGCCATTGCGAAAGCCCGCTGGCCTTACCTGCGCGGTCATGAAGCCCTGGGGGTCGATCTGATCGAGAGTGCCTGCAAGCGACTGAAAGCGCCCAATGAATTTCGCGACCTGGCCAGGCTGACCAGCCTGTATCACACCCATTGCCACCGGGCTGCCCACCTGGAACCCGCCGAGATGCTGGAGGCCCTGGAAGCGCTGGATGCCTTTCGCAAACCGAAACGCTTTGAGCAGTTCCTGCTCGCCTGTGAAGCCGATGCCCGTGGCCGCCTTGGACTGGAAAAGAATCCCTATCCCCAGGCCGGGGTGATGCAAGAGGCATACGCTGTCTGCAACGGCATCGATATCCAGGCCATCCTGGCAGACGGCTTTCGCGATGCCGCCATAGGCGATGAACTGCATCAGCGCCGGCTGTCGGCGCTGCAACAATTCCTGGAGACACTGTGACGACAACCGATCAACCTGTTGCCCTGCTCACCGGTGCCGCCGCCCGCTTGGGCGCAGCCAGTGCCACGGCCCTGCATGCGCGCGGCTACCGCATTCTCATTCACTACCATCGCTCTCGGGATAACGCCGACGCGCTCTGCACGTCCCTGAATACCCGGCGTCCCGATTCCGCCCTGGCGCTGCAGGCCGACCTAGATGACATGGCGGCCGTGGCAAGTCTGGCCGACCAGGCTTTGTCTGCTTTCGGACGCGTGGATGTCCTCATCAACAATGCCTCGGCCTTTTACCCCACGCCCATCGGCACCGCTACCCAGAACCAGTGGGACGCCCTGTTTGCCAGCAACGCCCGCGCGCCCCTGTTCCTCATCAATGCTTTAGCTGGTGAACTGCGCATGCGGCGTGGCTGCATCATCAACATGACTGACCTCTATGCCAGTCGCGGCCTGAATCATCACAGCCTGTACACCATGGCCAAGACCGCCCTGGAAGGCATGACCCGTACCCTGGCCCGGGAACTGGCCCCGGATGTGCGCGTGAATGCCGTCGCCCCCGGCGCCATACTGTGGCCACCGGGCGAAGAGCCGTCCGAAGAAAAGCAGCAGGCCATCATCGACATGAGCGCGCTGAAACGCATGGGCAGCCCCGAGGATATTGCCAACGCCGTGGCGTTTCTGGTGTGTGATGCAAGCTATGTGACCGGCCAGGTCCTGCACGTTGATGGTGGCCGATAACAGGTTACCTGTATTCTCCTACATCACCGGTAGGCCGTTTGTTTTAAACGCTCATCCCATCTCGCCGGTTTTAAGCCAATGGGCGCAGGCCTCGCCCAGCTCGCGTACCGCCACCTCATCACAGCGCTCAGCTTCTGCCTGGCTCAACACATCCTTCCAGCGCTCGTTGGTGCCCTTGTTGATGAATCTGGCACCACCACCTTCAAATATGGCCTCCAGCACATGGTATTGGCTGGCCAGCTCGCGCATGTGCTCGATACTGCAATGCTCAACAATTTTTGGCCACAACGCCCGGGGAATGTCGATATCGAGGAACCTGGCTACCTGCCTGGCCTGACCTTCAAAATCAGTTTTCAGGTTGTTGTAATGCAGCAGCATGACGTTGGGTTGGTCCCTCGCATCCCACCAGCTTTTGATACAGGGCCAAAACGGTGTTTCCGGCAAACCATCGAAATAACCATGATCCAGCAAGTGCAGATAATACTCATGCACATCACAGTCAAGCGGCACCAGTGGCGCCCCGGCCAGGTCGGGAGCATTGTTGAAGGCCTCGTAGGCAGTGGGTGTAAACAGCATGTGGTGGTTGTACATGCTCCAGGTGACATCCCGTGCATCCCGGCCAATGAACAGGTATTTCACTTCGGGCTTGAACGGAATGCAGTTCAGAGGTGAGTGGGTTTTGATAAAACGCCTGTGCTTCTGGCCCTCGGCAATGGCAAACATCTCCTCTTTCGGGAGCAACCGAATCTCTACCCAGGGTGAAAGGGCCTGGCCATAGGCATTCGGGTCTCCCTGAAAAACCAGCTGGGCGACCAGTTGCTGCATCCAGGTGGTACCGCTCTTCGACCAGGTGCCTATCATGATGTCGTCATCACGGAAGGGAAAATCATTCAGGCGGGTGGAGTCCCAAATGGAACATCGCTGCTCTGCATTTTTTACAGGGATGACCATGGTTTGAAACCTCTTTTTATGATTTTCATTACGCGTGTGAGGGAGAGGAAGAACCATCTGATCTCATTGCCGGCAAAAAATACAGTGGCAATGAATCATGACAACTGCATGATCGTCCTGGCCCCGGAAATGGCGCTGTAATCTCTGCTACCGCGACTGGATCATGGGCGGGTATGGCGGAGGTAACTGATGGTTATCGGACACACCATATCCGGCACTTTCTTCCCTAGAGACAGAGGCATTACTGCGGCGTCAGACCCCGACGCTCCAGCAGCGGCGTGACATCCGGCTCACGGCCACGGAAGTTCTGGAACAGCTGCATGGCTTCCACGCTGCCGCCTTTTGACAGCAGGGTATCGCGGAAGTACTGGCCGTTTTCCTGGCGCATGCCACCGTTTTCCTTGAACCATTCCACGGTGTCAGCGTCCAGCACCTCGCTCCAGATATAGGAGTAGTAGCCGGCCGAGTAGCCGCCCATGATGTGGGAGAAATAGGTCGGGCGGTAACGCGGGGCGATCTCGTCCAAAAGGGCACCGGCCTCAAGCAGGGTCTGTTCCTCGAACGCCATGATTTCATCGGCTGCCGGTACCTGTTCCGGCGGCAACTGGTGCAGGGCCATGTCGACGATGGACGGCATCAGGTATTCCGAGGTGGCAAAACCCTCGTTGAACATCGATGCTTCCAGCACACGGTCGAGTAATTGCTGCGGGATCGGTTCACCGGTCTCATAGTGCACGGCATAGTTGGCCAGCACTTCTGGCCAGACGGCCCACATCTCGTTCACCTGCGAAGGGTATTCGACAAAGTCCCTGGGCACGCGGGTACCGGCAAAGGACGGATAGGTGACATCGGAAAACAGGCCGTGCAGGGCATGCCCGAATTCGTGAAACATGGTTTCCACTTCATCAAAAGTCATCAGCGTCGGCTCACCGGGTGGCGGCTTAGCAATATTGAGATGGTTGGCGACCACGGCCTTGCGGTTCATCAGGTGAGACTGGGACACGTAGGCATTCATCCAGGCGCCGCCGCGCTTGGAGGAACGCGCATACGGGTCGAGCAGGAAGATCCCGAGCTGGGAGCCGTCGGTGTCATTGACGTCGAACACGCGCACATCTTCCTGGTAAACCGGCAAGTCGAAGCGCTCCTCGAAGCTGATGCCGTAAATCTGGCCGGCGGCAAAGAACACGCCCTTGAGCAGGACATTGTCGATTTCAAAATAGGGACGCAGTTGCGATTCATCAAAGTTGTAGCGTTGCTGGCGCACCTTCTCGGCATAAAACGGCCAGTCCCAGGCGGCCAGATCGAAATCCTCGCCTTCAGCCTCAATCATGGCCTGGATGTCGGCGGCTTCACGCCGGGCATTGGCAATGGCCGGCGCCGTCAGGTCGGCCAGGCGTTGGTTGACAGCGCCGACAGTTTGCGCGGTCTGTTTTTCCAGCACATAGGCCGCATGGCTGTCATAGCCCAACAGGCGGGCACGCTCGGCGCGCAGGGTTATGGTACGGCTGAGGACTTCGGTGTTGTCGAATTCACCGCCACGGTGACCGCGCGATTCCGCGGTTTCCTGGATGCGCTGACGCAAGGCACGGTTTTCCAGGGCAGCAAGAGTCGGCTGGCTGGAATAGTTCAGGAGGGGAATGACGTATTTGCCGGGCATGTCACGGGCAGTGGCTTCATCGGCCGCGGCCTGGATACGGGCCTCACTCAACCCGGCCAGCTCCTCGGGGCTGTCCACTACGATGGCCAGCGCATTCACCTCGTCCAGCACGTTCTGGCTGAACTGCGTGGACAGTTCCGACAGTTCCCGGTTAATCGCCTTGAGTCGCTCTTTTTGCTCCACATCGAGCATGGCCCCAGCGCGCACGAAATCCTTGTAGTTTTCCTCGATCAGGCGCACCGCTTCATCACCCAGGCCCAGGCTGTCTCGGCGCGCATAGAGATCACTGATACGGGCAAACAGGCCTTCATCCAGCAGGATCTGGTCGTAATGGTCAGACATGCGCGGCGCGATCTCCACCTCGGTAGCATCGATGGCCTCGTTGGTGTGGGCAGAAGACAGGGCATAAAACACCGTTGCCACGCGATCCAGCAACTGCCCGGACATTTCCAGCGGCACCATGGTGTTCTCGAAAGTCGGCCCCTCTGCCTGGTTCACGATGGCCGCGATTTCGTCCAGGTGTTCGTTCATGCCGCGTTCAAACGCGGGCAGGTAATCATCCGTGGAGATCTGATCAAACGGCGGGTACTGCAGTGGCAGCGGTGAAGGCTCAAAGAAAGGATTGCCAGCTTCGGCAGTCTGCGCCGGTGCGGTATTCGTCATGGTCTGCATACTGCTGGTCTCCAGGGTCTGTTCATGGTTGTCGGAACACGCAGCCAGGCCTGCCAGCGCCATGGCGAGGACAATCAGTCGGGGTTGATTGAGAGCTTGGATATTCATCAGTCACCTGTGTCTTGGTCTGGACCTGTGAGGTCGAAAACGGGAAACAACCCGTAAAAGTGTCTTGGATACTGCGGTGAAGAAGCTTGTAACATACCGACTATCGCCTGTATTGATCAAGTTAGGCCGGTTCGCGCGCGATGGCCGAGGCGTTGAGGCAGGATGCCAGCACGTGGTCTTCCCAGCGCCCGTTGATGCACAGGTGACGCCGGGCAATGCCGTCCTGGACAAACCCGAGCCGTGCCAGCAACCGCGCCGAGCGCACGTTGGCCGGCATGTAACTGGCGCGCAGGCGCTGCAGCCGCAGGTTGTCGAAAGCGTATCGCACGGCATGTATCACCAGGGTCGACATGGTCCCGGTGCCCTCGAAATCGCGGTCCACGGAATATCCCAGCAAACCGGAGTTGGCCGGATCATAAGTGATGGCGGTAATGGAGCAGGTAGCGATAACACGGTCGCCATCGAGGCCGACAAAGTGCGCGGCCTGCCCTTCATTGACTTCCTGTGCCCGGTACTCGAGACGACGGAGCCAGGATTGCACGCTGTGGTGGCTGGGGCTGACCTGGGGATGCCAGGGCGCAAAGCGATCGGCATTGCGCTCATAGTAATCTGACAAGGCCCGGGCATAAGGGACCCCGGCGAACTCAATCTGTATAAGCGGCACCGTCATCAAGCGGCTCTTCCCTGAGATCGGCAAGCAGTGCCATGGCCCTGTTGGCATTGGCCTCATCCAGCACCCACAGTTCCTGGTCAAGGTTGTAAGGCGGGATACCGGCGGTGGAAAACTCGTTCTTGAGCATGCAGTCGATGCCCTCACCGGCCAGTATGGATCTGGCCAGTCCGACCAGTGCCGGATTGGCATGGGTATATAGCATGATCATACTGCCCTCCTGTGACTTGGACTCGCCTTCGATTTGCCTCGGCCTTGCCCGGGGAAATGCGCTCAGGCTTGGCTTGAAATCATCCTGCCGTGCCATTGAAAGTCGACTGGCCAGATAGGCTGGCGGTGCTTGTCGTAATCTTCCCACATATCGGCAAAGGATTGCTTCAGTACCGGATGTTTTTGCTTGCCGCAGACCTGGGCCAGCGGCCACAGCACAAAGGCATTGGTTTCAATTTCTGCGCGTGGCAGCGTGATGCCATGAAACGTGCCGGCGAGGTTGTCGTAGGTGAGAATATCGATGTCCAGCGTCCTGCCGCTGAAACGGGGTTGGGTGCGATCCCGGCCATGCTTGTCTTCGATGCTCTTGAGCGCGACGGAAAGTTCTGCCAGCGGCAGATCGGTTTCCACGCCAACCACCATGTTGAGGAAGTTGTCGCCGTCAAAACCGACTGCTTCGCTTTCGAACACCGATGACAGGCTCAGGTCATTGAATTGCAGCAGCAGTGCATCCAGGCAACTGGTCAGGTGGTTCACCGGATCCAGGTTGCTGCCCAGGCTCAAAGTCACCCATGCCATTAGACGGCAGCCCCGCCCTGTTTGTCGCCACGCTCGATGATCACGCCAACATCCCGGGAACCAGTAACAGCACCTGGTTTGCCGAGTTCGAGATAGAGCCAGGTCACATCGAATTCATCCTGCACGATATCGGCAATGCGTGATCCCAGGGTCTCCATGAGTTTAAAGCTGCTGTCTTCGACAAAGGCGATCAGGCGCTTGGCCACGGCCTTGTAGTCCAGTGCGTGCTCGATTTCGTCATTGGCAGCAGCCTTGCTAAAATCAGACTTCATTTTCAGGTCAATGGTGATGCGCTGGCGAATGTTGCGCTCCCAGTCATAGACACCAATGACGGTTTTGACCTCGAGGCCGCGGATATACACTATTTCCATGAATTTTCTCTCTGTTTTCTGATTGCTTGCTTTGCTCTACTGATCTGATGTCGAGCGTAAGTGTGGCACTGTCACGCCAGTGCCGCTAACGACCCCAGGTTCCAGCGCGGTTTGGCCCGTATACCCAGATCATCTGACTGACCAGCCTTCAGGCGCATGCAGCCAGCGTAGGCAATCATGGCTCCGTTATCCGTACAGTAGGCAAAACCGGGGTAATACAGCTCTCCCCCTTCTGCCCGGGCCATTGCGCCTAGCTTCTCCCGCAGGCGGGTGTTGGCGCTCACACCACCGGCAATCACCAGCCTTTTCATGCCACTGTGCTGAAAGGCCCGGCGGCATTTAATCACCATCGTATCGACAACCGCTTCCTGGAAAGCCCAGGCAATGTCTGCCCGGGTCTGGGCATCAATGACGCCGTCGACGGTGTGTTCGTTGACCTTATTGAGGGTATAGGTTTTCAGGCCGCTGAAGCTGAAATCCAGCCCCGGCCTGTTAGTCATTGGACGCGGAAATTCAAAGCGCCCCGGGGTGCCCTGTTCGGCCAGTTTCGCCACATGGGGACCTCCGGGGTATGGCAGTCCAAGCATTTTCGCAACCTTGTCAAAGGCTTCGCCGGCGGCGTCATCGAGCGATTCCCCGATCAGGTGGTAACGGCCAAGCTCCGGTACCTCAACCAGCTGCGTATGACCGCCTGAGACCAGCAGGGCCACAAACGGAAATTGCGGGCTGTTATCTTCCAGCAACGGGGCCAGCAGGTGGCCTTCCATGTGATGCACGCCGAGTGTGGGAATACCCAGTGTCATGCCCAGAGAACGGCCGATGGAAGCGCCCACCAGCAGGGCGCCTGCCAGGCCCGGGCCAGCGGTATAGGCAATACCATTAAGATCATCCAGGGTGCAGTCGGCCTGTGCCAGCACTTCGCGAATCAGGGGCAATGTCCTGCGGATATGGTCACGTGATGCCAGTTCAGGCACGACACCGCCATACTGCTGATGCAGCTTGACCTGGCTGTACAGGGCATCGCCCAGCAGACCGCGTTCACTGTCATAGATCGCGATGCCGGTTTCGTCACAGGAAGTTTCAATACCAAGTACTTTCATGGCCTGTAAATACATTCTTCAGTCATTTTTAATTTGGCATCAAGGGCGATGCGGCCTTCGTCTGCCGTGCTGTTTGCACCCCGGTCTGCGGGGACGCGCATGATAGCACAGGGTAACGGTAGTGCTGGTCTGAGCTGGTCAACACGGCGTAAAACACCGTGTTATCATTTCGTCAAAAACATGATCAAGGATATCCCATGAAAGCTATCGTACTCAGTGCCGGCGCCACCTCCATAGATGCTGTTCAGCTTGTAGAACGCGACAAACCCGTCGCCGGTCCCGGTGAAATTCTAGTGCGCATGAAAGCGGCCTCCCTGAACTTCCGCGACCTGGGCATTATTGTCGGCAAGTATTTTGGCGGCCCCGTCCAGCGCGATACCGTGCTGGGTTCGGATGGCGCCGGCGAAGTGGAGGCCGTGGGCGAAAGCGTAACGCGCTTCAAGCCGGGCGATCGCGTAGCCGGGACTTTTTTCCAGGACCTGCCGGACGGTCCGGCCGACCCGATGTCCAACCCCGCGCTTGGCCATTCCGCCGATGGTGTACTAACTGAATACATGGTTATAAAGGAAGGTAACGCTGTGGCCCTTCCGGAAAACCTGAGTTACGAAGAAGGTGCCTGTCTGCCCTGCGCTGCCCTCACGGCCTGGCATGCCATGATGCAAGCCGGCAAACCCGTCAAGGAAGGCGATACCGTTCTGGCCCTGGGCACGGGCGGTGTGTCCATGTTCGCCCTCCAGTTCGCCACGGCCGTGGGTGCCAAAGTGATCATCACTTCCTCCAATGACGAAAAACTCGCCAAGGCCTAAGCCATGGGGGCCAGCGGCCTTATCAATTACAAAACCCATCCGGAATGGCAGGACGAAGTCAGGAAGCTGACTGACGGTAAGGGCGTCGACTGTGTTGTTGAAGTGGGCGGTATCGGCACCATCGATCGCTCCATGCAATGCTTAGCACTTGGCGGCAAAATCGGCATGATTGGGGTGCTGGCCGGTGCTGAGGGTGAATGCAATCCCCGCAGCCTGATGCTCACCGGCAGTGCCATCCACGGCATTTTTGTGGGCAACCGCCGCATGTTCGAGGAAATGAACAAGGCCATCGAACTCAATGACATCCATCCGGTCATCGACAAGGTCTTCCCGCTTGAGGACACGGTCGAGGCCATCGGCTATTTCAAGAGCCAGGCCCACCTGGGCAAGGTGGTCATCCGCATCGGCTGATCCGTCCTGGCGATGCCAGCGCCGTCAATGCGATCTGTGGCACTGAAACTTTCCCGGATCATGGCAGTCTACCGGGCGTGTTTCAGGCGCAGTCGCCTGCCTGCATTGCCCTGCCGACTGCAAAATTTTCGCAATTTAGCTTTACGACATTTCCGGAATTTTGTGGATAATGCCCCCCCTGTTTTCGAGTTAGGTGAGATTTGTTTGTGCCAACGTTTCCTGTGCTGACAGACAGCCGTACCCGCCACACCCTTCGTGCGTTCCACAGGCTTATTGCCCCCGCACTGCTTGGCCTGACTCTGACCGGCTGCAGCATGATTCAGCCCGAGCCTGAAGGCTCTCCCGCACAGGAACCCGAAACCGCCGCCAGCACCGGCTCCTCCACCCTGATCGTGGAATCCCTGATCAATGAAGCCGGAGAACTGGGCAGGCGCGATGTCAGTGGTCCGGCAAAGCCCCCCCTTACCGAGGATGAGGCCTTCAACCAGGGCCCGCAGCCTGCAGTACCCACCATCAACATGACCGCCAACCGGGTCGTTGAGCAGGCCATCAATGATCTCCTGCAAAACCGCCAGGCCCTGTTGCGTATCTGGGTGGAACGCAGCCACACCTACTTTCCGATGATCGAGCAGATCTTCGCCGAAGAGGAAGTCCCCGATGAACTGAAGTACCTGGCACTTGGGGAAAGCGGCCTGCGTCCCACTGTACGCAGTTCTGCCGGTGCCGTCGGTATGTGGCAGTTCATGTATGGCACCGCCCGTTCGTCCGGCCTGGAAATCAATGCCTGGGTAGATGAACGCCGTGACCCCGAACTGGCCACCCGCGCGGCGGCCCGCCATTTCAAGGAACTGTATAAAAGCTATAGCGGCAACTGGGAGCTGGCCCTGGCCGGTTACAACTGCAGTTATCGCTGCATCACCCGCGCCGCGCGCCGGGCCGGCAAACCGATCGAGGAAAAACCGACCTACTGGGAAATCTATCCCTTCCTGCCCCGCGAAACCCGTGCTTTTGTACCCAAGTTCGTCGCCTCGGCACTGATCATTTCCAATCCGGAAATGTACGGCGTGCAGGTGGACAGCCTGGGCCAGGAAATTGCCTACGACATCGTGGAAGTGCGCGGCATGCTGGCACTGGAAACCGCCGCCGACCTGGCCGGTACCGACCTGGCCACTATCCGCAACCTGAACCCGGCCCTGATCAAAGCCACCCTGCCCGACCAGCTTGAGCCCTACGCCCTGAAGATTCCGCTGGGCTCCTTCAACCGCTTTGTGCGAAATTTCGACAACATGCCGGCCGACGCCAAAGTGGCACCAAGTGAATACACCATCAAGCGCGGCGATACCCTGGCAGCCATTGCCCGGTCTGCAGACACCACCGTGGACGAACTCAAGGCCGTCAACGGCATTCGCGGTCACCTGATCTACCCGGGCCAGAAACTGCTGCTGCCAGGCACAGGCCTGTCGGCCGACTTTACCATCGGCAATCGGGAACGACGGTTTGTGGCATACGGAGAAACTGAACGTCGGCCCATAGAATTGCGCGAGGAATTCCAGCTGGTGGAGCTGAACGGCTCCACCGAAGACAAACCGCTGATGGGGGTCACCCTGAATGCCGAACTGGCGGATGACATGGATATGCTGGTGCCGACCATCCACCGGGTCAGTCGTGGTGACACGCTCGGCCAGATTGCTGAGCGCTATGATGTCTCCGTCAAGGACATACAGCAGTGGAACAACATCCGCGGCACCACGATCTACGTCAATCAGGAGCTGTCGATCCATTCAGTACCTGCCAAAGCGGTCACCACCTACCGGGTCCAGCGCGGCGACAGCCTGAGCATCATCGCGCGCCGTTTTGGCGTCTCCGTGGACAACATCAAGCGCTGGAACAACTTGCGCAGCAACCTGATCTTTCCGGGTCAGGACCTCTCGATCAACTGATCATTGCTCCGTAGGGCGGCATAAACCGCAGGACGTTTGCCGACACGCAACTGGTTCGCGGCTGAAGCCGTTCCTACGGGTTGCCAGGATCACATGTAGGAGCGGCTTCAGCCGCGAGCAGGCCTGGCATCATAGACCTGCTTACAACAAGCCCTGCAACGCCCCCTGCATACTCTGCACGATCTTGCCGCTGCCGCGTATGTCATCCGTGATGGCCGCGATGTAGGCATCGATGGCCTGCTCATAATCGTTCCAGATCAAAGCCTTGTCGGCATCAAACTGACGTCCGATGACTTCATAGACGGCGCTGTACAACGGCAGGGTCGCCGGTGACAGGGTCTGGCTGGCATCGTAATGGCCTGTCACCAGTTTCGAGCGCAGCTCGGCCGCCTGTAGCCCGAACAGCAGACAGATGGCCATGTACTGCTGGAAGATTTCCACGGACCGGCGCGCCAGGTTCGCCGAACCAAAGCCCTGCGAATTGATGTTCTGGTTGAAACCTTCCGCATGGGTCGGGTAATGGGTCGTCAGCGAATTTCCGTAGAACTGCAGCTGCGGCATGATGCAGTTGCCGCACAGTTGCAGGCTCTGTAGACCGCCGTTGATGGCGCGGTCAGTATTGCCCACCAGCATCGCAGAAAGGCCGTTGCTGAAGGCCGGCATGACGGCCATGGCAATCTGCACATCCAGGTGCTTAGCCAGCATGCCAATATGGAAACGCAGCTGATCCATGCTGACGCCGATGTACTGGCCCAGGAAATTGCCGCCGTGATAGGTGTTGCCGCGGGCGGCATCCACCAGCGGATTGTCGGTAGCGGAATTGATTTCATGCTCAACCTGCTGCGCAATCAGACGATAACCATCCACGATCGGCCCCATATACTGGGGCAGGCAGCGCAGTGAATAGCGATCCTGGATCGGCTGGTCACCCCCACGGAATTCATGCTGGCCATCCAGTTCATCGGCAATCAGGGATGAGCCCTGGAGCAGTTCCAGCATGGTCTGCGCCGCAGCAATCTGCCCCGGCAGCGGCTTGTGCTCGTGAATGAAGGGATGGAATGACTGGTTTGTGGCCATCATGCCCTGGAACAGCAGCGCATGGCTGCCAAAAGAAAGCGCCAGCAGGTTGCGGGCGTCATACATGACATTGGCGGCGATACCCGTCATTACGGAGGTGCCGTTGACCATGGCCAGGCCTTCTTTCGGGCCCAGTTCCTCACGCGGCAGGCCCAGTCGTTCCAGCACGGTCTGGGCGCCCAGGACTTCGCCGTTGTAATCCACCTGCCAGGATTCATCCAGGCCGATCAGGCAGGCGGTGATATAGGACAACGGTGACAGATCGCCGCTGGCGCCAATGGAGGCAAATTCACGCACCTGGGGGGTGGCGCCTGCATTGAGAAAGGTCCCCATACGCTCGATCATGGACATGCGGATGCCGGAAGCACCCTGCAGGTGCGAATTCATGCGCACCAGGATGGCGGCGCGCACGTCTTCCTGCGGCAGCAGGTTGCCGGTGCCCACCTTGTGGAACCAGGGAATATTGTTCTGCAACTCAATCGCCTGATCCTTGGAGATAGCCTTGTAGGCCATGGCCCCGAAGCCACTGGTGACACCATATATCGGCTGGTTGTTTTCCACCGCATTGAGGATGAATTCGTTGGACTCACGCACGCGGTCATGCACGGCGACGTCGCTGGTGATGGCCACGGCCTCGCGATGGCGGGCTACTCTGACGACCTGGTCAATGGTCAGGCCTTCACCGGTTACGGTAACGTGTTGTTCTGACATGATTTTTCTCTGTAATGTCTGGTTATGGAATAAGCTGTACGCCGTGCTGGCAGACACACGACCGAAACGAAAAAAGGAAACGTCAGGACAGGGTCGTCAGGACCAGTCGAGCAGGCCGAAAAAACCGGCCAGGTAGAGGGCTTTGATCTTTTTACTGGGTTTCATGCGCTGGGCTCTGTGTTGGTGCGGCAAGTGTACTGCAAAATTTCGCCCTGTCGTAGGTCGGCATAGGCGCCCCAAAACCCGCCCCCCCGACGGCCCGCTTTTCACCCCCTGAAAACTTTGCAATTCAAGGACTTTCCCATTAAAATGCCCGGCCCTTGAACCCAGGGTTTCATTTATTAACAGGTAATTTTTAATGCCCATCGTAAAGCTGAAAGAAAACGAGCCTTTTGACGTCGCGCTGCGCCGCTTCAAGCGTTCCTGCGAAAAAGCAGGCATTCTTGCTGAAGTCCGCCGCCGCGAGTTTTACGAAAAGCCGACTTCTGTGCGTAAGCGCAAAGCCGCTGCTGCCGTAAAGCGTCACATGAAAAAAGTGTCTCGCGAAAATCGTCGCACCCAGCGTCTGTACTGAGCCTCAGGCCAGACGCTACAAGTCCCTCCTGTAAACATGGCGGATCATCCCCTTAAAGTCAGCATCACTGATGCGATGAAGGAAGCCATGCGGGCGAAAGACAAGCCCCGGCTGTCCACCCTGCGTCTGGTCTTGGCCGAATTGAAAAAGGTCGAAGTGGATGAACGCATCGATCTGCCCGAAGACCGCATCATTTCGATCCTCGACAAGATGATCAAGCAGCGCCGCGACTCGGTAAAGCAGTACACCGACGGTGACCGTCCGGAGCTGGCCGCTGCCGAGGCTGCCGAAATTGAAGTGATCCAGGAATTCATGCCAAGCGCCCTGAGCGAGGCGGAAATCACCGCCATCGTTGACAAGGCCATTGCCGATGAAGACGCTAGCTCCATGCAGGACATGGGCAAGGTCATGAACGCGGTTCGCCCACAACTGGCCGGCCGGGCCGACATGGCGGTCGTGAGCCAGCTGGTCAAACAGCAGCTCGGCTAAACCGGCGTCCTGCCCCGGGGCGTCACCCCACTAAACACCAGGATCTATTTCTCCAGCGTCACGCCGCAATGTTTGCAGTATTGCGCATCCTCGTCATGCCCCGATTTGCTGCAGTTGTTGCAGGTGCGCAGGGTCTTAGGCTCGGGGCGGTCCATGCGCTGGTGCTCGGTAATGATTTCGGCGCCGACGATGCCAAACGGTATCGCGATTATGGCATACCCCAGGATCATGGCCGTGGCGGCTATAAACTGCCCCAGCGCGGTATGCGGAGTGATGTCGCCGTACCCCACGGTCGTGATGGTGACTATGGCCCAGGAAATGCTGTGAGGAATACTTTCAAATCCGTTGTCAGGTCCTTCAACCAGGTACATCAGCGAGCCGAAGATGATGATGAGCGTCAGCAGGGAATACAGGAACACGAAAATCTTGCGGCGCGCCCCCAGCAGTGCACGGGCCAGCAAGGTGGCTTCACCCATGTAGCGCATCAAGCGCAAGATACGAAAAATGCGCAGTACACGCAGGATGCGGATGACAATCAGGTAGACCCCGCCCGGCCACAGGAAAGCGATAAAGGTCGGCAGAATCGAAAACAGGTCGATCAGCCCGTAAAAGCTCAGTGCATAGCCTTTGGTAGAGGGGGATGAGTACAGGCGCAGCATATATTCAATGGTGAACAGCACCGTGAACACCCACTCCAGCAGGTACAGTTGCGCGTGATACTGCGCATTCACTGCCGGCACCGAGTCCAGCATGACCGCCGCCACGCTGGCAAAGATGACGTTGATCAACACCACATCAAAGAGTTTTCCGGCACGGGAGTCATAACCGAAAATGACTTCATAGACCGCGCCCTGGAACGATGAGCGCTCAGAGGTCGGCGAGGCTGGGTGGTTATCTGTCATCCGGGTTTCCTGTCTGAATGGCGGGCGGGCAATGTCCGGGTAAATTGTCCCGGAATGCGCGCACAGTGTGAGCGATTGTAGCAGGTGGTGAGAAGACACAAGTCAAACCCGGCGTAATTGTCTGCATGGCGCTATAATGCCAATTCCGCTTTTGCAGATTCGCCAGGACAGGGCAGTGTTTTCCAGAGACCAGATCTACACCCTGCTTGCCCGTGACGAGGCCAAACTGCCCATGGCAATCCTGGGCATCCTTGTCGGTATTTCCTCGGGCCTGCTGGTCAATCTGTTCCGTTTCGCGCAGGAAATACCCTTCCCGCTGTTCTTTGACGGCAATTCGCCTGATGATTTTGAAGCCCTGCCCCCCTGCTGCATTTTGTGATGCCGATAATGGGCTGCCTGGTGGTCGGCCTCTCCTGCATACGCTCAAACCGGAGCAGCAGCGCCTGGGCGTGGCCCATGTCATCGACAAAGTGCAGCATTTTCGCTCCAAGATGCCGGTACACAATGCCGTGATGCAGTTTGTGACGGCCTCTATTGGCCTGATCAGTGGCGGCTGCTCTTGCGGCCGTGAAGGCCCTTCCATCCATCTGGGCGCCGCCATGGGAGGCGCCATCGGCAGCGCCTTGGTATTGCCAAACAACAGCATACGCACCCTGATTGCGGCCCCTTTCAACACGCCCATTGCCGGTGTCATTTTTGCCATGGAAGTCATACTGATCGAATACGCCATCACCGGCATCATCCCCATCATCATCGCTGCTGTGAATGGCACGGTTGTCACCCAGGTACTCTATGGTGACGAACCCGTCTTCATGATCGAGTCGGTCGCCATGAACAGCCTCTGGCAATTGCCATGGGTGGTGTTTATGGGACTGGTCATTGGGGTGCTGGCCAGCAGCTTTGTCCGGCTGCACAAACTGGCTTTATCGTTCAGTCACCTTGATGTCCGCCTGCGACTCGCCCTAGTTGGCCTGTTCACCGGATCAGTGGCGATCTTCGTCCCGGAGATCATGGCTACGGGGTATGACTCGCTCAACGAGGCCATGCTGGGCAAACTGGCCCTGGATTTCCTGCTGATACTGCTGGTGGCAAAACTGGTCGTCACGGCTATCAGCCTGGGGCTGGGACTGCCCGGCGGCGCCATTGGCTCCAGCCTGATAATCTGCGGCATTGCCGGCGCCTTCATGGGCACCATCGGTGAACAGATCATGCCCGGCACCATCCCCTCGACCGCGTTTTACGTCCTCATTGGCATGTGCGCCATGATGGGGGATACCCTGCAGGCATCCCTGGCGGCACTGATGGCTCTGCTGGAACTCAGCGACAACCCGGCCATTATTCTGCCGGCCATGCTGATCATCGTGGTGTCCAATCTGACCAGTTCGGAAGGCTGTCGTACCCGGTCGGTATTCCACAATACCCTGAGCCTGAAGCGTTGCGCTTTCTCAACCGTTACGGCGTGAGCACCGTCACCAGTTTCAAGTTCACGCGGCTTGAGCCCGAGGCCGACCGGGAAACCATTGAGAAGCAGCTGGCCACCAACCCCGAGTGGGTCATCATTGATTACCCGGCAAACAACAAGGCCATTGTCAGCCGCGCCGCCCTGCTGATTGCCATGGAAAAGGAAAATTTCAATCTGCAGGATCTGGAACAAGTCACCGCGGTGATCCCGATTTCCATGCAGGCCACCCTGTTCCAGGCCCTGGAAACGCGCACGCAAGCCAAAACCCCGTCCGGCTATATCACCATGGAAACCCGGGACGGAACAAAAACAGTCTCCGGGGAGATCACGCAGGATGCTATTATGAATTTTTATCGGAGAACGTAACACGTAGGTCGGCATAGATCTGTAGGATCGTTTGCCGACAGATGACACCTTTACGGGTGCGAGGACACGAGAAAAAGAGGAAGAGAAAGAAGGCAGGCGGTGCAGGTAATGCCAAGCAATTACTGAAAGCCCTGTCTGCAAAAGTCCGGGATAAGTGAGTTCATAACTCGCTGTATGAACATGAGTTGCCGCGCTTTTCTCCCTTTCTCCCTTCCGCCTTTTCTCGATACACAAGTATATTTAAATAACGAATCACCCATAGCAGAACCCAAAAAGATATTTCCATGGCCGGCCGCATCCCTCAATCCTTCATCGACGACCTACTCGCGCGGGTGGATATTGTCGATGTAATTGATGCCTATACCACGCTGAAGAAAGCCGGCAAGAACTACAAGGGGCTGTGCCCTTTCCATACCGAGAAATCGCCTTCCTTCAGCGTTGAGCCGGACAAGCAGTTTTATTACTGCTTCGGCTGCGGGGCCGGCGGCAATGCCCTGGGCTTTCTGATGAATTACGAAAACCTGGACTATGTCGAGGCCATTGAAAAACTGGCCAGCCAGATGGGCATGGAAGTCCCGCGGGAAGAATCTTCGGTCGCACAAAAGTCACGCGAGCAGAACCAGGCCCTGTTCAACATCCTGCAGGACAGTGCCCGTTTCTACCAGGCCCAGCTGCGCCAGCATCCGCAAAGAAGCCGTGCCATCGATTACCTGAAAAGCCGAGGCCTGTCCGGCGAAATCGCCAGGGATTTCGGGCTCGGCTACGCCCCGCCTGGCTGGAACAACCTGATGGATGCCATCGGCACAGACGAGGCCCGGAAGAAAGCCCTGCTCAACGCCGGCATGCTCATCGAGAATACGGACAACAACAAATATTCCCTGTATGACCGTTTCCGCGACCGCATCATCTACCCGATCCGCGACAACCGTGGCCGCGTCATAGCCTTTGGCGGCCGCGTGCTGGGCGATGACAAACCCAAATACCTGAACTCCCCAGAAACACCTGTGTTCCACAAGGGGGAAGAACTCTACGGGCTCTATGAAGCCCGTCGCGCCACCCGCAAACTGGAAAAGTTTCTCATTGTGGAAGGCTACATGGACGTGATCGCTCTGGCACAGCATGACATTACCTACGCCGTGGCTACCCTGGGGACCGCAACCTCCACCAGCCACCTGCGGCGCTTGTTCAAGCTGGTGCCTGAAGTGGTGTTCTGCTTTGACGGCGATACAGCCGGGCGCGAGGCCGCCTGGCGCGCCCTGGAACAGGTTCTGCCGTTGATGGAAGACGGCCGCACGGCGCGTTTCCTGTTTCTGCCCGATGGTGAGGACCCCGATACCCAGGTCCGCAAAACCGGTACCGAGGCCTTTACCCGCACGGTCAACCAGGCCACCCAGCTGGCAGAATTCTTCTTCCAGGCCCTGGGGGACAAGGTCGACATGCAGTCTCTGGAAGGTCGTGCCCGCCTGGGCAAGATCGCCCTGCCCTATATCGGCAAGGTGCCCCAGGGCATCTACCATCAGCTGATGCTGGATCAGCTCGCCGGCATCACCGGAGTGGACCCGGCCCGACTGGCCAGTATGGACAACGCCGCCCCACCTACCCCGCCCGCACTGGACACGGTGCCGGTCCGGGCCAAACCGCCTGCCCGCAATCGCCAGAGCGGACGCTCGGTATGCATGAAAGCGGTCAACCTGATCCTGCTCAAACCCGATGTAGTCAGCGCACTGGACTGCGAGGAAGAGCTGGCGGAAATCGATACGCCTGACATTGGCCTGTTGCTACAGGTCATCCATGTCGCCAAGAATCATCCCTCAAGCTCGACCCCGGAGCTGCTCGGCCGAATTTATGCCACCCCGCTGGGCAGCCAGCTCACGCAGCTGCTGAACCGGGAACAGATCACCCCCACCGAGGGCATCGCCCAGGAATTCAGCGAGATCATCACACACCTGCTGGACACCCACCGCCGCCGCCGCCACCACCATTCCTGGCTCGAGGAAGCCCGCCAGAAACTGCATTCACGTCGCCAGGGTGGGGAAACCGGGGCGGATAGCCCCGAAAAGCGGTGAAACTGCCCTGAAAATGAGTGATTTCCCTTAAAAAATGCGGTCTGAACCGCATATTAGGTGTTAAATAGCGCTGGCAAGAAGTCGTCTATTTCATTACAATGCGCGGTTATTTTCCGCCTCGCTTACCCGGTTAACACGGCCCAGAGCGCCTGTTAAAACACTGCGATTGACGCACATTGACGAGAGCCCGGAAAGCCAACGTAATGGCAAGCAAGTGAAGTAAAAAGCGCCCTGATCCACGACTCCTGACACCGAGGAATTGCACTGAACATGAGCAACGTCCAAACCCAACAATCCAGTCTGAAAGCTCTGATCGCCAAAGGTAAGGAACAGAATTACCTGACCTATGCGGAAGTGAACGACCACCTGCCGGAATCCATTTCCGATCCTGACCAGGTGGAAGACATCATTCAGATGATCGACGACATGGGCATCAAGGTATTTGAAACCGCGCCTGATGCCGATCAGCTGTTGATGATTGAGAACGAGACCGATGAGCTGGCCGCTGCTGAAGCCGCCGCCGCCCTGGCCGCCGTCGAAAACGAAGCCGGTCGCACCACCGACCCAGTCCGCATGTATATGCGTGAAATGGGTACCGTGGAACTGCTGACCCGCGAAGGCGAGATCGCCATTGCCAAGCGCATTGAAGAAGGCCTGCGTGAACTCATGGCTGCCATGGCGTTTTTCCCGGGCACCGTCGAGTTCGTGCTGGGCGAGTACGATCTTGTCGAGAAAGAAGAAAAGCGCCTGGCCGACATCCTGACCGGTTACCTGGATATTGGTGAAGAGGAAATCCAGGTGGCTGAGGATTCGCCAAACAGCGATAGCGTTGACGACAGCAGCTCCAGTGACGATTCCAATGACGACGAAGAAGACGATTCCGGCAGCTCGAGCGATGACGACGATACCGCCAGCGGTCCAGATCCCGAGGAAGCCCGCATCCGTTTCGAGGAACTGCGTAAGCAGATGCGCTCTACCCAGCGCGCCCTGAAGAAATATGGTCGCGACCACGAGAAGGGCATCGAATCCCTGGAAAAACTGGGCGAAGTCTTCAAGTTCTTCAAACTGTCTCCGCGCCAGTTCGACCCGCTACTGGAACATATCCGCGCCTGTCTGAATCGCATCCGCCGCCACGAGCGCAGCATCCGCAACCTGTGCATCAACTCAGGCCAGATGCCGCGCAACGTGTTCATCAAGAGCTTCCCGGGCAACGAAGTGAACCTAAAGTGGCTCGACAGCCACCTGCGCCGCAAGGACTACTCCGAGTCCCTGGCCAAGGTGAAGGTTGAGATTCTGCGCGCCCAGAAAAAACTCACGCTGATTGAGGAAGAAACCGGTCTGACCATCAGCGAGATCAAGGACATCAACCGCAAGATGTCCATCGGTGAAGCCAAGTCACGCCGCGCCAAGAAGGACATGGTGGAAGCCAACCTGCGTCTGGTGATCTCCATTGCCAAGAAATACACCAACCGCGGCCTGCAGTTCCTCGACCTGATCCAGGAAGGCAACATCGGCCTGATGAAAGCCGTGGACAAGTTCGAATACCGTCGTGGCTACAAGTTCTCCACGTATGCGACCTGGTGGATTCGCCAGGCCATCACCCGCTCCATCGCGGACCAGGCCCGCACCATCCGTATTCCGGTGCACATGATCGAGACGATCAACAAGCTCAACCGTATTTCGCGCCAGATGCTGCACGAGAAAGGTCGCGAGCCGACCCCGGAAGAGCTGGGCGAGCGCATGGACCTGTCTGAAGACAAGATCCGCAAGGTGCTGAAGATTGCCAAGGAACCAATCTCCATGGAAACCCCGATCGGTGACGATGAAGATTCGCATCTGGGGGATTTCATCGAGGACGCCAACATCGACTCACCCGTGGATTCATCTCTTGATGAAGGCCTGCGTGAAGCGACCCGGGAGGTGCTGTCCAGCCTGACCGCGCGCGAAGCCAAGGTGCTGCGCATGCGCTTCGGTATCGACATGAACACCGACCACACCCTGGAAGAAGTGGGCAAGCAGTTCGATGTCACTCGTGAGCGTATCCGCCAGATTGAAGCCAAGGCCCTACGAAAACTGCGTCATCCGACCCGCTCCGATCACCTGAAGAGCTTCCTGGACGAGTCGTAAGTCCAGAAAATATGAAAGGCGCCGCAAGGCGCCTTTTTTATACCCGGAAAAACTTGTTGATGCACCCGGCCAAACCCCGAAACCATAGTTAGCCTCATCCAGAAAATGTTGCTGGATATGAAAATTGCCAACTTGATGATAGATTCAGGTCTTCTGGTATACGATCCCCGGCCGCCCTATAATGCACTCTTATTTCGGGATGCCATGAAATCCCGCCCGGTACAACGGGCCTATAACTCAGTTGGTTAGAGTAGCGGACTCATAATCCGTTTGTCCCAGGTTCGAGTCCTGGTGGGCCCACCATTTTCCAAAAGCCAAAACAACCGTATCTCTTTGATTTATTAATTCAAAGATTTTCCTGCGCCAACTGTTGTGACAAATAATCAGCCTGGCGCATGATCAGGGAAATGATTGTCAGTGTCGGGTTGGCCGAGGCAGAGGTGGTAAACAAACTGCCATCTGACACAAACAGGTTGTCAATATCATGGGTTTGACCCCATTCGTTGCACACACTGGTGGCTGGGTCGTCACCCATCCTGGCAACGCCCATGTTGTGCGTGGCACCAAACTTTTCAATGGTGAACACCCGGGTTGCTCCCAGTGATTCGTACAGGCGCCGGCCCACATCCTTGGCGTAGTCCAGCATGGCCACTGTGTTGGGATGGTTGTTATAAGTAACTATCGGAACGGGAAGCCCGTTGCTGTCTTTCCTGTCGGGGTGCAAGGTAATCCGGTTGTCTTGCTGGGGGACATCTTCACCCATCACAATCAGACCGGCAAAGTTTTTGTATTTTTCCATAATGGCGGCGTAATCTTCGCCCCACCCGGCCGGGTTGATATTGTTGACCAGGTATTCTGGACCCAGGCTGAGGGTATGCATCTGGAAGCCGCCGCTGAAGCCTCTGGAGGGATCGTGTTTGATCTCGTCCCGAATGACACCGGCACATTGTGCCCCCTTGTAGAAATGCACTTCGCCAGGCATCAGTCCCAGAATTTGCACCATGGCATGGCGCATGTAATTGCGTCCCACCTGGTCACTGCTATTGGCCAGCCCGTTAGGATGCCGGCTGTTGGCAGAATTGAGCAGCAGCCGTGTGGTTTCAACCACGTTGGCAGCCACGCTGACAACGCGGGCTTTTTGCTCCTGTAAATTGCCTTGTGGATCAATATAGCGGACCGCCGAGGCCCGGCCGTTTTCATCGGTAACAATCTCAGTGGCCATGCATTCGGCGCGTAATTCGTAAACATCAGTAGCTTCGGCCTTGGGAATGTCATTGAATCGCGTCGTCCATTTGGCATTGATGGCACAACCGCTGGAGCAGAAACCCAATTGCAGGCAGGCGGGACGGCCATCTCTTGGCTGTGAATTGATAGCCATGTTGTAGGTATCAATGTCTGTGTAGCCAAGATTGCGGCCACCAGCCTTCATGACCTTGAAATTATTGCTCTCAGGCAACCGGCGAATATTGTTGGTACCGGTAACGCCCAGCAGATTTTCTGCCTTGTCGTAGTAAGGTTCGAGTTCAGCAAGGTCAATAGGCCAATCCGCCAGGTTTGCCCCTTCAATTGCACCGTATGTACTTAACGATTTGAATTCAAAGTCCCTGAACCGGGGACAATTGGCAGTCCAGTGCATGGTCGTGCCGCCCACGGTTTTACAACTCCATATAGGCAGGTCAGTGGGCGGCAAACCTACACCGATGCGCTCATCCAGCCAGCTCAGCTTGGGAAACATTTCCCTTTCATCATTGACGATATCGCCTAACTCCAGACGAGGACCCGCTTCTAGGCAAACGACCTTGATACCGCGCTGGGTAAGCTCCCTGGATAAAGTGCCGCCACCGGCACCGGAGCCGATAATGACAACCACTGAATCATCGTTCAGATCAAAGGTTGTACTCATAGTGATGCCTCCTGTGCCGGCAGCCAGTCGATATCATCCAGCCCCCTGTTGATATACCCCCCCTGCTCAATGGCCGTGCCGCCATAACCCACCAGATCAAAAAGCTCGGGCGTGCCATACAGGACATTAATCGCAGTGACTCTCACCAGGCCAAAAAACGCGGAGTTTTCCATGGCTTCCAGTATTGCGTTCTTAGCACTGTTATTCAGTGCCAGCCAGTTGCCGCTGCTTGCAGCAGACAACTCATCGAGACCCTGGCCAATCACGGGATTGTCCAGAGCCAAAATGGCCTCACCTATCCTGTGGTAGATATCCATGCCTAGGGACGCATGCGGAAACAGCGTAAAAGCCACATCAGCCAGTATGTTGACTGCCTGGTTCCCCGGTTGTCCGTTTACGCTATCGGGTTCATCTGACATTGGACTGCATGAAGCCAGCAACCCGCTGTTGAAGCTTAATGCAATTCCGATCATTATTTTTCTGCGAGAAAAGTGTGGCACATCACCCCCTGATCATTTCGATCGAATATGGCATTACCCGGATTATTGGCCAGTCCGGTTTTTTATTCCCTGGATAACATGCTGCCTGCAATAGCGTCACCCAGGTACCTAACAAATTTTAGTCTATGCTTTTACTATGTTGTGGTTGCCGCTAACAAGGTAATCGGAAACAAATTAATTCCCGGCTCCTGAAGTCTCCGCCATATAGACCGAAATATCGCCCACCTCATCATCCGTGAGTTCCGTTTTCCTGAACGGTGGCATGGACCAGGTGAATCGCCACTAGTTCATCAGACACTATCCAATTATAGAAAATGACTATAGGTGAGGTGTTTACGAGCAACAAACGTTACCCCGAAGAATTCAAAATAATGAATGGTATGACTTCCATTCTTTTTCAACATCACAGCGTATAGAGTGGCCTAGTATTCTATTGCAGGTATGTAAAGAATATCATTTTCCAATGTCGCTGTGCTGCGGGAAAATGTTCTTTCTAATTGCTCGTCACATTCAATAACCAGTCGAGAGAGCTTGTGTCATACCCTCTTTCCCTGAGGTTACTGACCATTGCCAGACCCACTTCAGCCGTGGTGAGCCTATCACTTTGGGCGCAAGCACTTTCAAGGTCAGGAATTTTCCTGCTCCTGAACACCTCCTTATTAAGCGTAGCCTGGTAAATACGGTCGCAGCTGATGGCATAAATATTATTCAGGGTGAAGAAAGGTGGCCTAGGCTCTGAAACAGAAAACCCTACATTATCTACACGTTCAAACGACAATGGCCCGTAGGCAAATAACAGCCTGTTTTCATTATTGAGCCTCAACAGAGATGTACCTTCCATCCAATCAGGAATATCCGCACCAATGAAATCAAGAATAGTAGGCGCGAGATCGATGCGCTGCGTATTTTCCTTTATGGTGCCTATATGCTTATCGCCGGGAAAATCTATTAGCAACGGTATGGGCAGCCCAACATTAGGATTCCTTGAATGGTCTGAATTTATGACGACGAGTGTATTGTCCAACAATCCTTTTTCTTCAAGCAAGGCATAGGTATCTTCAACGTACTGATCGAAATCCCTGATGGCGTCATCATAAAAATCCCTCATGTGATTCCTGTTCTGCGTTTGTCCAGCAGAATAACGCGGCTGCTTCGGCGTGAACCGTGGGCCATGCGTTCCAAGCAGATGGATATGCAAAAAAAATGGCTGGCCAGGCCTGTCGATGAAGTCATAAAGCTGAGCGATACGCTCGTCGTCGATTGCAACGGTTTTCCTGAGGTTCACCTCCCGGGTAACCAGCTCATAGGCATCTTCCAGGTCCTGTACTCCCAGGATATGAAGCAACCTGCCATATAGGCGATCCAGAATTTGACGAAGGAAAACACCTTGTGCTGAATAAGCGGA
>Ga0181562_10000950_pt1 | contig 23879 bp, 25 predicted proteins | sample 011ome_26_FD_139344 | JGI IMG/M metagenome (GOLD analysis project Ga0181562, IMG submission 139344) | Coastal salt marsh microbial communities from the Groves Creek Marsh, Skidaway Island, Georgia - 011511BT metaG (megahit assembly) | ecosystem: Environmental > Aquatic > Marine > Intertidal...
AAGCCATTTGCTTTGAGCACGTCGCAGAACAATTTCCGGTTTAGGTCGTTATCCTCGACAACAAGGATTCTCTTTGCCACTTGGCTCTGGCACTCCCATGTGTTGATCCCCAGATAGTCCAGCGGAAAGGCGGCTGACAATTCAAAATCACCTAACATCCCCCGATGAAGCAGGGATAGACCCGCAAACGCTCACACTTGCAGCGCTTGGCTGGATCCTGGAAGACGAAGCGCGAGCACAACGGTTTCTGACATTGACGGGCCTTGATCCAGACACGCTTCGTGTCGGCTTGACCAATCCTGCAGTGTTGGCCGCCGTGGTCGAATTCCTCGGAAATCACGAGCCAGATCTCATTCGCGCATCAGAAGCATTGGCCGTTGCGCCAGATGAACTGGTCAGAGCAGGACAGGAGCTGGGCCGATGAGCCGTCCCTTGGTAATTAGCGATTGCGACGAGGTGCTGTTGCACATGGTTGCACCCTTCAAGCAATGGCTGGAAGAGAGCCAGGGGGTGCGGTTCGAGCTGAAGGGCAACAACTTCGCTACAGCCATGAAATGGGCAGATAGCGGGGAAACGCTGGCGCAAGAGGATATCTGGAAATTCCTTGGCGGGTTCTTCGATACGGAAATGCATCGCCAAATGCCGATTGACGGCGCGGTAAATGGCATCAACCGGGTGGCAGAAGCGGCCGATGTGGTCATTCTTACGAATCTCAACGATGACCGCCAAGCCAAACGCACCAGTCAGCTGGCCGAAGTTGGCATAAATGCGCGGGTGTTCACGAACCAGGGCCCCAAAGGGCCAGCGCTTCAGGCTATTCTTGATGAATTCCGGCCGAGCAAAGCGATCTTTATCGATGATTTGCCGCAGCATCATCATTCAGCATCAGAGACTGTGCCAGGCATCTCGCGCTTACATATGTGCGGCGAACCGATGATCGCAGATCATATCGATTGCGCGCACAAGGCCGGTCATGCACATGCGCGGATCGACCGCTGGGACGAGGCCTTGCCCTGGCTATTGGAAGAATTGGAAAGGGACCCGCGATGAGTATCGAAGCGCGTTTGCAGGAATTGGGAATTGTTCTGCCAGAAGCGGCAGCGCCGGTAGCAAGCTATATACCTGTCGTGGTGCAAGGCGGATTTGCGCATGTCTCTGGCCAGCTACCATTTATCGATGGAGAGTTGGTGACCGGGCGGCTTGGCGAGGACATCTCGGTAGAGGCAGGCACGGCAGCAGCGCGTGCTTGCGGGCTCATGATCCTGGCACAATTGAAGGCCGCTGGGGTGCTTGAAAAGGTTGAGCGTGTGGTGAAATTGGGCGGATTTGTAAGCTCAACTGCAGAGTTCACCGACCAGCCAAAGGTTATCAATGGCGCTTCTGATCTGATGCTGGACGTATTCGGGGAAATCGGAAAGCACGCGCGCGCGGCTGTTGGCGTTCCTGCACTGCCTCTGGGTGCCGCCGTCGAAGTCGATGCGATCATCGCGCTTGCTGATTAAAGGCGCTGAATGAGGCGGCGCGCTGTACCTGACTGGTTGACGCGGTGGGAATATGCCCATCGCGGCCTGCACGGGAACGGCGTGCCAGAAAACTCGCTGATGGGCGCGTGGCTCGCGATTGACGCGGGGTTCGGCATCGAATGCGATATCCAACGCAGCGCAGATGGAACGGCGATGGTGTTCCATGATTGGGCGTTGGATCGCTTGACCGAAGCGGAGGGGCAAACTGAAGCGCGCAGGAAGGATGAGCTTGAAGCGATCAGCTATCGCGAAAGTGACGAGCATATCGCAACGCTGGCCGATCTGCTCGCACTGGTCGCAGGTCGTGCCCCGCTGCTGATCGAGATCAAATCGAAGACGGGCTACGACATAGAGAAATCCTGCGAGGCGGTCGCGGCCGCGTTGGCGAGCTACTCCGGCGAGCATGCCATCATGAGTTTTGATCCACGCGTCGCCCGTTGGTTCCGCAAGCATTCACCGCTTACATGCGTTGGACTTGTGATGCGTGAAGATGAGCACGGATACACGCAATCGGCGTGGCAACGGAGAATGGCTTATTGGATCGCGCTGCCAGACTTCATTGCCTACCACATTGCTGCCTTGCCCAGCCATTGGGTCGAGCGGTTGCGGAAAAAAGGCCTGCCAGTGCTAACCTGGACCGTCAATTCACCTGAGACGCGTCGGCGCGCGCTGAGCCGAGCGGATGCCTTGATCAGCGAAGGGGCAGGTTTGGCGTGAGTAATCGCGAACTGACTGTGCGAATGGTTCCGTCCGTCGGACATGTTTCCGCGGATCAATGGAATGCGCTGGGCGGGGATCGCAACCCGTTTGTCAGTCACGAGTTTCTGACTGCGTTGGAGGATTCAGGCAGTGTAGGCGAGGGGACTGGCTGGGAGCCAGCGCCGGTCATCATTACGGACGACGCCGGTGATTTGTTGGGTGCACTACCAAGCTATGCCAAGGGCCACAGTCAGGGCGAATATGTGTTCGACCACAGCTGGGCCGACGCTTTGGAGCGTGCCGGTGGACGCTATTATCCCAAGCTTCAGATCGCCGCACCATTCACCCCAGCAACAGGGCCGCGTTTGTTGATGAAGGACGCAAGCTTGGCCTCGCATCTCTTACGGGCAGCAGAAGCCGTTTGCTTGCAAAGCCAGCTATCTTCGGCCCACGCGACATTCATCGAGCCTGAGCAATTGCAGTACTTCGAAGATGCTGACTGGCTGCTGCGTAGCGACCTTCAGTTCCATTGGAAAAACCGCGAATACGCCAGTTTCGACGAGTTCTTGGAGCAACTTGCTTCCCGCAAACGCAGAGCGCTCAGAAAGGAACGCAAAGGTGCACAAGAGGGCTTGAAGATTGTCACTCTGACAGGCGATGACATCAAGCCGCAACATTGGGACATATTCTGGATTTTCTATCAGGATACCGGCGCGCGCAAATGGGGCACGCCATACCTCACGCGCGAAGCGTTTAATCTGCTGAGCGAGCGTATGGCCGATCGGATGGTGCTGGGCCTGGCCTATCAGGACGATACGCCAATCGCGGGCGCGCTGCATTTCATCGGGCAGGATACGCTGTACGGGCGCTATTGGGGGTGCACTCAGGAGAAGCGCTTCCTGCATTTCGAAATGTGCTATTATCAAGCGATCGATATCGCAATCGAGCGTGGTCTCAAGCGGGTTGAGGCTGGCGCGCAAGGCGGCCACAAACTGTCTCGCGGATATGAACCCGTCCAGACATGGTCCGCCCACTGGATCGCCGATCCTGGCTTTCGCGCCGCCGTCGCAGACTTTCTAGAGCGCGAGCGAAGGGGCGTTGCAACCGACCAGATGTTTCTGGATCAGCGGACGCCTTTCAAAAGAACTTAAGCTGCTTTCCGGCGCTCTGCAGGCAACCATTCACGAGCCTGACGCTGAGCTTCAGCGATTTCGCGCGCGGTCATCGCGTCAGAGATATCAGCACGGCATTAAGCGGCTTCTTCATGGCCCTTGGATGCGGCAAGATTGAACCATTTATGTGCTTCAATCATATCGCAGTTTACGCCGTGACTGCCGGTTGAGAAAGCGACACCCAGGTCGAGGTATGCGGCAATATCGCCTTGCCCTGCGGCTGCCAGACACTTCGCAATCATCATCTCGCCTTCACGAGAAATGACTGGCTTGGCTTCTACTCCATCAATTGCTTTCAGTTCCATTATTCGGACCCCCAGTTTGCCTGAGCGGGCATTTCCGCTTTTGGCATCACTGAATTCGCCAGAACAGTTTCAACAAATGGTTAACGCGACGGCAAACTTTATTCACCATAATCGGCAATCCCCTCGGAAACCGGTCATAATTCGTTCATTCAAAAGCATTATTTCAACAGTCTGCAAAACGCCTTGTGCGGCAAACTTCACGAGCCTATAGGCCCGCTTACAAAGGTCATTCTTTGTCACCGCAAAGCGGGACAGCAGGATTGGAACGGCTGGGCGGAAAATGACTGGGTTGAGAGGAATACATGGCCACTGCGGCGTCTGAAGAAATCGATGTTCTCGAAAAAGCCAAGCGTGTGATTGGCCCGGATTATGTTCCGAGCGAGGACGAACCCTACATGAACGAGAAGCAGCGGAACTATTTCCGCATGTTGTTGCTCGAATGGAAGCGCTCGATTCACGACGCTGCCGGTCAGACTCTGCAATCGCTGCAGGATGGCCCGATCCGCGAACCGGATCTGAACGACCGCGCATCCAGTGAAACTGATTGGGGCATTGAGCTGCGCACGCGCGATCGCCAGCGCAAACTCACCGGCAAGATCAATGCGGCGCTTCGCCGGATTGATGAAGGTGAGTATGGCTATTGCGAAGTGAGCGGCGAACCAATCGGCCTGAAACGTCTTATCGCACGGCCAGTTGCGACCATGACTGTCGAAGCACAAGAAGCGCACGAACGCCGCGAGAAGATATCCCGCGACGACTAAGCTTGGGCCGAAATACCCGCTTTAACTTTTCGTTAGTCGCACTGGCCTATTTTTTGCCCTTCGCTGCCGTAGAATCGGTGTGGACTAACGGGTGAAGCATGGCCGAACTAACGCAACGCAGAGCAGAAACGCGCGTGGACACAGTCCAGCACGCGCAATTGCGCGTAGGCCGCGAGCCGATGCCGCATCCGATAAAGGTCCGGAATCTTTCGCGCAATGGCATGATGGGTGAAGGCCCGTTCCCCCTCCGATCCGGGACCAGATTGACGATCAGTCTGCCCGAACAAGGCGACGTGGCCGGAACGGTGGTCTGGGTGCAGGAGCCACGCTTTGGCGTCGCTTTTGATAATGAGGTTGATCCGACCTTTGCTTGATTTCCGAGCACCAAATCGATTTATTCGCGCAAACTCAATTTTCTCCTGACCTCGATTGCCTGACCTGCTAGCTCAACCGCTTATGCGGATTGCGCTTGCTCTTCTCTCGGCCATGACAATGGTATCGTGTGGCCCTTCGACACCGGAGGGGCCGGTCAATGTTGCCATCATCGGAGACGCTGACAGCTTGATCTCAAGCGGGATGCGCTTGTCACCGGCTGGCCAGCACTATCGCGCCACAACGGCCGAAGGCCTCGTGACCATCGACGAAGCCGGCAATGTGGTCCCGGCAATGGCCGAGCGCTGGATCGTGACCGACGATGGCCTGAGCTATATCTTTCGCCTGCGCAATTCCGATTGGCCAAACGGTGCCGAGATGACCGCTGACGATATCCGCACCGCGCTTCGACGAAACATGCGCGATTTGCGCGGCACGTCATTGGGGCTGGACCTGTCGAAAGTCGACGAGATCCGCGATATGACCGGGCGTGTCATCGAAATCACTTTGACGAGTCCGATGCCCGATTTTCTTCGCCTGCTTGCTCAACCGGAGATGGGTATTGTTCTAGAAGGCGGCGGCTCCGGACCTATGGTTCGATCTGACCAGACTGACTCCTTGCCGGTTGTGCTCGAACCCATCCCACCCGAAGCACGCGGCTTTCCGGCACGCGAGGAATGGCAATCCCGTACGCGACCAGTGGCGGTCTCCGCCATGTCAGCGAGAGAAGCGGTGGATGCATTCTCTGATGGCGAGATTGATCTTGTCCTAAACGGTACACTGGCGGATTTGCCACTCGCGGATACCGGCCCGTTGACGCGTGGTACAATCAGGCTTGATGCCGCGCTTGGTCTGTTCGGCCTGATCGTTCGGAGCGATAGCGGGTTCCTAGCAGATCCGGCGCGCAGGCAGGCCCTGAGTTTGGCGATTGATCGTGGAGGCCTATTGCAGCCGTTCAATGTCGGCGGCTGGCAATCGACCAGTTGGATCATTCCGCAAGAGCTGGCAGTGGGTGTGGCTGCTCTTGGCGACCGTTGGGCCAATCTTTCGCTGCAACAAAGGCGAGAGATAGCGAGCCGACGGGTTGCCGCTTGGGAAGGGGCACAAGGGGAAGAGCTTGTGCTTCGTATCGGCCTACCAGAAGGGCCGGGCAGCGATACATTGTTCGAACAGCTGAGCAACGGTCTAGGGCAAATCGGTATCACCGCAGTCCGAACGGGCATGGGCGAAGGTGCAGAATTGGAATTGCACGATCGGCTGGCAAGATTCTACTCGCCGCGATGGTTCTTGAACCAGTTTCATTGCCGCCTTGAACTTGGCCTCTGTTCTGAAGAGGTGGATGATCTGGTCGAGCAATCAATTGTCGAAAGAGATGCAGCTGTGAAGGCGCAACTGCTCGCCGCCGCACACATGCAGCTTATTGGATCAGAAGTTTTTATCCCGCTGGGCGCGCCCGTACGTTGGTCACTTGTTCGCGGCAACATAACGGGTTTCGAAGAGAACCGTTGGGGGCTGCACCCCTTGTTCCCGCTTTCACAACCTCCCACATAAGCGAGGAAGGAGACGCATTTGAACAATCCGGACGAACCGCAAATCGTTGGCATATCGCTGCCAACCGGAACTGACGTTCAATCGATCAGCCAGCGTGTGGAAGCAATGGAGATGCTCCTCGAGCGTAGTTTCAAAGTCCCGGGTACCAACTTTCCGATTGGTCTGGATTCAATCATAGGCCTCATACCCGTGCTGGGCGATATCGTGACGACAGCGTTGGGTGCCTACATTGTCTGGGCAGCGCGCAATCTGGGCCTGCCGAAGTGTAAGCTGTGGCGGATGGCCGGCAATATTGCAGTGGATACGGCCATTGGTGCGGTTCCTCTGGTAGGGGACGCGGCGGACGTCCTGTTCCGGTCAAACACGCGCAACCTTCGCATCATCAAGAAGCATCTGGACAAGCATCATCCCGAGACGCGGATTATAGAGGGATAGTTTCCATTGTGACTGTTGCGGGTTAAAGCGTTCGCCATGGCGAAAAGCGACGTAACTTACACCGGCTATCTCGATCTTGAGCGCATTCTTGGCGCGCAGTACCCGGCCTCCGGTGCGCATGACGAATTGCTCTTCATTATCGTCCATCAGGCGAGCGAATTGTGGCTCAAATTGTGTCTGCATGAGTTGACACAAGCTCGCGCTCAGATCGAGGCCGACGACTTGCGACCTGCGTTCAAAATGCTCAGCCGTGTCGCAAGAGCACAGGGGCAGTTGATCCAGAGCTGGGACGTGCTCAGCACCATGACCCCGCATGATTATTCGACCATTCGCCCGCATTTGGGCACATCGAGCGGGTTTCAATCTCCGCAATATCGGATGATGGAATTCATGCTGGGTGGGCGCGACGCCAAACATATCCAACTGCATGAGAAGACTGGCGATTGGTCACAGCGACTGACACGCGAGATTGCTCGTGGCAGCATTTACGACGAAGCGGTCAAGCTCTTGGCTAGGCGTGGATTTGCGATTGATCCGGCGGCGCAGAACCGTGATCCGGCCGCAGCCTATGAACACAATGCCAGCGTCGAGTCCGCCTGGGCGGAGATTTACCGTGACCCCCAGAAACATTGGGATCTCTATGAGTTGGCGGAAAAGCTGGTCGATCTGGAGTATCATTTCCAGCGGTGGCGCTTCGGACATCTCAAGACTGTAGAGCGCATTATCGGCTTCAAGAAGGGGACCGGCGGCACACCCGGCGTGCCCTATCTGGCAGGCGTCCTGAAGCAGGCATTCTTCCCGGAACTGCTTAGCGTGCGGACCGCGATCTGATGTCGCCCAGAAAACGTCAACGCATCTGGGACATTTCCCAAAAGCTGCACGCCGATGTGCCGGTTTGGCCCGGCGATACCGCGTTCGGGCAAGTCGACACCTGGCAGATCGGGGATGGTTCGCCGGTCAATGTATCCGCTCTTACCATGTCGACCCATACCGGCGCGCACGCAGACGCGCCGCTGCACTATGATGCCGCGTCACCGGATATCGCATCGGTCGATCTGGACGCGTATCTGGGTGAGTGCCTGGTGGTCGATGCGCGCGATTGCGGGGCCGCGATCCAGCCTGAGATTTTGCCTGACTTGGGCGAAGCGCAGCGCATCTTGTTTCGGACCTATGACGGATTCCCGCATGATGCATGGCGCGAGGATTTTACGGCGATCGCGGCAGAGACAGTAACCGAGCTCGCATCGCGCGGCGTCAGATTGGTCGGGATCGACAGCCCTTCGATTGATCCGCAGAACTCCAAGACAATGGATGCGCACAAGGCTGTGCTCACAGCGGATATGCGCATCCTTGAAGGTTTGGTGCTCGATAGCGTGCCGGCCGGGCGTTACGAGCTGATCGCACTGCCTCTGCCCATCGCGGGCGGCGATGCGTCGCCGGTGCGCGCGATATTGAGGGAGCTGGCAGATGCTGGATAGGGCGCGTGAGCTAGATGGTGCCGACCCGCTGGACGGTTTCCGTGATCGCTTCACGCTGCCAGATGGGGTGATCTACCTTGATGGCAACTCGCTTGGGGCGCTCCCGAAGGCGGCCGTTGAGCGGGTTCATCAGGTCGTAACGGGTGAATGGGGCGAAGGCCTGATCCGAAGCTGGAACGCCTCTGATCTTGGGGTGGGCTGGATCAATCTGCCGCAGCGGATCGGGGCAAAGATCGCCCCGATGATCGGCGCGCGCGCGAGCGAAGTGATCGTAGCGGACAGCGTCTCCGTAAACCTGTTCAAGCTCATCAGCGCGGCGCTCACAATGCGTCCCGGCCGTAAGGTTATCCTGTCCGAACCGGGCAATTTCCCGACTGACCTCTACATGATCCAGGGTTTGCAGGAGCAGGGATTGGCCGAGCAACGGCTGGCCGCGCGCGAGCAGATCGCTGACGCATTTGACGATGATGTCGCGCTGCTTTTGCTGACTCATGTTCACTACAAGAGCGGCGCAATGCATGACATGGCGGCGCTGACCAATGCCGCGCACGAAGCTGGCGCGCTGGTGCTTTGGGATCTGTCGCACACAGGCGGCGCGATGCCGGTCGATCTTAATGCTGTCGGCGCGGATTTCGCGGTTGGCTGCGGGTACAAATATCTGTGCGGGGGGCCCGGCGCGCCCGCCTATGCTTTCGTTGCTGGGCGGCACCATGAAACGCTGAGCCAGCCTTTGTCCGGCTGGATGGGGCATGCGCGGCCCTTTGCATTTGACGATGCTTACATTCCTGCGCCCGGTGTCGACCGATTGCTTTGCGGCACGCCGCAAGTTCTCTCCATGTCCGCGCTGGAAGTGGGCGTCGATCTGATCGCGGAGATTGGCGTTGATCGGCTTTATGCCAAGTCTCAGGCGCTGTCCGAATTCTTTCTCGAATGCTTGTCAGACCGCGATATCGCGCTTGAGCTGGTTAGCCCATCAGACAGCATTAGGCGTGGCAGCCAGCTCAGTTTCCGGCATGAGAATGCCTACGCCATTTGTCAGGCACTGATCGCCCGCGGCGTGATCGGCGATTTCCGTGATCCGGATATTTTGCGGCTGGGCTTTGCGCCGGCATACTTGCGGTTCGAGGATATGGCCGAGGCCGTGCGTCATCTGGCCGAGGTGCTGCAAACCGGCGAATGGCAACGCGACGAATTCAATCAAAGAGCGGCGGTGACTTGAGTATTCGATCTCGAGGCGGAAAAGATGCATGCCAACTGTACGAGATTGGCGCTACGCGCATCTTATTGGTAGATTATTGGTAGATATCAATCACAGACCGCAGTTCTAGGGAGGATCGCATGGAAATCGTCATCGATGGGCTGCTATGGTTCACCGCCATTTCGGTGGGTATCATGGCGGGTGTTCACTTTACCTTCTCGGCATTTGTGATGCGATCGAGGCCCCGGCCGGGATGCTTGCCATGCAGTCGATCAATCGGATCATCCTCAAATCGGTATTCTTGCCGATCTTCTTTGGCAGCTCGCTCGCCGCAGCGGCCCTTGTGGTACTGATGCTGGTTGAGCCATCCTTGCCTGGCGCGCAGTGGGCGCTTGCGGGAAGCGGCCTATACTTCCTGGGCATGTTCGTTGTTACGGTGGTCGGGAATGTTCCGCTGAACAATCGCCTGGAATCGACCGATGCAAATGGATCTGGTGGCAGCGAGATGTGGGCTGTTTATCTCGCGAAATGGACCGTTTGGAACCATGTGCGCATCATCGCCTGCACCCTATCGCTCGCATTGCTGATCGCGCCGATTGCCGTTCGCATCTGGTACTGCTGGGGTGTTTGGCGATGTCCGCAACTGACTGATTGGCAGGCGCCACCAATCACTCTTCCAGTTCGATGTCCCAATAAAGGTAATCGCGCCAGGTCTCATGCAAATGGTTGGGCGGGAATAGCCGTCCGCGCTGCTGCAATTGCCAGCTGGTCGGGCGGATCGGCCGCTCGCGCAGATGCATATGCGCCTGTTGCGGTGTTCGCCCGCCCTTCTTCAAATTGCACGGCGCGCAGGCGCTGCTGATGTTTTCCCAAGTGGTCTTCCCGCCCAAGCGGCGCGGGATCACATGGTCAAAGGTCAGATTGTCGCCGCTGCCACAATATTGGCATTCAAAGCTGTCACGCAGAAACACGTTAAAACGTGTGAAGGCGGGGAATTCGTTTTGCCTGACATATTGTCGCAGGGCGATAACGCTGGGGATCTTCATGTCGAGCGAGGGCGAGTGCACTTCGCGTTCATAGCTGGCGACAATGTCTACCCGGTCAAGGAACACCGCTTTGATCGCGGTTTGCCAGGGCCACAGGCTAAGCGGGTAATAGGATAGCGGGGTGTAGTCCGCATTAAGCACAAGCGCGGGGCATGCCGACAGATTGCGTGTCGGATCCTCCTCCGCCCGTCGGAAGTGAGCCGCAGTTTCGATCAGTTCGGTTTTGAACACGGTTTGCGTGCCTCCCTGATTGATTGCAAAGAATCATTTGCTGACAAAAGCGTCAACCCCGTGACAAATGCGCTTTCCACAAGCATGATTTGACGCACACGCGGGCAGGCAGGGAATTTGAGTCAAAAATGGTCGTCACCAGATTCGCTCCAAGCCCTAATGGCATGCTGCATCTGGGCCATGCATGGTCCGCGATTATTGCGCATGATCTGGCGAAGGAAAGAGGTGGCCGGTTTCTTCTGCGCATCGAGGATATCGACGGCGTGCGAAGCAAGCCCGAACTGGCCGACGAATTTCGCCGTGATCTGGAATGGTTGGGGCTGGAGTGGGAAGAAGTCCCGGCGCAATCGACGCGGCTGGACAGCTATCAAGGAGCTGTAAAGCAATTGCAGGATGCGGGCCTGCTCTATCCCTGCGCCTGCACCCGGTCAGAGATTGCCGCTTTGCAGCCGCGCATTGGGCCAGAGGGCTTGGTGTATCCCGGAACTTGCAAGGGCAAGCGCGTAGATGAAGGTAAGCAAACGGCGTTGCGGCTCGATGTCGAAGAGGCGATGGCGCGCGTTGGAGAGATTGTCTGGGAAGACGAGATCGCTGGTATCGCAGTGGCTGACCCGCGCCCATTTGGCGATGTGGTGCTGGTGCGCAAGGAAGACCCGGCAAGCTATCATCTGGCCGCGACGCTGGACGATGCGGCAGATGGTGTGACGCTGGTCACGCGCGGCGCGGATCTGTTCACTTCCACGCATATCCACCGCGTACTGCAAGAACTGCTACAGTTGCCCGTGCCCATTTGGCATCACCACCAGCTGTTGCTTGATGACACTGGAGAGAAACTTGCGAAACGCCGCGACAGCCGCTCGCTCGCGGACCTGCGCGGTGCCGGAGCAGATGGGCGTCAACTCGCAGATAATCTTCTTTGCGGGAACCTTCCTGCTGGCATTTCGCTGTCTGAGTAGTAGGTAGGTGATATGAACGTTATTCTGATTATTGCGCTTGTCATATTGATGGCATTGGTGGTGTTCTCGCTGGTTCGCGGCGTTGTGGCGTTTCTCAAGACGACCAAGATCGATCTGGAATCGGGCGAAGGCGAAACCGTCAAGGAAATGCAGTTGATGCAGAACAAGGCGATGTTCGCGCGTATAAAATATCAAGCGCTTGCTGTGGTAGTGGTCGCCATTCTGCTAGCCGTTTCGCAATAGCGGCAAAGTTCAGCGATCCGCATGGTCAAGCTCAACAAGATATACACACGAACTGGCGATGATGGCACGACCGGCCTGGTCGATGGGTCACGCGTTGCCAAAGCTTCCTCGCGGATCGAAGCGATCGGCAAAGTGGACGAGGCGAATAGCGCGATCGGCTTGGCTGCTGCCTCTCTAGAATCAGGCGCGCATGCTGATGCTTTGTTCCGGATCCAGAATGACATGTTCGACCTGGGTGCCGACCTTGCCACGCCGGCTCCTGATACGGATTTTGCGCCATTGGAAATGGTCCTGCGCGTAACGCAGGAACAGGTCGATTGGATCGAGCAGGCAATTGACAGATTGAATGAATCTCTGGAACCGCTGTCGAGCTTTGTCTTGCCGGGCGGAAGCGAAGCGGCTGCGCGCACGCATGTGGCACGGGCTTCGGTCCGCGCCGGAGAGCGTGCTGTGACCGCCTTGGCGGCTGAGGAACCGATAAACCCGGCGGCCATCGCCTACATCAACCGGCTGTCAGACTATCTTTTCGTGTTGGCGCGCGTGTTGAATGACAATGGCGTGGATGACGTGAAATGGGTGCCAGGTGCGAACCGTTAGAATTTGTCCGCTGACATCTCGGCGCTAGCCAAGCCGGAAAACCGCCGCTAACAGCCCTCGCATAGCAAATGCTGCAGTTGCGAAGGGATTGATCATCATGCGGACAGTTGGCGTAATCGGCGCAGGCCAAATGGGCACCGGGATTGCCCAGACCGTGGCTCAGCACGGGATGCAAGTCATGCTGGCCGATGTTGATCTCGCACGGGCAGAAGCGGGCAAAGCGACAATCAAGAAGGCGCTGGGCAAGCTGGTTGGGCGCGGCAAGGTCGAGATCGACCAGGCAGAAGCCACTCTCGCCCGGATCACGCCTATTGCCGATTATGCACCAATGGCTGATACCGGTTTGATCATTGAAGCCGCGACTGAGCGCGAAGAAATCAAGAAAGCTATCTTCGAATCTGCCGGTGTCGTTCTTGATCCGCAAGCGATCATGGCCAGCAACACCAGTTCGATTCCAATTACCCGTATGGCGAACTTCTTGCCCGACCCAGCTCGTTTTATCGGGTTGCACTTCTTCAATCCGGTGCCGGTGATGGGCCTAATCGAAGTCATTCCGGGCCTGGCAACGGCAGCGGAAACCACTGCGACAATCTCCGCCTTTGCAGAAGGGCTGGGCAAGCAAGTCGTCCTCAGTCAGGATGAACCAGGATTCGTTGTGAACCGCATCCTGCTGCCTATGATTAACGAAGCGGTGTTTGTTCTGGGCCAGTCAACTGCAAGCATTGCCGATATCGACAAAGGGTGTCGCTTGGGCCTGAATCACCCGATGGGGCCGCTGGAGCTCGCTGATTTTGTCGGGCTGGATACCTGCTTCGAGATTATCAAGGTGCTCTACGAAACGACCGGTGACAGCAAATATCGCCCGGCTCCCTTGCTGGTGAAATATGTCGAGGCGGGCTGGCTGGGCCGCAAGACGGGCCGCGGTTTCTACGACTACACAGGCGAGGCGCCTGTTCCGACGCGCTAGCTAAAATTCATCTTCCAGATAATATTCGTCGCCATCAGCCGGATCAAATTCGTCCGGGGTCGGATCAAAACCGGATGTGTCGTCAATCAAGTCGGTATCCTCTGCCCAGCCATCAATTTCAATGACTTCGCTGGACCGTTGCACTTGCTGCATGGGCTGAGGGTTCGCATTGAACTCCTGTCGCGCCGGTGCCTTGGCCGCGTTGTTCTCGACGCTCGCCGCCGCATGCACCAATGCGCCCTCCCGGTCTTCAGAACCGACCAGGATCACGGCACCAAACATGGTCGCGCCAACCATCGTCAACGCCTTTTTCGGACTTTGAAAAATGCTCTTCGACATAATACGAAGACATAGCCGATTGGGCGTTAACTTTTCGTAGCCCTGGCTTCGGATGATAATTCATACAGAATATCAAGAGCTTCACGAGGGGAAAGCGAGTCGATGTCGATCTCTGCCAACCGGTCTACGAGCGTTTCCTGATGTTCCGGCTCACTCTCTTCCAGCGCGGCGAAAAGAGGCAACTCGCCTAATCCAGCCGCCGAACCGCCCGTTTCCGTCCGGTTTTTCTCCAACTGCTTGAGCACTTGCTTTGCGCGGCTGACGACTTGGTCAGGCACCCCGGCAAGCCGCGCGACAGCCAGGCCGTAGCTGCGGTCGGCCGGACCTTCGGACAACTCATGCAGCAGAACAAGGTCGCCCTTGTATTCGCGCGCGCGGACATGATGCAGCGAGAGTGCTTCACATCGTTCCGCCAGCCTTGCCAGCTCATGATAGTGTGTCGCGAACAGACAGCGGCATTTGATATTTGTGTGGACCGCTTCAACCACTGCCCACGCCAGTGCGAGGCCATCATAGGTAGAGGTTCCGCGCCCGACCTCGTCCAGAATAACGAAGCTGCGATCCGATGCTTGGCTCAATATAGCCGCAGTCTCGACCATTTCGACCATGAAGGTTGAGCGACCGCGCGCAAGATTATCCGACGCACCGACACGGCTGAATAATCGATCCACCAAGCCAATTCTTGCCGCGTTGGCTGGCACAAATCCACCCGCCTGCGCGAGTAGCACGATCAGTGCGTTCTGCCGCAGGAACGTCGATTTACCGCCCATGTTGGGGCCGCCGATCAGCCACAACCGGTCACTCGGCGCCAGCGCGCAATCATTGGCAACAAAGCGATCACCTGCCTTGGAGAGCGCGGCCTCCACTACCGGGTGTCGCCCGCCTTCGATATCAAGCACCGGATCCTCTTCGATGTCGGGCTTGCACCAACCGCCTTCGGCTGCGCGTTCAGCCTGGCTTGCGCTCACATCGATCCGCGCAAGGGCTGCGGCGGTTTGAGCGATCGCTTCTCGCGCCGCGTTTACTTCGCCGACCAAATCTTCGAAATGTGCCTCTTCAGCGGCCAAAGAATGGCCACTAGCCTCGGCAATGCGGCTCGCCTCTTCGTGCAGGTCGACTGAATTGAAACGGACGGCACCGGCCATGGTCTGGCGATGTGTAAAGCCGCTGTCTGGCGCCATCAAAGCGTCGCCGTGCTTGGCTGGCACTTCGATGAAATAGCCTAGCACACCGTTGTGCTTGATCTTGAGCGATGAAATGCCAGTGTCATCACGATAGCGCGCTTCCATCGCCGCGATGGCCTTGCGTGCATTACCTGATACCGCACGCAATTCATCGAGGGATGCGTCATAGCCTTCTGCGATGAAGCCGCCATTGCTGCGTTCGGTTGGCGGAGAATGCACGAGCGCGCGGGTCAGCAAATCCACCAGCGCGCCGTGGCCGCGCAATTGCGGCAGCAGGTTTGCCAGCAGCTTTGGAACATCTGGCTGGCTTCCCAGAAACAGTTCAATGCGCCGTGCATCGTTTAGCCCGTTACGAATCTGTCCCATATCACGCGGGCTGCCGCGACCTGCGACTATCCGGCCCAGCGCACGCCCCAGGTCTGGCAGATTACGCATCATCTCGCGAAGTTCTGCTCGATTGAGCGGATCAACATGGAGCCACTGCACCAGTGCCAGACGCGCTTCGATGGCACCGCGATCAAGCAATGGCGCTGCCAGATCTTCAGCTAGCAATCGCGCTCCGGCTCCAGTCACACAGCGATCTATCGCGCCAATCAAGCTTCCCTCGCGCTGCCCGGATTGGCTGGAGAGTATCTCGAGGCTTGAACGCGTGGCTTCGTCCATGGCCATGGTCTGTCCCGCATCGCGCTTTTGCGGGGGCAATAGAAGGGGCAGCGTGCCGCGCCCGACATGTTCGAGATATTCAATCAGTCCGCCTGCAGCTGCCAGCATGGCGCGAGAAAAATCACCGAAGCCATCAAGCGTCGCAACCGCGTGTACCCGCTGGAGGCTCGCTTTGCCGTTCTCACTTTCGAATTCGGATTTTGCGCGCGGGATGGCATCATTCGGACTGAATTCGGTGCCCTCAGGCACAACACATTCGCTGAAGGTTAGTCTTGCCAGCGCTGCATCCAGGGCTTCGAGCGGGCACTCTTCCAGCACCATTTGCCCGGTCGAAATGTCGCAGCTTGCAATGCCAATGGTGCCGCGCACATCTGCCAAAGCGACCAGCAGGTTAGCCCGCCGCGGCTCAAGCAAAGCCTCTTCGGTCAGCGTCCCTGCCGTCACAAACCGTACGATGTCGCGCTTCACCAAAGCTTTGCTGACAGGCCTGCCTTCGGCCTTGGCGCGTGCCTTCGATTCTTCAGGCGTTTCTACTTGTTCTGCTATCGCGACGCGGCACCCGGCCTTGATCAACCGCGCAAGATATCCTTCTGCAGAATGCACAGGCACGCCGCACATCGGGATAGGATCGCCGCCATGTTCACCCCGGCTGGTGAGCGCGATATCAAGCACTTCTGCGGCAACCTTTGCATCTTCGAAGAACAGCTCGAAGAAATCCCCCATGCGGTAGAATAGCAGAGACCCACCTGCTTCGCGTTTGAGTGCAAGATATTGCTCCATCATGGGAGTAACCTTGCCCGATCCGGCAGAAGTGGTTCTGGTTGCGGCCATTGCCATGGCCTAACGCGGAGCCATCCGATTCGATACGGGTGATACGCAGCTTTCCCCTATCGCTCTTGATCTGGCTGGTTTACAGGACGCGGCAGATACGGAGGCTGGCCTTGGCCGATAAAGAAAAACTGAGTTTTACGACCCGCGAAGCGCTGTTCTATCACGAGACAATTCGTCCGGGGAAAATCGAAATCATCGCGTCCAAGCCGATGGCGACGCAGCGCGATCTCAGCCTGGCCTATTCACCCGGTGTGGCAGCACCAGTGGAAGCGATTGCCGCAGACCCCCGGCTGGCGGCCAAATACACTGCGCGTTCGAACCTTGTGGCGGTAATTTCAAACGGCACGGCGATCCTTGGTCTCGGCAATCTGGGCGCGCTCGCCTCCAAGCCGGTGATGGAAGGCAAGGCGGTGTTGTTCAAACGCTTTGCCGACGTCGATTCTATCGACATCGAACTCGACACCGAAGATCCGGAGAAATTCATCGAAGCGGTGGCTCTGATGGAGCCAAGCTTTGGCGGCATCAACCTGGAAGATATTGCCGCGCCCGAATGCTTCATTATCGAGCAAGCCTTGCGGGAACGGATGAATATTCCCGTCATGCATGATGACCAGCACGGAACGGCGATCATCTCAGCCGCCGGCCTTATCAATGGGTGCCACCTGACCGGTCGCGAACTGAAAGATGTGAAGATGGTTGTGAACGGGGCGGGAGCCTCGGCACTGGCGTGCACATCGCTCGCAAAATCTCTGGGAATCCGTCACGAAAATGTCATCGTGTGTGACCGTGCCGGGCCGATTTATCCCGGGCGCGAAAATGTCGACCAATGGAAAAGTGCGCATGCGGTGGAAACCGAAGCGCGCAGCCTGGAAGAAGCTTTGGACGGAGCGGACATCTTCCTTGGACTTTCCGCGGCGGGTGCTTTGAAGCCGGAATGGGTGAAGAAGATGGCGGACAGGCCAATCATCTTTGCCATGGCCAACCCGACGCCGGAGATCATGCCGGACGAGGCGAAGGCTGTCCGTCCGGATGCGATCATTGCCACTGGCCGATCGGATTTCCCGAACCAGGTCAACAATGTGCTGGGATTCCCGTTCATCTTCCGCGGCGCGCTCGATGTGCAAGCGACCACGATCAATGATGAGATGAAGATTGCCGCGGCGCGTGCCATTGCTCAGCTGGCGCGTGAAACTGTGCCGGAGGAAGTCGCTGCCGCCTATGGCGAAACGCATGCTTTTGGCGAGGACTACATTATTCCCGCGCCATTCGATCCGCGTTTGATGGAAGTTGTATCTTCGGCCGTTGCCAAGGCGGCAATGGATTCAGGCGTAGCACTCGCGCCGATTGAGGATCTTGACGCCTACCGTCATTCACTCAAAGCGCGCCTCAACCCCACGACTTCGGTTCTGACGCAGGTCTATGAAACCGCAAAAGCCAATCCGAAACGTGTGGTCTTCGCTGAAGCGGAAGAGGATGTGGTGCTGCGCGCCGCGATCCAGTTCCGCGATTTCGGTTATGGCACGCCAGTGCTGGTTGGCCGCACGGAAAAGGTCAAAGAAAAGCTGGCAGAGCTGGCGGTGGACGACATTGACAGTTTCGAAATCCAGAACTCGAAAACGTCAGAGCACGTACCGGCGATGAACGAGTATCTCTATGATCGCTTGATGCGCCGGGGCTATACAGAACGTGACGTGGGACGCTTGGTAAACCAGGAGCGCAATGTGTTCGCGGCACTGCTCGTAGCGCTGGGCCATGGCGATGCAATGATTTCGGGTCTTACGCGGACCTTTGCTCAGACGGCACGCGAAGTGAACCTGGTGCTTGATCCCAAGCCAGATGAGATCCCCTTCGGCATTCATCTGATGATCGGCAAGAATTACACCGTATTCCTTGCTGATACCACGATCAACGAACGCCCGAGTGCAGAACAATTGGCCCATATCGCCAGGGAAACCGCAAAAGTGGCGCAACGGTTGGGGCATGAGCCACGCGTAGCATTCCTGAGCTATTCGACCTTTGGCAACCCCTCCGGCAAATGGCTCGACAGCATTCGCGGCGCGGTTTCAATTCTCGATGAAGAGAAGCCGAACTTCGAATATGAAGGCGAGATGGCGCCAGACGCCGCGCTCAATCCCAAGGTCATGGAGCTTTATCCGTTCAGCCGTTTGTTGGCGCCCGCCAATGTGTTGGTGATGCCGGGCCTTCAGTCGGCAAACCTTTCTGCAAAGCTGCTGCGTGAACTGGCGGGTGCCTCTACGATCGGGCCGATGCTGGTAGGCATGCAGAAACCGGTCCAGATCGCGCCGATGACTGCAATCGCCCCGGATGTGCTGACGCTGGCGGTGCTGGCTGCGGCTGGCGTAGTGGATTGAGCCAATAGCCGGCAACTTCACAAGATCCCGCGACAGGATCGTGCGAAAGCATCCAGCCGCATAAAGATTGCTACCGACCCGCGCCTATGCGAATTCGTCTTCGCTGACCCACTGGCTCAGGTCGACGTGATAGTGTTTGGGGTTCGAAGGATCGATCAGCACTGGGACTTCTTTATTCTCGAGAGTTGAGGTGAGGTTGATCCAGATCGGCGGGCTCTTGAAGCTTGTGATTTTACCTGTGGCAGGATGCGTTGCTTGTGCGAAGACATGATACGGGCTGCGTCCGTTTATTTTAGTACGGTAGTCGCGCTCGCATTGTTGGAAGCTTGCTTGCAGCGGCACCCCTAACTGCTTCAGGCTGGCAATGATCCGCGTATGCGTGATGCGGAGATAGATTAGCCAGCCACCAATCGCGGCAAAAAGTGATCCAAAGCTCGCGATCACCAATGGAAACAGAAATCGGGTGGAAAAGCTGTCGATCATGGCATCAGATGGATCCCATGGGTCATAGATAACCTTGACCCGTTCGCCGCGAGAGAATGCGGCAGGATTGCTGCCGTGCTTGCTGACAAATTCGTATCGAACCCCGCTATTGTCGCGAAACTCGACGACGGGACGGTGCATGAACTTCCCGTCGTTGTTCCTCCTTCGCTCAATTTCCACGACCTGCCCTTGAGCTTGCTGGCCGTTCGCTGACAGTTGGGATCAATGCCAAAAATTCCACGCTCCGACACCGGCGAAAAGCAGACCGACCAGAAGAAATATGCTGCCGATCGAGCGGACAACCTTGGGCATATCGGGCACTCCAAAGAATTTGCCGGCTGCCGGGACAACAATGTCGCAGCCCTTCCGGTTCTCGGGTTAATTCCGAATAATTTACAGCCTGTTACCCGTTTAGCTTTGGGCGCGATTTTGCGACGACAGTTCGCAAATTAGGGCAACCGACGATAGCGGAAGTACCAAACTTCGTGCCCGTAAACTGTACGCGCCTTGTGTTCATAGCGGGTCTCGCACCAGCCCGACGGGCGGTTTTCCCAGCTGTCACGCCATTTGACCTGCCATTCGAATTTGTCGGTGTGGCGCTGCATCACCATCAGCGCGTGACGCAGATAGACATCGTGGTCTGTCCCGAAGCGGAATTCACCGCCGGGTTTCAGTTTGTCAGCAAACAGTTTCACCGGGCCGTCGTTCATCATCCGGCGCTTGGCATGCTTGTTCTTGGGCCAGGGGTCTGGATGCAACAGATAGATCATCGTCAGCGCACCGTCCGGAATGCGTTGCAGCACGTCCAGCGCATCGCCCCAATGCAAGCGCACGTTCGCAAGCGTTTGCTCTTCGACATGGGTCAATGCTTGCGCGACACCGTTCACAAACGGTTCTGCACCGATGAACCCGTGATCAGGCAACAGGTCAGCGCGATAGGCCAGATGTTCACCGCCGCCAAATCCGATTTCGAAATGTAGCGGCCGATCATGTCCAAACAGGATCTCGCTAGTCACAGGGCCTTCAGCTGGCACTGCGATCTGCGGCAGCAGGTTGTCGACCACCCCTTGCTGGCGCGCGCGCAGCGGCTTGCCCTGACTCCTGCCATAGAGCCGGTTAAGCGTCGTCGGATCACCTTCTTTGAATGCAGACATGGCGCAGCCGATTGGCGAAGCGCGAGCCAATTGTCCAGTCAGGCTTTGCGATCCGGACGCTGGGCTAGGGGTTGAGGTGCCTTCGCAAGTCCCTATATCCGGCGCGTGTTCGAACAAATCACTACATATCTGTCGGGGCTCGCCCCATGGGCGCAGTCAGCGGTTGGTCTTGTAGCGCTCGCGCTGCTTTCATTGACCGTCAATTATATTCTCAAAGACGTGATCCTCAGAATCGCCGAGCCCTATCTCGACGGAAAAACCAAAACGATAGACAAGGCGGCGGCCTGGCTCGCAACAGTGGCGCCATTGCTGATCATATCGCGCGGCATTGCCTACGTACCCAACTTGCCGGCCGAGATCTACGATGACGTCAGGAATATCGTACAGGCGCTGATTGTGGTGTCTGTCGCTATGGCGATCGTTCTTGCTCTTGCTTACGCAAACGAGCTCTACGAGCGGCTTCCACGGTCCAAGAATCGCCCGATCAAAGGCTTTATCCAGGTCATAAAGATCCTTGTCCTGTGCGGCGCAGCGATCATCATGATCTCGGTACTGATCGATCAGTCGCCTTTGCTTTTGTTGTCCGGCCTTGGGGCTGTCACTGCCGTTCTGTTGTTAGTGTTCAAGGACACGATCCTCTCGCTCGTTGCATCGGTCCAACTCACGACCAATGACATGCTGCGCTTGGACGACTGGATCGAAATGCCCAGCATGCAGGCTGATGGCGATGTGATCGATATCTCGCTCCACACAGTGAAGGTGCAGAACTTCGACAAGACCATCACGACTATACCAACGCACAGGCTGGTCTCTGATGCCTATCGGAATTGGCGCGGGATGAGCGATGCCGGGGGCCGCAGGATCAAGCGCGCGCTTACCATCGACCAGAATTCGGTGCGTTTCATGGACGATGACGAAGTGGCCGCGCTTAAGCGTTTCCGCGTGTTGCGCGACTATCTGGACAAGAAGAAGCAAGAGATCGCCGATTGGAACGAAAGCGAATTGGCGGGCGAGGACGCGGTAAATGCGCGTCGGATCACCAATATCGGGACTCTGCGCGCCTACATTATCGGCTATTTGAAAAGCCATCCCGAGATCAATGATGAAGGCTTCACTCTGCTTGTTCGGCAATTACCGCCGGGGCCGGAAGGGTTGCCGATCGAGATCTATTGCTTCACCTCGACTACGAATTGGGGCGAGTATGAAAGAATTCAGGCGGATATCTTCGATCACCTCTTGGCGATCCTGCCAGAGTTTGATCTGAAGATATTCCAGGAGCCGAGCGGCGCCGATTTTCAGCGCGTGCTCACTAACTAGGACCCGAATAGCAAACGGCCCGCTCTCCCTCAGGGACAGCGAGCCGCTCAAGTTCCGTCTTGTTGGAAACTTAGGCTGCTTCAGCAGCTTCTTCCGGGTCACGCAGCACATAGCCGCGGCCCCATACCGTTTCGATATAGTTCTCGCCGCCACCTGCCAGGCTGAGCTTCTTGCGCAGCTTGCAGATGAAGACGTCGATGATCTTCAATTCCGGCTCGTCCATTCCGCCATACAGGTGGTTGAGGAACATTTCCTTGGTCAGCGTAGTGCCCTTGCGCAGCGAAAGCAGCTCAAGCATCGCATATTCCTTGCCTGTCAGGTGAACGCGAGCGCCGTCGACTTCAACGGTCTTGGCATCGAGGTTCACTGCCAGCTTGCCAGTGCGGATGATCGATTGGCTGTGGCCCTTCGAACGACGCACAACAGCGTGGATGCGAGCGACCAGCTCTTCGCGATGGAACGGCTTGGTCACGTAATCGTCAGCGCCGAAGCCGAAGCTGTGGATCTTGCTGTCGATTTCCGCGATACCCGAAAGGATCAGAACCGGTGTCTGCACCTTGGCAACGCGCAGCTTCTTCAGCACGTCATAGCCGTGCATATCCGGCAGGTTCAGGTCGAGCAGAATGATATCGTAATCATACAGCTTGCCCAGATCCAAGCCTTCTTCGCCCAGATCAGTCGAGTAAACATTAAAACCTTCAGTCGTCAGCATCAGCTCAATAGCCTTTGCTGTTGTCGGTTCGTCCTCAATCAATAGCACGCGCATGGGTGGTTTCCCCCTTTGCCCCAGACTTGTGGTAACCCTCCCTAAAGAGTGGATGCCGTGAATTAACCACACGAGGTCTCAACGAAAAAGGTTAATTTACCGTAAAGCCCTTCAGCGAACGACTTCGCGCGAGTAGTGAGTCTTTTGAGTCACAGAGGGTGGTGAATGTGAAAATCACAAGTTTTCCAGCTTCTTCTGCCTTCTGCGCTGGACGGAAGAGCCAATCCCCATGGCTTCGCGATATTTGGCAACTGTTCGGCGCGCGAGTTCGAAGCCCTCGGCCTTAAGCATTGTTACCAGAGTGTCATCGCTCAAAATCTTTCTGGGATCTTCTGCATCGGTCAATGCCTTGATACGCGCCTTGACCGCTTCGGAGGATGCGCCTTCGCCGTCGCTGGAGCCCACACCGCTGGTGAAGAAATACTTCAGTTCAAACGTTCCGCGTTCACAGCTCAGGAACTTGTTGCTGGTCACACGGCTAACCGTGCTTTCGTGCATGTCGATCTCGTCGGCGACCATCTTCAGCGTAAGCGGCTTAAGCTCTGACACACCCCGCAAAAAGAAACCTTCCTGGCGTTTCACGATCTCTGCGGCAGTCTTGAGGATCGTTTTCTGGCGCTGGTCCAGCGCCTTGATCAACCAGTTCGCATCCGCCAGCTTTTCGTCGAGCCAGCGGCTGGCTTCCTTGTTGGTCCCGCCGCCCTGCAGCTCAAGCATATATGCACGGTTGACGATCAAGCGCGGCAAAGTCTCCTCATTAAGCCTGATGTCCCAGCCTTCCCCTTCTTTGGAGCTGACCAGAACGTCAGGAATGATAGCTTCTGTTGCACTCGAACCATATGCAAGCCCGGGCTTGGGGTCGTAGTTTTGCAGTTCGGACAGCATGTCTGCAAAGTCTTCATCGTCGACATCACACATCCGCCTGAGGCGCGGGATTTCGCCGCGCGCAAGCAGATCGAGATTGTCGATCAAACGCTGCATACAGGGGTCGTATCGGTCTGCTTCTTGTGCTTGGATTGCCAGGCATTCGCTTAATGACCGTGCGCCAACGCCGCTCGGCTCCAGCTGCTGCACACGCGCAAGAGCCCGTTTAGTTTCCTGAATGGTGACGCCCAGATCGCCTGCGATTTCGCTCAACTCGAAAGACAAATAGCCGGCATCATCCAGCAACCCGATGATGTGACGGGCGATGAACTCGGTCTTGGGGTCATCGCAGTAAGCCCCGATCTGAAGCTG
>Ga0181562_10000968_pt1 | contig 23652 bp, 21 predicted proteins | sample 011ome_26_FD_139344 | JGI IMG/M metagenome (GOLD analysis project Ga0181562, IMG submission 139344) | Coastal salt marsh microbial communities from the Groves Creek Marsh, Skidaway Island, Georgia - 011511BT metaG (megahit assembly) | ecosystem: Environmental > Aquatic > Marine > Intertidal...
AACCGTTTTCCCTCGAACTTCCCGCACATCGCCGCGCACGAGATCACCATCGGCGATGAACTTTGGATCAAGCGATACCTCGCGAGGTTTTATCTCGAAAGGCGACGCATCGACGACGGCGCCGGAGCGATCGTGCCATTTTAATCCGCCTTCGCGGTTCAGGACCCAGTTCATCACAAATGAAGGATTCTCTTTCCAGTGCTTCTCAGCCGTGCCTGGAGGCGCGCTGTCGGCGAATCGCGCGGTCACTTCTGCCGGCACGGGCGCGTGCTCGATGTTGTTGAACATGGCGCGAATCAAAGATTGCGAGCCCGGGGTGAAAATCGCAAAGTCATCCTTGATGCTTGCCAACGAGCCCGGGACCGTCCAAATCTCCGCTTCTCGCGCCGTGATGTTGTACGAGTGCAATCCCCGCGTTGCAAACACCGTCGGGCCGTGAGCGTCGTGTTTCAAAAGTGAATTGAGCACATCCAACGGATTACGACGAAAGCGAACCGTAGGCGCGGCAACGACGACTACGTAGCCGCGTTCGAGCAGTTCGCGCGCGGCGGCCAATCGAGCCCACCGGCTCGCGTGTTCAGGCATCGTCGACTCCGACCCTTTATACGCAAATTTCTCTTCACTATCAGAAGCATCAAACACTGGCGCATCGAGCGCCAAGAGCGGCTCTAAGCACGCCTTATCCGTACACCCAACGATGAATTTGTGCACGCCGACATCCTTGAGACTCGCCGTCAAGTCGTACACCTGAGGCAACTTCTTACCCGTGCACACGGTTAAGAACACCACTTTTGACTTACCCACCTGCACGTGCGCAGACTCTGCGAGCGCCGCGACCGATAACGCCTTACGTCGCCCGAGCGAGGCTTCGATACCGCGCGCGCGAAGCGCCGCGAACTCCGCGCCTCCGTCGTCAACACCAAACGACGTCGACGTCGTCGTCGACGCATCCCACGCCGCCGTCGCCACCGACGCGCGCGATGCGCGGTCAACCACACCCAGCGTAGCGACTACGCCTATGACAAAGCACACCCAGAAATCGGGCGTGCGCACGAGCCGGCGAAGCGCAGCGAAACGGTTCGTTGTGCGAAGGCGATCGCCAGCATCCTCGACGTCAAACGACCGGGACGTCGACGCGGTTGACGCGAACGCGGTGCGTTCGTCCATGACGTGCGTGCGCGATTCTTGTGCTGTGGATTTCACGTCGTGAACGCCGTGAACGCGCGCGGGCGAGCTCGCGCGGCGTCGCGATGTGTCGTTTTTGGTGTTGGGTGCGTTGCGGACCACGCGGCCGCCGCCGCGTCGTACATTTGAAACTCGAATCAATGCGTGTGATGTGTATATTGCGGCGTTCTAATGCGCATGCGAATGGCTCGCACGACGCGCGTGCTATGGTTTTAGATGTCGTCGTACACCATCATGTCGCGACGGACGATCTCTGGCTCTTCTACGATTTCGCCGTCTCGAATGCGTTCGAGCTCCTCCAACGCGCGTTGGCGAATTTCCTCCTTGTGACTCTTACTTCCTGGCCTGGAGCCATCGCCGCCGACTTGATCGGTGAAACCAACGACGACGATGCGCCCGGCGACGACGACGGGTTCGTTGTGTTGATCAGTGAGATAGGCGAGATGAGCGTTGACGGCTTTTTCGGCGGATTGTTCTTCGGCAAACGTCACGAATCCAATGTTACGATGTTCGATGATGCGACAGCTATTGACGCGACCGAAACGGTAAAAAGCAAACGTCAATGTCTCCACCGTACACTGCTCCGGAAGGTCACCGACAAAGACTTCGCGCCCAGTCTTATCCGCGCGTTCGCCGACGCCATCCGTGACTTCGGGAAACGGCGTCGGAGCGCTCATCGTAGTCTTGGCTTTTTTATTTGAAATCACTGGAACGAGCACCCCAGGCCGCTTCAACACCCCTGGACGTTTCACCTCCTTTTTCACCACTTCTACCGGTTCAGGAACGACGGGAATCACGGGCGTTGGGGCGACAGCGACAGGAGTCATCGCGGGCGCGACGACCTCCGCCGGCGCCGCCACCTCTGTCGACGCGTATCCAATCGGCGCATCCGCCGTCGATGCGTACCCTATCGGCCCATCATCCATGACCGCCGCCACCACCTTTGGCTTCACCTCGCGTTTACCCATGGTAAACACGAGTTTCGGCGGCCCACTCGGCTGTACAACCGTCCCAGCTCCGGCGTCTTCGCTCGCCGCCTTTCCGGCGGCGCTCGGCAACTTCTTCTTATGCGTCCCCGCCAAAATCGCCTTAGCGCGCTCAATCGCCGGATCCACGGGTTCTTCAACGACAACCGCACTCGGAACCTTCACCGTCTGCGCCTGCGCCGTTTTCGCCGCCATCGCCGCCGCCAACGCCTTTGGTCGCTCGCGCGCGATCCCGCGCGTCTGCGTCGCCTTCACCCCTATGTTCGCCTTCATCCCACCCCCGCCGACGGCGGCGACGCCGACGCTCGCAACGACCGCCGCGCCATCGCTCGGCGCCGCACCATCGCGCTCGCGCCGCTCAGCGTCCGCCTTATCTCGTTCGCGCTGCGCTCGCGCCTCTTTTTTTTTGCGCAACAGCTCATACTTTTGCTCCAAGCGCTTCTCCGCGTCGGTTTTCACCTTGATCGTCATCGCGTGCGGTCGACGACGATGCGCGCGTGATGCCGAGGCGCGTCGTCGTCGTCGTCGTCGTCCTCCTCCTCCTCCTCCTCCTCGTCGTCGGCGTCGACGCGCGTCGGTGGCGTCGACGATGCCGCGCGCGCGAGAGTGCGGCGTGGCATTGGTGCGCACGCCATCGCGCGCGTCGACGCCGACGCATTCGCGCGCGAGCGTGCGCAGTCGAACGAGCTTTAGCGCCGCGCGCGCATGGAGGTGGCGTTCGATGACGTGCTGTGCGCGCGCGCGTTCGATGCGCTGTGCGAGGATGTGCGCCGGTACATTGACGCCGTCGATGCGGGCTACGACGCGAGCACCGACGATGTCGACGATGATGTCGACGCCGGCGCGGTGCTCACGAGCTCGTTCTGGATGCCGATGACGACGATGTCGTCGCCACGAAACGCCATCGAGGCGTACATCGCGAGCTTGGCGCGCAGTGATTGGTTTGGTGACTACGTCGGTGCGTGCGCTCGCGCGCGCTAGAGCGCTGTAGAAGGCGACTGACGATACGCGCGCTTCCGACACAGACCTCGAACGATGCGCGGGTGCCGAATGGTGGATTCAAGACGTCGCCTGGGACGAACCGCCCAAGGTGTATCACACGGATTGCGACGTGCGCGTGGTCGGGGAGACGTCTAGACGCGCGTACCCAGTCGTCGCGAGCGTCACGTACGTCTCGTCTGGCGGCGGTCCGACGGTTGTTTTCGCGCAAACGTGCGATGCAATCGAGCCGGGGGCGTTGGACCCGGTTGTGCCTGGTGAAATTACCGCGTGTGCTCCAGTGGCGAATCGATTGATGGTGTTTAAGGGTGATCGATGGCATGGCGTATTGCGCGAGCCGGATGATTCGACGTTTCGCGGCCAACGCGTGACGGTGCTCGTGAATTGGTGGTTGGACAAGCCCAGCGGCGCGCGAGCGCTCCCTCAGCGATTCGCGCGCGAAGATGACGGTTTTAGCGGACGTGCTTCGTCGATGTTTGCCTTCGGCGCGCGACGCGTCGTGCGCGACGAGCGCATGGCTCGAGATTCGTACGCTCGAGACGCTCGAGCGTGGGACGACCAACGCGCCCCCGTCCCGTCGGGCTCGTCGTGCGCGACGTTCGTATACGACGGCGAGTTCGTGGAAGCATAGCATCAGTATGTATGTGTGTTGAATAGAACTAGTAGGTATTAACAAGCAGATGTAAGGTAGATTTAGAAATCGATAATCTTCTCCTTGTACATGCGCGCGGCGATCTCCTTTTCGCACGTCTTGAAATCCGGCAACGAACGCAACTCAATCTTCTCCCCGTTACGCAATGTAATCACCATATCCCCCCATTGCCCAATGCCGCGTCCTACCGAAACAACATCCGCAATTTGATCAATAGGCACATCCGTGCGCTCTTTACGCAACGGAGACTCGGAAATAACGCTCACGCGCTTATCCGTAATCTTATACTTGAGCCACAACGCGCGACCGACGGCTTGAATCGTCAACGGCAACCACACCAACGTCCACGACATGAGCACGTTCGTCACGACTTCACCGCGCGCCGGCGGACCTTCATAGAACACTTGTTCCACGCCCCAGTTCGCATCGGGCGCTTCTTCCGTGGTATCCGTGCGCGTAAACTCGCGCACGCCCTTGGCTCGGCTCTGGCTCTGTCGCGCGCGCGCCTCCCCGGCATCCGTCGTCGTCGTCGTCTCCATCGCCCCAGTATCCTTCGCCGCGCGCTTCGAACGCTTCCCACGCAACGCGGATAACTTATCTTCAAACGCGTCGTCGGCGTCGGCGTTCGATTCACCGGACGACGACGACGACGCGACGACGACGCGCGAAAAGCGCACGCGTGACGTCATCCGTCGTCCCGGTGCGCGTCCGGCGCTCGCGCGCGCGGGGGCCGCCGCGGCGACCGCCGCGGGCGCGATGAATGTTTGTACGAGCATGCGTGCGAGGTGTGCGACGGGCGAGCGCGGGCGCGAGCGCGGACGCGCGTCGACGAATGCCGCGCGCGCCGCGAGCGACGTTATCTTATTCGCGCGCGGTCGCGTGCTCAAAGCACAATTCTAAACCATCCATCGATATTCCGATCGATGGATGCGTTTGTCGAAACTCATAGTGTCGCTTTCGACTGTCGATGGCGTCGCTTTCGGGCCAAACGCTTGGTTTTGGCGTGAACGCACAATTCTAAATCATCCATCGATGCGCGTGCCGATCAAAATTTTCATCGAAACTCATAGTGTCGCTTTCGACTGTCGATGGCGTCGCTTTCGGGCGACACCGTCGTCGGAGGGCACCCGTCAGATGACGACGCCGATGATGACCTCGACGCCGCGCGCGACGGCTCGCGGACGCGCGCGTCGCCTCGCGGTGGCGTTCGCGATGGTGTGCGCGACGTGTGCGGCGCCCGGCGCGCACGGCGCGCGCGTCGGTGTCGCGGGGCGCGACGTGGGCACGTCGTCGTCGATTGTGAATGTCGAGCTGGGCGATGCGTTCGCGGCGTTACGCGCGCGTGACGTGTACGATACCGCCGCACCGCGCGCGAGCGATGACGGCGATGATGTGACGTCGTGTGTGGCGCGGCTGACGCGCGAAGGCGTGCGCTGTGAAGAGGATGTGCGCGCGATTCTGCGAGATTTTGAAGACGGGTCGACGTCGGCGGCGGATGCCGCGGCGCGCGTTTCGACGGCGGCGACGCAGTGCGTGGAGACCATGCATTCGATCGCTGATGAATGTCATACGATGAGTGTTGAGTGCGAATCGACGTTTGCGAAAATCGCGGAGACGTGCGCGGGGAAGTTTGCAAAGACACGCGAGGCGTGCGCGTCGGGCGATGAGGCGCCGGCGGAATGCGCGGCGCGAGTGGCGAGGCTCGCGCAAGCGTGCGCCGTGGACGCGGTCACCGAGTTGGCCAAGTGCGTTGGAGAGCTGGGCACCGTCGTGCACCGCCACGGAGGCGACGACCCCGATGACCCTGATGATTGCGACGCGCAAGAACGCGCGTTGGAGGAAAAGTGTCATCGAGCGTACGACGACATCAAGGATGCGATCAAGAGTGGCGCCATTTCCGTCATCGACGGCATGAAACAGCTCGCCAAACTCGGTCGACAGTGCGCTAAAGATGCCATGGCGTTGCACAAGAAGTGCCACCCCGATGGACCGCCGCACGGCGCCGTGGCTGTCGCGTAAATGACTCGTCGCGTTTTTGTTTTGTAAAAAAGTGTTGTGTAACGTGAAGCCTCACACTCCGCCTCGCCATCCATGCCCGACGTCGCGTGCGTGAGCGGCGACTATCGCGCAAAGCTCGGGGAATCCCCGCTGTGGGACCCGTCCACGAACTCGCTCGTATTCGTCGACATTCAAACCTCTGAGGTGTGTCGCCTGGACGTCGCCAGCGCCGCCGTGTCCACGAGACAACTGCCGCACGGCGCGTCGTGCGTCGTGAAGAGCGCCAAGGGTGGATACTTGGTCGCCACGGGCGTGGATGACACTCGTACGGGCGGTCGGATGGTTCGCGTGGACTTTGCGCGCGACGAAGGCGATGGTTTCGGGGATGTCGTCGGCGACGTCTTCGACGCCACGGGCGAGCTCGCGGGACACGTCACGAACGACGGCGCCGTGGACCCCAAGGGACGGGTGTGGATTGGCACGAAAATGCCTCGACCGCGTCCGGCGTACGTGATGGATGCCGAAAGCGGCGTGTTCGCTCGCGATGAGGCCAACCGCCCTACGGCGGCGTTGTTTTGCTTGGAAGCAGCGTGGAAGTACGGCGCGAATGGTTTGAAAGCCGTGGGCGTGTCGCAGAAGATTGATGAAGTCGGTCCGGTGACAATTTCCAACGGCATTGCGTGGAGTCCCGATAATAAGACGTTGTATTACGTCGATACGCCCACAAAATGTGTCAAGGCGTTTGCGTTTGACGTTCAGACGGGATTGTTAAGCGACGAGCGTATTTTCACAGTCGTAGGCGGCGGCTGTGACGGTGTCGGCGCGCCTGACGGCGTGTGCGTTGCCGAGGATGGTTCGGTTTGGGTAGCGGTGTGGGACGGGCATTGCGTGTTGCGATTCGACGCGCATGGAGAGTTGATTGAGACGGTGGACATGCCCGTTTCTCGTCCAACGTCACTCGCGTTTGGTGGCGAAGACGGTAAAACTTTATTCATCACGAGCTGCTCGTACGACGCGAGCTCGGAAGTATCGAGTGTTTTAGAACAAGAAGCTTTAGCTGGTGCGGTGTTCGCACTAAAGACGGATGTGAAAGGCGTAGAAGTGTTTGCGTCTAATTTTTAATGTACGTATCACACATGATGGTCTCTCCGCACACGTTCGCATTGCTACTGTGTCGATTATATTCTATCCTTGCTTACCTAGATCGACTTTTTCTTTGAACGCGCGCTGGCCTTGATACACGGCGCCGTCCACGATATTGGACACGGCGAAGACGCCACCGACGACGGCGCAGAGCGTGGCTATATACTTGAAGAATCCCATGCGCTCTTCCCTATACTCGACGCGTAGCGGCGATAAATCATAAAAGAAGAAAATACCAGGCAAGGCGGGTTGCTTGCGCCAATCAAATTCTCGAAAGTGATCGGACACGGTGTATTCATTACTTTCCACCACGCGCGCGTTGAATCCTAAATATTGATACCGCGCCGGCACGACATTCATGCGATATTGATACACGCCCGCGGAGGCGTTCATGACTCGACTCACGCCATCGAGCGGGTTCACCACGCCCGGAAATTCATCACCAAACGAAATCGAATGAATCGTGTGCGAAAAGTTGAACGACTCGAGTCCGTCGAACGCGCTCAAATCGTGAATGTGGTTCCCTCGACTTTCCACACTCTTCCCAGGAGCAATGTGAAAGTTTCCAGCCACTTTGTTCACGTTCAAGTAACCTTTGATATGGCATCCCTCCCTTGCAAAATTCATCATCTCCGCATCGTTCGCATCGCGCTGACACTGCTCGACGTTGCGTAAATCCGGAAGTTGCCACCCGCGTCGATGATACACCCGACGCAACGTTTGACAATCATTACAGCACTCCCCTTCCAAACCAGCGCCGTAGCAATCGCCACAGTACCCTTCCGGTAACGGTTCTCGTTTCACCACACCGCTTCCACGTGCGTCTTCCGCAGAATCGACTATAATTTGCCCATTCGACCCCACGCGTTGCTTCCGCACGCTCGCCTCAACATCCAGTCGCGCGTCCCCGCTCACATCCATGATATCCAAGCTCACCTGCTTACAGTGCATCGCGCTCAGCGTCACATCCAAGTTTATCCGCATCGCTCCATTCGACTGTTCATCAACCTTTAAATCATACGCCGTCTTCACCGTCGCGTAATCGATCGTCGTTTGCACGAAGAGCGTCAACATGAACACCAAGGACACGACGGAAATCACCCCGCCCGCCGCCGTGCGCTGCGCGAAATCCTCGTTAATCTTCGGGAACAAGTCATATGACAATATATCTCGCATCTCTCGCGAGCTCACGCGCGCGCTCGTCGCCATCGCGCGCCTGCGTCGTCGAATGACGTGCACGAGGCGTTCGCGGTGCAGATAGAATCCAACGCCCACGCGGACGCGACCGCAGAACGGCGCGCGATGATGCTCGCGCGCGCGTTCGCGGGCGACACCGGCGCGGTCGATCGCCGCCGGCGTCTCAGCGCGCGCGCGCAGACGTCGTACGGCGTGCGCGGGCGCGGGCGCGCGGCGATTGTCGTCACCGCAAGGGTGACGCGTTCGAACGCGTCAGCGGCGCGTTCGTCATCGTCGCGCGGTGGAGATGCGCGCGGTGCGCGCGATGAGTGGGTGCGAGAAGGACGCGCTGGGGACGGTCGCGATCGATGGCGAGCGACGACGCGCGCGGTGAGCGAGCCGAAGACGACGAGGGACACGACGGCGGGGGGCGACGAAGCGGTTGAACCCGAGGACAAGGACGCGTCGGATTCAATGACGACGACGGCGTCGCTTGCGATGGACGTGATTGATTTGAGGGCATATGATGGAGATGTGTGTGAAGTGGAGGGTGCGGAGTACGACGATTCGCGTTTGGATGCGTTTCCCGAGGATTTCCCGTGCGACGGAGAGCAAATGGCGGCGGCGGAGCGCGGGCGACGGGTGTTTCGTAACGAGGCTGAGAAGCGCGCGGCTTGGTCGTTGGGGTTACTCACGGTGGCGTATTGCCACGCCTCGGCGACTGGGTTTTTGCTGCCGAGTTTGTTGCCGGCGATGAGTTCGGAGTTGCACTTGAGCGATGGGCAAGGAGCGTTGTTGACGACGTTGTTTACGGTGACGTACTCGTTGTTACTTCCTTTTGTCGGCGCGTTGGCGGATACGGTGAATAGAAAAAACTTACTAGCTTCAGGGGCGGTGATTTGGACGGCGGCGACGTTTTTGACGGCACACGCGACGAATTATTCAGGTTTGTTACTTTCGCGCGGGTTGTTCGCCGTCGGCAACGGCGCTCAAAATCCAGTCGCGTTTAGTATGATTCCTGAACTCTTCCCTCGCAATAAAGCTCTTGCGTTGAGCGTGTACAATTTAGCTATTCATGCGGGGCGAGCGGTGAGTTTTGCGTCTGGGGCATTCGTAGGGCGCGCCCCTGTGCCCACGGGGGCTGAAGAACACATTTTTTCCAACGAGCCGCTTACGCTGCCGTTGACGTACTTGACAGAAATTGGCGCGCTCGGCGCGCACACAATTCTATACACTACCGCTGATTCAGTGGTTTTGACCCCAAACGTCGGCACTGTGCTTGAGAATTCTGTCGCAGACGCCATGTTATCCACTGGTTTGACGTGGCAAAACATTTACGACGTGGTCGCGGTTCCGGGCATACTCATTGCGCCTCTGATTTTTTTCACGATTTCCGATCCAGGTCGTAAGTGGACGGGTTCGAGAGCGCTGCGACGTAAACTACGAGCGGATTCGCGCGCGATTTCGGCGGAATCACCACTCGTAGCTGAAGACATGCCGACCACAATAGATAGCGAAGGGTTGGTGGCGCTCATCAGCTCGTTTGACGAATCAGATATGGAGGATGATGGCAAGCGGTTATTGTCGGTTACGCGTGCTGTTGTTACGCAAGGCAATCTCAAGGGGCAATTTACTTCCATTCCGTTGAAGGCTAGAGGACGAGGAGAAATTTTAGACTCATTGCTCACGTGCTTTGAGAGCAAGGCATTTCGCGACGTCACACTCGCGGCGACTTTGACAGACATTGCGGGGTGGTCCATGATTGCATTTCAAGCGGCGTTTTATGAACGCACGTTTGCGTTGTCTCCACAAGAATACGATCCCCTTCTTGCTTTTGTCATTCCAATAGCTGGCGTCACCGGAGGCTTGGGGGGCGGATGGATTTGCGATAAATTGCAACTGCGCAGTCCGCAAGGGCAAAGGTGGTTCATCTCCGCCATGACGGTACTTGCCGGCCCCTTGCTCGCCGCGTCTCTTCTAGCTGAAGACTATAAGACGTCGTTAATGTTTTTGTTCCCTGGTATGGTAGCTGCGGAGATTTTCCGTTCACCCACGGCGGTGATGACGCGAGATGCCAAGCCGGATTCTCCATCCGTCGCCGCCGCCGCGCATCTCGCAGTCCGTAATCTCGTCGCTGGTTGCGGTCCCCTCAGCGTAGCGTTCCTAGCAAAAGAGTTCGATTTGCAGCACGCAATGTTGCTCGCACCCGTTTGTTACGTCTTGGCTGGATTTGCGTACTTTAACGCGATCGGTGTCTTGACGGAGGAGCGTGCCGAGAGGACGCGGGCAAAGATGACATCCTGAGAAAGACATTCTTTCTCACACTACAAACACACGCACGCCATGATTACATCGTGAGCACAGCACAACACTATTAGAACACGCAAATTGTAGTAGCACGCGACTAATAATCATGCATAAGCTTATCATTACATACCAACGTTGTTTGTCATCAGTGCGACGCGTGAATGATTGGCGTTATCGCTTGCACGCTATCGCGCAATGCGTTCGGAATGGGTGACGACAGACCATCTACGATTTCAACACTCTGAGGTAATTCCACCTCCAACATCACTCGCGCCTTCTCCGAATTGAAATTAAGCGTGACCTTGATGGGATCCACCGGTTCAGTCGTCGTCGACAGCTCTGGACGATATTTTACTGTTTCCGGCGTACCCAACGGCGGCGACTCCGAACAAGGAGTCTCGCAAAACGCAGGAAATTCAATTGCGCCAGTCAGCTTCCGCGTCTGACACACCACTACGCTAATGTTATCTCTACTTTGGCGCACTCGTGCGAGTGTGACGAGTGAATTAGCCACTCGTCTCGTACGCACCGGCGAAGGCGACGTGGAAACCACTCCGACTGGCGCCGCCCGCATTGTTTCACTCGCCAACTTACTTCCCATGACATCCGTCAAACCATCGGAGCATAAAATGAGCGAGTCAACACCGTCTAAATTCACCACCGAGACCTCTGGCTCAACGGAGACGAATTGTTTAATTCCAGCGTTGCCAAACGCGCGAGACACTGCAAGTATACCTCCCGTGCGCAACACCCCATCGCGCCCACGCTTGACGAACCCGCCATCTTTGGCTATTCTCTCACGTTCTTCTGGTACATTTGGACGCTGATCTCTCGATTCATACACGACCTCACCGCGCGCGTTTAACGCCGTCGCGCGCGAATCTCCCACATTCGCGATGTACATATTCGGCGGCATCATCAAAGCCATGATCGCCGTCGATCCCGGCCCAGGGCTCCCATACATCCCACGCATTTTGCCAGGATTCGCCTTACACACGTCATCGTCTACACGCTTAAAAGCACGCTTCAAAGCCAGCGCCGGTTCGCGCGTCAGCGCCTCATCTTCCAAAACCGCGCGCGCTAAATATTGACTCAAGTGCGTGCTCACCGCCGCTCCTCCGTGTCCATCGTACACCGCCATCACCATCGCATTCTTCGCGCCATCATATACCGCGCACCATCGATCCTCCATGTACGGTCGCTCGCCACGAATCGCACACGCGTCAAACGTAAACGCGTAGCCATTTAAATGCACCGCTTCATTCAACGCGCAGTTTTCAACAACACCATACTCAAACGACGCGCTGCGCCGCCGCGAATTCGTGGGACAATCCATGCCACGCCGCTCTTCGACGCACTCGCACCGCCGCACGCAAATAATCGCTCGGTCGGCGCCGACGCGTCGTTTACTTTTTCGTAGCTTTGGATTTTTTCAAATACGCTTCGTACGCTTCGAGCTGTCGCTCTTTGTATTGCGTTTCAATAGAGTTTTGAAGGTAAAATCCACCACCGGCGCCGATGAGGACGAATGCGATGATGCGAGCGACGCTTGGGGGGTGAGATGCGTTCGGCATGTGCGCGCGCGCGAGGCGCGAAGTGGTGTTTGGGTCAGCGCGCTCGGGTGAGTTTAACCGTCGCGGGCGCGTGGATGTCGCGGGCGCGTTATGATGCGCTATTTGATGCATTAAGCTAAGAACAATGACGCTGGTTATGGCAAATGCAGTTTAGACTTGTGCTCGAGCGTCGCGAGTGGCGACGAGGGCGGTGACTTCGTCGATGAGCCGCGCGTGCTCGTCGCACGGGAGACCTTGAGCGCGAGCGCATTCGCACACGTACCCATTCAAGCTCTCAATTTCGAGCTTTGCGCCAGCATCGAAATCGAGTTTGGTCGATGGAAAGTGATCACGGTAGCTAGCTAGACCGTCAAACACGACTTGACGAAAATTATCCGGGGCGAGCGCATAGCCGGCGGCGTGCGGCTCGCGCAAAATCTCCAACATTTCATCGTACAACGCGTCCATTCGCGCCTGATGATGCGTGAGCAGTCCATCACAATTGCAATCACCGACGATGGATAGCAAGTTTGCCACGCTATTGATGAAGTACTTGCGAATGAGCAAGTATTCGAATTCATCCGTGGCGTCGCTTAGAACGCCGCACCTCGCCAACAGCGCGCTCGTCGCTCTACCGTTCGCCGTATTCGGCATCACCCACGGCTTGTCTTCGTTCTTTACGTGAATATCGTACCCGCAACCCACGCCCGGAGTTTCTACTATGTCCCAAGATTGCGGCATCACCGCACGCGTGGTTTTCGCCTCATCAAACATCGGTCGCACGACGCCGTTGTGCGCGAGCACCACGCGCCCGTACGTTACCCCAGCGCGCTCGAGCTCCTCCTTCACCGCTTTCAGCGCATACGTTTTCACGCACACGAAGACAAAATCAAAGTATTTCTCATCCTCGCCAGCGATGTCGGTGGCGGCGAGATCATCGTACGTCGTCACCGCGCGCGCGCCCGCGTGCTCGGCGATGGCTCGCACCGCCACGCGCGTCACGTCAGCCGGGTCTTCCACCGCGCGCTGCGACATCTTTAGCACTACGTGCTCGATGTCACCTTGTCGAAACGCGCGGGCGAGGTAGGCGCCGACGCGACCGCCACCGACGACAAGAACGCGGCGCGGAGCCGCTTCGGTGGTGGTGGTCGCGTTGGATGAAGCCGCGGCGTCATCAGCTCGCATGACGAGTCGGCACACGCGACGCTGGCGATTGACGTGCACACGAGAGACGTGTCGCGCGGCTTGTGTTCGCGCGGACGCGAGTACGTGCGGAATGGCTCGAGGTGCGTGCTAGTGTGGCGCGCGCTCGTGGGTTTGGTGCGTTTACAAGCCCATTTTTGCTAATTTTTCCCACTTTTCTTATTGGTAATATTGGTACGACTCGCACTGCTCGCTGTGCTCTCGTATGGCGCCGCACATGAACTTCCAGAACCATTCTACGTTCATGCGTTTCATGACTTTGACATTTTTAGGCTTTGTGCTCGTTCCCCAGCAATCAAGGACGGTTTGTCCATACGTGAGTTGGCTAAGACACTCGACATCGACGCGTTCGATATCGCCAGTGAACGCATCCTGCTTGAGTGTTTCGACGTGCTCTGTCAACGCACACCACACAGCGCATGGATCGTGCAACGGCGGGTGTTGAAATCCGAATACACGTTGGTATGTCATCTTGAAAAAGTCAAGCAGCTCTGTGATTTGGCCAACCCGCTTTCTGTATGCCCGAACGATCGAGGCATTCTGAAGCCTCCGGAGAACGTCTGCAGTGACGAGAGCGGTGTGCGTAACCTCTAACGGTACCATGATGACCTCGAATAAACTTTCAAGCACAATCTTAGCCGCTTCCGGGTCACACTGAATATTAAATTCGGCTCGCGAGCCGGTGTTTCCCTTTTCAATGGCGCCGCCCATAAAGACAATCTTTGGCCCCTTGGTATGGCTCTGTCCATGCGTTATTTGCGAAATGATCTGCCCATATGTGAGACAAAACGTTGCTATGTTCGTCAACGGCCCGGTCGCGACGATTACGAGTCGCTCATCCATTTCGTACAACTTTTTCCACATTTCAAAGATTTCCACGGCGACGACTGCGTGCTTTTGTTTCATGTTCTGAAAAACACGGTCGCTCACGCCTGGAAGAGCGTCAATCGCATCGCGCGTATCGAGGCCAGATTCACCGTGTATTTCTTCGCACACTTTCGCCTCTCGCAACAGCGGCTTCGACGCGCCCTCAATCAAAGGCACAATTTCGTCCAAGTTGAGCCACTTTAACACTCTCGCCGCGTTATACGTCGTCTTCTCAATCGTCTGGTTCCCAGCCACCGTGCTCACGCCCATGAGCTCAAACGTCGCGACGATCGCCCCATTGTCATCCCGCCAATTCCCCCACCCCGCGGCATACATCGCAAACGCATCGTCGTGCCCCGGGTCGCAATCGAGCCAACACGGCACGTGCGCATAGTTGAAATTCTTCCAATACCTCGCCGCCTCCACTCGACTGCGGAGCAAACCATCGTACCGGTGAGGATTCTCACTGGCATACATATCTATCGACTCCACCGCACCGCGCGCGCGCGAGTGGCGCACCGCGACGCCGACGACACCGACAGCCACCCATCGTGCGCAAACAAGTGAAAAAAAAACAACCGCGTTCGCGCCAAAAATCAATAAACCCACACATTCGGACAAACGGCACATACTACACACGCGAACCCTCTATCACGTAAACCCTCTAATGAATCTCTGTACCCCAATGAAGGGGTCAAAACGTCGCGCCACTTATCCGCGATCGCGCGCCGTCGACCGCGCCGCACACGCCGACGCGCGCCGCTCTCGCCCGCCGTCACCGCACGCACTCACCACCACCACCGCATCATCATCATCCACCATGCACGCGAGCGCTCCGATGTCGAGCAGCGCGGCGCGACAATCCTACGCCGGCGCGCGCGCGATGGAGGCTGGGCGACGCCCCGCGCGCGCGACCGGCGCTTTTCGCGCGCGGACGATGATCACGGCGAGCATTCGATCGACGGATGGACAAAAGCAAGGTACGCGTGCGAGGGGAGGCGATGGCGAATGGGCGGTTGCGTTCGGCGAGGCGATGGGCGTGGGGTGCGGGGATATTCCTCGCGCGCGCGACGGAGGGTCCCGGCGGATAGCGCGCGACGGGTGGATTGATTATTGATCTCACGGCGCGTGGTCTGGTCGTCGCGCTCGCGTGAGACGTCACGCGCGTGGGTGTGATTGATATGCGTCGCGTGGGCGTTTTGTGTGATGAAGAGCGCGCGTACTGACGAGGGTATCGTTTTGTTTTTTGCGTCTCGGCAGCGTTTCGTAAACCCATCGAAAGCCGCAACTCGATCCGCATGGGGATCCCATCGAAGGGTCGCATGGCGGAGGACACGCAAGCGTTGTTGAGCGCGTGTCAGTTACCGGTGAAGAAGTTAAACCCGCGACAGTACGCGGCGGAGATTCCGAGCGTTCCTGGGATGGAGATTTGGTTTCAACGCGCGACGGATGTGGTGCGTAAAATTTTATCTGGCGACATCGACGTCGGCATCGTCGGGTATGATATGTTGGCCGAGATTGGGTACGGTGATGACGATTTAGTCATCGTGCACGATGCTCTTGGATTTGGTGGCTGCCACCTCGCCGTGGCCATTCCGCAAGCGTGGGATGAGATTAACAGCATGCGCGAGTTGATGGCGCTCCCAAAGTGGGGTCCGGCTCGTCCGTTGCGCGTGGTGACGGCGTACCCGAATGTCGCGGATAAATTCTTTAAAGATATTGGTTTTGAACACGTGGAGATTTCCACTGCGGATGGGGCTTTGGAAGCGGCACCGGCGATGGGCGCCGCGGACTGCATCCTCGACTTGGTGAGCAGCGGGACGACGCTCAGAGAGAACAACTTGAAGGAGATTGAAGGCGGTCGCGTGCTCGACAGCCAAGGGGTTTTGGTTGCGTCCAGAGAGGCGTTGTTGAAGCGCGAAGGGTTGTTGGAGATTGTGCACGAGCTCCTCGAACGTCTCGAGGCGCATTTGCGGGCGCAAGGTTTGTTCATGGTGACGGCGAACGTGCGCGGTTCGAGCCCGGAGGAGGTTGCGAAAAAGCTCAACAGCGCCGGTCCGCTCATGCGCGGTTTGCAAGGACCGACGATTGCGCCGGTGTACACGCCGCAAGCGGATGGCACCAGTATCACCGGCTCGTTCTACGCCGTGTCCGTGACGGTGCCGAAGTCTCGTATTTACGAAACTGTCAAGCAAATGCGCACCATCGGTGGCAGCGGCGTGTTGACGTTCCCGCTCACATACGTATTTGATGAAGAACCCCCACGTTGGAACGCGCTCATGACCACGCTCGGACTCAACGCGAAGGATTACGAACACCTTTTCCGTCAGTAATGTCTGTGTTCATATATTTATACACCGTACGCACGTAGTCGAAGAAATGTTGCAATCTCAAACCAGACTGTAGAAAAACGAGACGCGTCCCTCTCGCAAACAGACGCGTCCCTCTCGTTTCGAGCGCTCGAGACAAGTCGCATGCGTGTGTGATGATGAATCGACGATGGTGATATTTGATGTATAAAACAGTTAGCCTAACGTTCGGGTCTAGATACCCGCACGTCATGATAAGATGACTAAAGCGCTTGAGCGTACGTCGCGTTGACGCGTCGCGCGCTTTAAAATCTTTCGCGCTCGCTCGAGTGCAATTTGCTACCTCACACTACCGTTTTCACTCTTCCCTATAATCCAACCTTATCGCTCGTCACGAAAAGAAAATAAACTAATTTCTGAGCGCTTATCGGGTCTTCTTCGAGGGCGTGCGCGAGCTTCTGCGAGGAGACGCCATGCTCGACTTGGACGGGGTCTTCTTCGGCGCGGATGCCTTTTTAGACGCAGTCTTCTTCGGCGTAGACGCCTTCTTCGGCGTAGACGCCTTCTTAGAGGTAGACGATGTCTTCTTAGCCGGTGCAGCTCTCTTCGGCGCCGCCGGCGCAGCTTCGAGTGCCTTGGCCGAAGGCTTGCGCTCGCGCTTGCTCGGCGCCGCGCCGCTCTTCGACGAGAACAAGCTCGCGACAATCAACAAGATTTGCACGACGATACCGAGGGCAAGAATACCCACGGTAACACCCGCAACGAGCGCGAGGGGAGAATCCATCTTCAACAACGCCTTCTTGGCGGTAGCTTTAGCAAACATCGTGCTTTTGATCTGATTACGACACACACACACACAAAGACGTCGTCGACCGCCGTCCCGACGTCAGCCCAGCGCGCGCGCGCGAGCTCGCCGCGCCGCGACGGCGTCCGTCGACGTCATCACGCACACATCACCGTCAGTCACGCGCACACACACACACACACACACACACACCAACACTAACACCACCACACCACCATTCGCACGCCCCACACCGCATCGAAAACACCCCAAAACATCCCGCGTCCCGCGCGCTCCGCCATACGAGCCGTTGAACGGACATTTAAAATGCACATCGCCTCAACGCCTCAACGCGCGCACCACGGTCGATGCGACCGCGCGCGACGATACCGACGCGCGCGTCGTCGTCGTCGTCGTCGTCGTCGTCAACCGCGACGTCGCCGATCGCGTGCGCGCGCATCGTCACCCGACGACATCATCATCATCATCAACGGCATCAACAGCATCGTCGTCGCGCCGATCCCGTCGTCGAATCGTCGTCGCGTTCACGTCGTCGTCGCGTCAACGTCGTCGTCGCGTACCTGAACTCGTGGTAGTATACGTGTGTGTCGCGTCGTGCGCGATGCGTGCGCGATGTGAGGCGTGTACTGACGACGACGACATTTGGAAATGTCATTTTAATTCAAATTCGGGTGTGCCCCTGGCGCGTGCGTACGCGGCGACGAACGCGAACGCGAAGGATAGACGACGCACGCGTCGTGGGTGGGTATTACAAAGGGGAGAATTCGATGAGCGGGGGTTGGGTGGCGTCGCTCGCGGTCGCGGACGTCGAAGGACGACCGGCGGAGGGCGGGGTGGAGGGCTGGCGGGGGCTGGCGCGGAGCGGCGCGACGGCGCCGGGCGCGCGGCTGAGCGACGCTTCGGTGAGCTGTTGGTTGAGCCATTGAATGACTTGTTGGTTACTCGTGAGTAACGCTTGGGATTCGGCGATTTTCGCACTCAAGTCTGCTTCGCGGGTTTTTAATGTTTTGACTTGGTCGAGTAAGTCGGCGGTTTCCATGGAGCGTTCGGCGCTGTCGCCGGCGTATTCGTTCATGGTCGTTTGGCGCTCCTCGAGCAGATTTTCTTGACGACGAATCACCGCAGCTTGGATCTTGGTTTTGCTTTTGGTGGTTCGCAGGTCGTTTTGGAGCTGCTCGATGATGGCGTTACCTTTGTTGATCTCTACCGCGCTCGCGGCGAGACGTTCTTCCGCCTTGGCTGCGCTTCGACGCGCCTGTTCCCAAGACGCCGCGAGCGCTACTTTGTGCTCCTCCGTGGCATCCAGGCGAGATTTCAACAATGCAATGACTTCTTCTTTATCGCCAAGCTGCTTTTCGAGCCACTCGACGCGTAATGCGCGAGAGCTATGCGCCTTGTCACGTTCGTGCACTTCAGCGTCGAGCGCGGCGTTGTCCTCGCGCGTGCGCTGTAATTCGCGCTTGGTAATCGTCAGCTCGCCTTCAATCAATCCGAGCTTTGTGCCGAGTTCGCTCACCTTGTTCTGCGCCGCAAACTTCTCGCGCTCTAATTCAGACCTCTGTGCTAACGCTTCGTCTACGCGCGCGCGCAACTCTCGCTTTTCTTGCTCAAATCGTTCGCGCGCGTGCTCAAGCTCGTCCAAAATTTCTCGCTTGCCTCGAGCGCTCGCTTCAGCGTACTTCATTTGAACCTCGAGCGACTTTGATCGCGAGATCTCGAGCGCATCCTGCGACTCGCGATACAGCGTTTCAAATCTTTGTAGCTCACGCTCGCGTTCTTTCGCATCCAATAACAAACCAGCCAAAATACGCTTCGCCGCTCGATCAGACGCCGGTTTAAATTTCAACGCCACGTGCGTAAACTGGTTAAACGCGTTCGTCTCTACAATCGACAACACCGACGACGACGCCTCTGTGCTTTCCAACATGCAATACACATCCTTATTCCCACCCGCACCATCGCATGCGCGCAATAATCCAACCAACGCGCGTGGAAACGCATCGAAATCAACCACGAGCCGCTGTTCCGAGCGCAGCCGCGCGTAATCCTCCTCCCGCACCTCCATCGCGTGATAAAAGAACGGATCATCATCACACGACACGTGCACGCGCAACGTCCGCGACGCAACACCATCATTCGCGCCATCACCATCGACATCTTTACCCTCGCCGCCGCCGTCGCCAGAGCCCGCGCCGACCATCACGCGCACCCGCGCGTCGATCCTCCGCTCCTTCGCCCGCGCGTCTCTCACCCGCATCGCGCACACGCCGTCGTGCACCAGCGTCGCGCGCCTGATGCTCTGCGTGTTCCAGGATTCCCCATCGCCATCGATGATGTACGTCGTCGCCGCCGGTGTCGCCGCCGCCGCCGTCGTCGACGCCGGCGGCGCGTGGCGCATTGAAAATGCATTCAAACGGTCCCCATCGCCAACATCGTCCCCGGGGTGCTCATCGCTTCGCGCGCTTTGTGGAGACGCCGCGAACGGCGCAGACGTCGACGGCGTCGTCATCGTCGCATCCGCGCCGCCCGCGGCGCGACCGCGCGGGCGAAGCTCCGGGGACTGGCTGGAGCCCACGAATGTCAACATGTCGTCGTCGCGTTGTGAGGATGTGAGGGCGTCGACACACGGCGTCGCGCGATGCCAGTGCGTGCGGTCGAGGCGTCGACGGACGGCGCGAAGGGCGTTGAGGTGTACAAGGGCGCGCGACCGCCGCCACCGCCCGCGAAACGCGCTAAGAATGCAGACGACGGCGAGGTAAAGGGTGATGCGAATGCGGATGCGCATGAGCTCGCGGACGAAGGCGTGGATTTTTCGATGAAGATGTGGACCACCGAGGGTGAGCGCGTGTCAAAATCGCGCAAGGCGAGGATACAATACGATCCGGAGCATGGTCCGCGCATTCGGCATCGTTCGGATGCGGCGAAAGGGGATTTTAATGTGTGGTGGGGGAAGTACGCGACGTCTGGCGGCGTCGTCGGGAGAGAGCATAATTCGGCGGTGGCGGCGGTGACGCGGTGTGCGCCTATATTAGATGCTGGAATAACGCTCGGTGATCGCGTTGATGCGGATAAAGCGGCGGTGTGTTATCATTTCGCGAGAGGATGCTGTACGAGTGGGAGTTCGTGCGAGTATTTGCACCGTTTACCGACGGCGTTTGACGACGCGAAGACACACATGATGTTGGATATTTTCGGTCGCCCGAAGCACCATACCGAGCGAGACGATAATGGAGGCACTGGGTCATACATGCGCATCGGTCGCACGCTGTACATGTACTTTGGCGGTGCGGTGAATCCGAATTGGGGGGCGACAAAGGTGCACGAAGAAATCACGAAACAATTTGGCGAATGGGGACCCATCGAAGACGTCACGGTGAAGTTTGATCGCCGATTTGCATTCGTGCGGTATAAATTTCGAGCATCGGCGGAGTTTGCCAAGGAAGCCATGGCTGGCCAGACGCTTTGGCCGTCCGCGGAGGAGGTGCTGAACGTGCGTTGGGCCAACGACGATCCGAATCCCATCGCCATCGTACGCGTGCAGAATGAGACGGAGGAACGAGTGCGCGATATGTTTCTTCGCGCTGAAAGAGCGAAATTATTGATGAAGTATAACGGCCTAGGCGTGGATGGAGAAGAAGACGAAGGACAAGGAGGAGGCGATGGCGCCAACGCGCCAGGCGATAAACAAGTCGTAGTATCCAACGGCGACGACGCTTGCGTCAGTTTTGACCCGAGCGATTATGAATAACGTAGGCCGTAGCGATAATATCGACCCGATTTAGCACAGAATTTTAGCACTTGCATGTTCATTGATATTCCATTTGTTGTATTCCATCGTCATTTTATCGATCATGCCGTCGTCTGCATTCCAAAGTCGTTCAATCGCTCCATGATATCGACCAATTTATCCTCGATGTCGATCAGCGTACCATCCTCACGCATGCCTTCAACCTCCCCGCAACGAATACCTATCGAAATTTCCATCACAATGTCAAAGTAGAACGGTTTGATTCCCTGCAACTCTGTAAATTGGTCGATGACGTCGTGCAACGTTCGAATAGCGTCGTACATATCCTCGCTCAACACCAACGCCGACGCGTTTCTTTTGCCTTTGCCTTCGTCTTCATTTTCGTCCAATCGCATCTTCTTACTCTTATTCTTTGACTTTCGATTTTTCTTTTGATTCTTTGATGTCTTCTTCTTACCTTTCTTCAACGTGTCGTCGTCGTCCACCGCAGCCGCCTTGACGGCATCCGTAATCGCGAGCCATAACCGCGACATTCGATGCGCCAAAAATCCTTCAAACTCCATCATCATCTCTTCCGCAACGACCACGCGCAAGTTATTCACTAAACTCGGTCGCGCTAGTGTCCCTTTCGCGTGTTCACCGCGTAAAAACTCCAAGGCATGGTAAAACTGACGCTCGGGCGCGCCCGCGCGTTCCAAATCATCGAGCGCCTTGAAGACGGCGCGTCGCGCGTCAAACGTCGTCGCCTCGTCAGCCATGTCAATGAGCTCCTCAACGCGCGCGCGATGCGCCGGCGTCGCTCGTCGCGGTGCATCAGCATTGTATTTCGCAAACTGCGCCGAACATCGCGCCTTTATCGCGTGTCGTTCGCCGGCTGACGCGTCGCGATTGAACATTTCGACGCTCGCGTCGGTGGTTCGCATCGCAAAGGCTGGAAATCCAGCCCCGTCCGCGAGCGCACTTTGGGCCTGCTCGCGGTAAATGCGGTTGAGCGTGACGCGAATGGCGTCAATTTCATCGCGCGCGGTGGTGGCGTCGATGACGCGACGATGACGATGCGGCGGCGGCGATGATGACGCGGACGCGGACGCGGACGCCGAGGCTGACATCCAATCACCACCGCCGCCGATGCCAGCATCCAAGGCACCTTCATCATCGCTCAATAGTTCGATGAGCATCGTGCGAGCGTGCGTGCGAGTCGAAACGCTACGGCGTGCGGTGTGATGCGCTATGATTATGCGTGGAGCATTGTGAGCACCGGCGAGTGGTTACAACGCGGCGATGTGCGCGTCTATAATATCTAATTGTCCGCGACGGAGCGCGGCGGCATTTTGCGCCCACGACGCGTCGCGGGAGTTTTCTAATAACATCATTGCCGCATCGTCGAGTTCGAGCGACGCGCGCTCGGCGTGAAGAATGTCTAAAGCATCGACGAGCGCTGCGGGCGGCGGCGATGTCTTTGGATCGAGCGTCGCCGTCCACGCGCCGTTCGCCATGACGCGAACGTCGTTTGGGTTGCCATCCATGGTAAAACCGTACATGCGCAACGAGCGATCGTTCGACAGCGCACCGTAGCTCAACGTGAGCGATTCACCGCCGGAAATATCGCGAATAGCGACGCAGAAGACGTCGCCAGACGCGTCGTCGCGGCCAAAAGCGCAATTCGGCGCGGGCGCGTGGTCCAGCAAATCGCACCCTGGAACGAACGCATACGGTACCACCTCGCTTCGCACGGCGCGCGAAGACACCATCGATAGCGCCCAAGACACGTCGCTAAGGCTCACATCGAACGACGTGGCGGCGAGTGTCGCGCGCGCTTCTTCGATAAAGCGCGCTCGATTCGCGGCAGCCGTCGCCGTCGCCGTGCCTCGCAGCGTTGCGAGGCGCGCGGCGTTCCAGCTATCAACTAAGTCCATATCCGACGGCATCGATGCCGCGTACGAAGCATCGCCCGTCTGTCGTCGTTCGTTGAGCGCGTGCAACGCGAGCGCCACTGTCGGCTTGGCCTTCGCGTCGAACCCATCTAGCGCGCGTCCCGCCACGTCCAACGCAAACGCGCTCGATCGCGTGGCCCAAGACTTCAACGGCGTCGTCACCACGCGCGTAGCCTTCTTTATTGCGCTCGACGCCGCGAGCGTCACGCCGAAATCCGTCGCCGCGAACTCAACCTCTCTCGCGCGCACGCGAAACATCTCCCCTTCGCGCGCCCACCGCTCGAGCGCCCGCACGCGCGCCCTCGCCGCCATCATCGTGCCATGTATATCATCTCACGCAACTCTTTCACCATCCGTCGCCCTTCGCTCATCGCCCGCGCGTGCGCGTGCGCGTCATCCGTCGCCAGCGTCGCCCGCCCCGCGTCGCACTGCGCGCGCACTTCCGCCTCGGTGCTCGCCCGCGTCTTCGCGTCTGCGATCGCTCGCGTCGCGCGTAACGCGTCGCGATACAGTCCCCGCGCCGCGGCGGCGCGGATAAACCACTGAAGTGAACGCGCGGGCGTCAGCGTGCTGCGCGCGAATCAATCACGCGCGATGATGATTCGTCGGCATTCCTGAACGACGACGACGACATAAGCATAAGAATACCTGTAACTTTTGCCATCCAACCCTTACCCCGCGCGTCAAGGGTTTAGCCACGCCTCCTTTAGGTGTACAGACTTCGGTCTGTACACTTGTTAAACTTGGAAAAAATACAGAGAAGATTAGCATGGCCCCTGCGTAAGGA
>Ga0181562_10001018_pt1 | contig 23078 bp, 23 predicted proteins | sample 011ome_26_FD_139344 | JGI IMG/M metagenome (GOLD analysis project Ga0181562, IMG submission 139344) | Coastal salt marsh microbial communities from the Groves Creek Marsh, Skidaway Island, Georgia - 011511BT metaG (megahit assembly) | ecosystem: Environmental > Aquatic > Marine > Intertidal...
CGAACAAAAGGAATACTAGCTCGACTAAAATAGAGAACTTGTTGCTGCTTTGCCATAACCAATTTAACGACATCTGTATCTAGATAATCTTGAATATCATGAATTCTTGAGTATAAAGTAGCAATAGAAGCTGTCTGACTGGCACTTAGTAATTGTGCAACTTGCTTGATATTATCTGCGGGCATTTGAGGTTCATCACCCTGCAAATTGACGATTATTTCGTCGTCTTTATAACCAATTTTTTCAACTGCTTCGGTGATTCTATCTGTGCCTGACTGATGATCGCCACTTGTCATACACACATCTGCGTCAAATTTTCTTGCAGCATCAGCAATCCGCTCATCATCAGTCACTACATGTATAGAGCTGGCATCACTCTCACACGCACGTTGATATACATGCTCGATAATCGTTTTGCCCTGGAATTTAAGGAGAGGCTTTCCAGGTAATCGTGTAGATTGATAACGTACTGGAATTAAAACCCTGAATGATAATGCTGAGGAGGACATAAGCTACGCTATTTCGCTCGGTAACTGACATATTCATCTTCAGACAAACTTCGAGCGTCTTCTTCTATCATCACAGGTATATCTTCTCGAATAGGATAAGCAAGACGTGCAGACAGTGAAATTAATTCTTGCTTGTCTTGATCATAGATTAATGGCCCTTTAGTAACCGGACAAGCCAGTATATCGAGTAAACTTTTATCCATGATGCATCCTAATTTGTAATAATGGTTAATACACAAATTATAACTGTTTACGACTTGAGTGCCAGTAGCGTTTTGACTGTTGTTGATATGAAATAGGCAATTGTATTGCTTCGTTTGGATATAATTGAAAGCTGATAGCGCCATTGACAGCTGTACTTAAAGTATGAATATCACGTTTTGAAAATCGATCTACTATGCGTGCATGCGGATGTCGATAGCGATTATGTACACCAGCCGAAAAAATTTCATAAAATTGCGATCTGATAAAGAGACACATATGAAAGTAGCACAGCATAAAAAACAACTATGCTGAGTGTGCACAAGATCACCTTGGTTACGAAATTTGTACGTGCATGTCTAGACTGAACATACACTTGGATTTGCTATGAATTATATTGAGTTAGACTCAATAAAGACTAAATCAATTATTTAATGCATTATTTTCAGATGACCGTCTTCTAGCTCATAAATATTAGTCATGCGTTGAGCCAGGGTAAGATCATGTGTAACCACAACTAATGCTGTTTTGAAAACTTGGTTCATTTCTAGCAGTTGATCAAATACCTGCGAGGCTGTTTTACGATCTAAATTACCAGTAGGTTCATCCGCTAGTATAAGTTGGGGTTGAGTAACCAATGCCCTTGCTATGGCAACTCGCTGCCTCTCACCACCAGATAGTTCACTCGGTTTATGATTCAATCTTGTCTCAAGCTGCATGGATTCTAATATATTGATCGCACGCTGACGAATCTCGCGCACGCTCACAGCTCTCACCATCAGCGGCATCATAACATTCTCTAAAGCTGTAAATTCTGGCAGTAAATGATGAAATTGATAGATGAAACCTATATGCTGGTTGCGCAAGTTATCAGCACGCTGAGAGTTCACATCGGACAACGAATCCCCATAAAGAACGACACGACCACTGCTGGTGGCATCTAACCCTGCCAATAATTGTAATAAGGTACTTTTGCCACTGCCACTGGCTCCGACTATAGCTATCTGATCAGACTCATATATTTCTAATGAAATATCATCAAGTACAGTGACATTTATGTCACCATCATGATAACGCTTACTGATACTTTGAACATCTAATAATAAATTGTTTTTTTTAAGTAATTGAGATGCCATCACTCATACCTCAACGCTTGTGCTGGTTGAGTACTCGCAGCTTTCATCGCCGGATAGATTGTAGCTAGAATAGTTAAAGAAAATGAGATTAGAGCCACAAAACTCACATCACTTACATGTAACGCAACTGGCAAATCAGTAATATAATAAACAGATGGATCTAATACTTTCTGACCAATCATCTGCTCAACAAACTGAATAATTGATTCTAGATTTAATGTAAGCGCTATACCTCCTAACACTCCGAACAAGGTCCCAAAAATGCCTATCAAACTTCCTTGAATAATGAAAATCCATAATATACTTTTGGACGAAATACCATAGGTCCTTAAAATAGCTATATCAGCCTGTTTATCTGTTACCACCATGATTAACATTGAAACAACATTGAAAGCCGCCACAGCTACGATTAAAACCATGATGACAAACATCATCGTTTTCTCCATTTTCACAGCTCTAAAAAAATTCTGATGACGCTTCGTCCAGTCAGTCATCCAATACTTACCATTAAGTTCATTATTCACATGATACGTCAGATTTGGCACCATGAATAAGTCGGCTAACTTCAATCTCAATCCACTTACAGCATCACCATAACGATACAGCTTTTGAGCGTCACCCAGATGAATGAGTGCGGTATTTCTATCAAACTGATTCATACCAATCTCATATATACCCGCCACTGTAAAACGTCGCATTTTTGGCAATATACCGGCAGGCGTGACGGACGCCTCAGGTGCGATCAAAGTCACTTTATCACCGACCTTTACACCTAAATATTTGGCAAGCTCACTGCCAATCAGAATGTTAAATTGATTAGGTGTGAGAACATGAAGATTTTGATCAAGAAGGAAATCTTCAATATCTGAGACTTGAGTTTCGATAGCAGGATCAATGCCGGTTAATTGTACTCCTGCGACCTGTGAACTCTTTACAAGCATTGCTTGAGCCTCTATATATGGAGCGACTGCCACGATTTCTTCGATATGTTTTATGCTATCTTTTGCGCGCTGCCAATCCTCCAGATTGCCATGTAAGTTCAATAAATGAGCATGTGAGGCCATTCTTAACATACGATCACGCACCTCACTGTGAAAACCATTCATTACCGAAAGCACTGTAATAATCACAACAATACCGAGGGCGATTCCCAACGCGGATGACAGTGAAATAAATGAAATGAAATGATTACGCCGCTTAGCACGAAGATAGCGCAGTCCGATAAATAATTCTAAGGGTCTAAACATGTGCTAATTATGCAACAGTTAGCCATGAAAAGTGACATAATTCTTGTTGAATTGAGGTTATGATTAATGCTTATGCAATCAAATACCCAATAAACACCTCATCTAAGGATCATACTGCCTGCTTATGAATGTTAATTCGCTCTATCAAGCCCTTCCTGAATGGCATAGTCAGGAGGCAACAATACTAGTATGGCCACACAAAGACAGTGATTGGGCCAATCAGTTATCTGCCATAGAAGATACCTATCTCACGCTCACCAAGATTATCAGCACATTTCAGCGAGTGATCATTATTGGTCAAGATAAAGATCATATTGAGATTATTAAAAACTCATGCGCACAGACCAACTGCGAACTTAAGCAATGTCTATTTTTTGCAATTACGACCAATGACACATGGGTGAGAGATTACGGACCACAAGTAATCAGCAATCATCAGCAGTTACGCTTTTTAGACTTTGGCTTTAATGCTTGGGGTGGACAATATTCCTTTGACAAGGATGAAAAATTCACTCAGCGTTTATTACAAGAATTAAACCCGGATGCTCTGCGATTATCTCACGAGATGATTCTTGAAGGGGGTAACTTGGACTTCAATCAGCAAGGGGATCTAATCACCAATATTCGTTGCATTCAAACGAATAGCCAATGCAAAGATATTAAAGTAATCACCCAACAACTGAACAACATCTTCAGTCCTAGAAATATTCTCACAATCAGCCTGCCCCCACTATTAGGTGATGATACTGGAGGTCATATTGATACGTTAGCAAGATTTATCTGTGACGATACCATAGTATATGCATATACCTCCGACACAAGTGATCCAAACTATGCCACTCTGCAAGAACTTGAACAACAAATTCAGCAGCTGTGTCAAAAATATTCTTATTCATCCCATCAATCTTACAAGACCGTGGCATTACCCATGCCCATAAAAACTTTTGTTAGCACAACAGGACAGCCAAGCCCAGCAAGTTATGTTAATTTTTTATTTATTAATAATGCGCTACTGGTTCCACAATATGGTGATATCAATGATGCTCTTGCTATACAATTACTACAACAACAATTACCATCAAGAGAAATCATCGGAATCAATGCCTGCGCATTGATCGAGCAATATGGAAGCTTGCATTGTGCAACGCTCCACCTTCCACAGGGCTGCCTATGAAAGTAAGTTTTATACAACAATCAAATAGTCATAATCCTCAAGACAACCTTGAGCAGATAAAGAAAAAAATAAAATTAGCCAAACAACAAGGTGCTGATCTGGTTGTACTGCAAGAACTACATAATCATCGTTACTTTTGCCAACAAGAAAAATCGAAATATTTTGATTTAGCGGAGGCTATTGACGGGCCAACACAAGCTGCTCTAGCGGCATCAGCAAAACTAAATAAAGTCGTTGTGATTGGCTCAATCTATGAACGACGTCATACTGGTGTTTATCACAACACAGCGATCATTTTAGATAAAGATGGTAGCTTGGCAGGTTTTTATCGCAAAATGCATATTCCTGATGACCCCGGTTACTATGAGAAATATTACTTCACACCAGGTGATAATGAGTTTCATCCTATTGCTACTTCAATTGGACAACTAGGCGTATGTGTGTGTTGGGATCAGTGGTTTCCCGAAGCCGCGCGACTAATGGCGCTAGCAGGTGCTGAACTGCTTATTTTCCCCTCCGCTATCGGTTGGGACCCGAAGGACAATGAACATGAGAAACAACGCCAATTAGACGCCTGGGTAACCATTCAACGCAGTCATGCTATCGCTAACAATATTCCTGTCATAAGTGTGAATCGCGTTGGTATGGAGCTTGATGATGACAACTTAACCGAAGGTATTCATTTTTGGGGCAATAGTTTTGTCTGTGATGGAATGGGAAAAATACTTATTCAAGCAGATAACGAGCAGGATGCTGTGCACGTAGTTGATATTGATCTGCAACAAACTCAACAACTCAGGCATGCATGGCCGTTTTTCCGCGACAGACGTATCGACGCCTATAAAACAATCACACAACGATGGCGAGATAATAAAGACAAAAAATAAATTACACTGCAATGGAACAAGGCTATAAATTTTCCTTTTGCCAATATTTTTTGTGTTCATTAAAAGCTTGTTTAACTAATGGGCATTAGGGAAAAACAGTTGCTGACCTTGAACCTTAAACTCAGCAATAGTGCGTTGACCCGCATCACTCAACAACCATTCAACGAATATAGTGGCCTCATTTATTTTTACATGTGGATGTAAATCTGGATTAACAATAATCACTCCATATTGATTATTCAATGGCGGTTCACCTTGATACAAGATTTTGTGTGATTGTTTATTTGCAAAGCTTATCCACGTTGCCCGATCAGATAGAGTATATGCATTCATGGCAATAGCGGCATTTAGTGTTACCCCCATACCTGATCCTGCCTCTCTGTACCATTGGCCACTGTGGGATTGCACATCAATGTTTGCTAATGACCACAGTGATAGCTCTTTGATGTGGGTACCACTATCATCACCTCTGGATAGAAATATCGACTGACTTCGTGCAATCCTATTTAAACTCTCAACAATTTTATGACTGCTGGCAACACCTGCAGGATCATGCATGGGTCCAACAACTATGAAATCGTTATACATTAGTCTATGTCTATGTATGCCGTAACCATTAGCAACAAACTCTAGTTCGCGTTGTTTTGAGTGCACAATTAGAACATCGGCATCTCCATTTTGAGCATTTCTTAAGGCCTGGCCTGTACCAACAGCCACCACCCGAACTTCAATGCCAGTTTCTGCAGCAAATTGGGGAAGTATATAATCATATAAACCAGAGTTTTTCGTCGAAGTGGTTGACTGCAATAGTATGTATGGCTGCGACCAGGATGACATTGATATTAATAACAAACCCGTCATCAAATAGATATTTTTTTTCATCCGTGCATCCCATGCATAATTAAAAGCCTAAAATTTTATCGTGGCTTGTGTGTAGAAAAAAATTGAGTCATGATCTGGACTTGCATTTGGGGCATTCCGCGCGAAATTTCCTTTCAAAAAATATGCGCCACCAGCTTCTAAACGTAAATTTTTTGGGACAATATCCCAGCGCCAACGCGCTTCAAATTGTTGTCCCAAATAACTTCCAGACTGTCCACTGCTATCTTGGAGTTTAGCCGTTGCCCATAAATCTTTATCATTAGCTAACCAAAATCCACGATGTGTTCCAATAATTGTCATATGCGGTGCGGGATTGAACTGTAATCTCAAACCTGGCGAGATAATATTAGCTCGGTCAATAGGACCAAATATGCCTAATGGACCAAAGTCACCTCGACGTACCCCATACAAAGAATCGAATCGATTATTATCTCCATCTGTAGGATCATCATCACCACTGGCATAATCAAGTTCCAATGCAATACGTGGATGCCCACTAACATCCCCTTGATAACCTAATTCTAAATGCGCAAAGTAAGCAAAATGATCTAAATCTTGCATAGCAGCATTAGACTTTGATGCTCTTGACTGTCCCCATTGCACAGCAAACTCAACTTCCATATCGAAGCGGCTGGGTCTTGAAGGAATAAACAGACGCGTGCCCAGCGTATGTAAATCTCGATCTTTGGTCGCAATATCAGCGTAATCTTGCTCATCTAAATCAAAGTAGTACCACTCATCTTCGATACCTGACCAGAAAGCATTTTTGATAAAGATTCCCAGAAAACGGATATGATGATTCTCTTTATCTCTTTTAGTGTGATTTTCTTTTAGATCATCGAACTGATCAGGTAAACGAGTCACCGGTAAAGAATAAAATACTCGCAGTTGTGAGTCATTATGAGCACTTATCCAGTCAACGCCTGTAAATCCATTAATGGTATTACGAAACCTATTACGAGCGACAAACCGACGACTCCCTATGTCCATGGTAAAACGTCCCAATTTCATAGAATGCGTATAGTTATTATTACTATGTGTATGCTGAAGATAACCCTGCAACACATCCAAAGTATTAACATTGCCAGATGAAAGTGAGCTGTCATTCTCAGCTAAGGACTGTCGTGCATCCAACAATTCAACAGCGACGTCAATAGAATCAAAATGTAGTTGTGTTTTGAATAAGGTTTGCCAGACTAATAATTCATCATCACCTGTGCGCCCTGCTCGATAACGATTATCAAGATATTCGTAACGCATACGATGACTACCAGACACTTCTAGCCAATGTGGCGTATGGAGAGTTTTATCAAGACGCCATCCTTCTGCAATAGCGATAGGTGACAAAACTGGCCCTAAGGTAAGCAATAGTATTTGCAAGCCGCTACCGACCCATGCTGTGCATACCTTACTAAAAACTCGACGAAGCATAGAACACATTCTTTAGAAGTATATAGTAATATACTTATTTTATATTACAGTCAGCGCAGATTCAATTTTTTTGCTGTAAAAGTAAATCAACATCGGTTTGAGACTGTTGAGTGAAATCAACTAATTGGGGGTTGGATAATATATCCCCTGGTTGAGTAATCGCTTGCCCTGACGATGAAATCCGTGCCAATACGAATACTTGATCAGCACTATTGAGAGTCATGTTTGGAATCATGGACGTACTCTCATTCAATGTCACTGTGACAGGCAAATCTTTTGCTTCGAGACGCACTAATGCCAATGGCATCGGTGGTCCTGATTGCGCCTTTGCGTAAATAAATAAAGTCTCATCACCGGTAATTTCATCCAGCAAACTATCTTTGATTGAGACATTCACTGTAATCTGTCTAGATAATACGGTTTGTGTATGGTCTGATGCAGAAAGTCCTGCTCTATCACGTGCATCGGACAAAAACTGCGATAATGATTGTTTAACTTCAGGTCTGGAATCTGGCACTAAGCTGAGTAAAAGCGTCCAGTGTTGTACCGAGTCTTGATAGTTTTGATTCAAATAAGCCGCATAGCCAGAGTACCACAAACCTCTTTCATGACGAGGATTAACAGCTAACGCGCGTTTAAGTAGATTAAGCTCATAATCAGAAAAAAGTTCATCATTAGTAAAAGCTGAAGCCTCAGCTGCTAGCACTAACAAATCAGGGTCACCACCAAAATATTCCAATGCTTGCAAATACGTGTCTTTAGCTTGCTGGAAGTTTTCAATAGTAGAGTAAGTTTGGCCGAGCATTTTCCATCCATCGAGATCTTGGGGGTTGTTTTCTAGACGTTGTTGTAATCCGATAATTGCCGCCTCCATACTTTTCATCTGAGAAACTTCAAGACGTGCTTGAGTTTGCTCATCGGTCTCAAATGTTGAAATTGTCTGATACAAATAAAAACTGAATATAAAAAAAGCAATAATTACACTAAATATTAATAGCCACGATCGTTGCGATCTAAATGGCTGTGACTGCAAGTTATCAACATCAGAAATCAGCGTTTTTTGTAAATCATTCAGAGCCAACTGATATTCTTCTGCGTCAAGCAAACCTTTCTCAAGGTCTACTTTTAGCTCCTCAACTTTAGAAAGATAAATAGTACGATTTAATTGTTCACGTTGATTGCTAGAAACATGCTGCTGCTTAGAAAGCAATGGCATAACTACGAAAAACAAACCAAATACTGTAAGCAAGCTTGCCAGAATTACAAACGTCATTATATAAATCTCATGAATAAGTTTATTTTTTGTCTAATAGTTCTTTAATACGTTTTTGATCTTCATCAGAAATACTTTGCTCCGACTTAGAACGCTTGTTAACAACGACCAATGTGGCTGTCACACCAATAAACAGAAGTATAAAAGGTCCTAACCATAAAAATAATGTGTGCGATTTAACCGGTGGGTTATATAACACAAAATCACCATAACGAGCTGACATAAAATCTAGAATTTCTTGATCACTAGCACCGTCTTCCAGCATAGTTTTAACTTGCACTCGCAGATCGGTAGCTAATTCGGAACTTGAATCCGCTAGTGTTTGATTCTGACAAACCAGACACCTTAGTTCTTCGAGTATCGCGTGATAGCGTTGTTGGTATTGCGGCTCAACGGTAATTAATTGCGCATGTGTGTGTGCGCTCACAAACACAGATAAAAAAGCCAAGATAAGATACAGTTTAGAAGGTGTCTTGACTGACATGTTTATAGATCCTGCTGAATGTGTTCAATTTTTGGCACAAATTGTTGCTGCCAAACATCAGCCGTCATTATTCCAACTAACTTGTGCCGAATCACACCCTCAGCATCGATAAGAAAAGTCTCAGGTGCACCATACACACCAAAATCAATGGCCACTCTCCCACTGGGATCATACGCACTCAATACATAGGGATCACCGTAGTCAATCAGCCATTGTTTCGCTAAGTCACGATCATCTTTGTAATTAAGTCCATAAATGGGAATATTTTTTTGTTCTGCTAAATGCACTAGTGCTGCATGTTCTTGTTTACAAGCCACACACCATGTGGCCCATACATTGATCAACGCTATCTGCCCTTTGAAGTCTTTTTCTGTAACCGAGCTATCTGCATCTTTGAGCACAGATAATTCAAAAGATGGAATGGGTTTGCCAATTAATGGAGACGGAACAAGACTGGGGTCTTTGTATAATCCGACATACAAAAATCCCGCTAAGATAGTAAAAAAAGCAATGGGCAATAAGGCACGTATCATGACTGTATTATTTCACATTAAGGCGATAACGTTTATCTGTGGCACCTAAAATACCACCCAAAGCCATCAAAATAGTTCCTATCCATATCCATTGAATAAATGGTCGATAGTAAATTCTTACCCCCCACTCTTGGTCACTTACCGGTTCACCCAGTGCCACGTAAAGATCTCGAAACAGTCCAGCGTCTATACTCGCTTCTGTCATAGGATTTCTTTGCACATTATAAATTCGCTTTTCTGGTGTCAATTCTGTCAGCAACTGATCATCCTCACTCACGTCTACATAAGCACGCACAGCTTGATAATTGGGCCCCTTAATGGAAGCCACTCGATCTAATAGAAATGAATAGCCAGCCAATTGAACTGAATCTCCAATCTTAACCGCTATTTCTTTTTGATCACTAAACGAGGAAGTGAAAACCACTCCAAGGACAAACACTCCTAGACCGATATGAGCCACTGACATTCCATACATGGCGCGCGGTATTTTACATAGTGATTTGAACAATGAGGTGCTTTGATCTCGCTTGGCCACCAAGCGCATAATCGCATAAGCGGCTGTGAAAATCGCCCACAGTGCCGCAGCGATACCAATAGCCGTCATGATGGTGGTATCGCCATAAATTGCTAAAGGCAATATTACGCCTAAAGCAAGAGCTATCAAAAAATAAGCTTTCAGTTGGTTGAATAAGGCTTTGAGAGTGACTCTTCGCCATTTGGCAAGAGGTCCCAACCCCATCAAAAATACCAGTGGTAACATCAAAGGAACAAATACCGCAGAAAAGTATGGAGGCCCCACAGAAAGTTTAGGCAAACCTAATGCGTCTAAAAATAACGGATACAAAGTACCGATCAAGATGGTCAACATGGAAACTACTAATAACACATTATTCAATAGCAGCATGGTTTCCTTAGACACTACATCAAAGCGTCCACCACTAGTAAACTGGACTGATCTCCAGGCGTAAAGCGACAAAGATCCCCCCACAACTACGGCGAGAAAAGTCAGTATGTAAATCCCCCTAGCTGGATCACTTGCAAATGAATGCACAGACACTAGCACACCTGATCTAACCAAAAATGTGCCCAACAAACACAATGAAAAAGCTAATATTGACAGTAACACTGTCCAACTCTTAAAAGTGGCACGTTTTTCAGTGACAGCCAATGAATGGATAAGTGCTGTTCCCACTAGCCAGGGCATAAACGAGGCATTTTCTACGGGATCCCAAAACCACCAGCCACCCCAGCCTAGCTCCTGGTAAGCCCACCAGCTACCCAAGGCTATGCCTATAGTAAGAAATACCCAAGCAATGTTTGCCCACGGACGTGACCACTTGACCCAAGCCGAGTCTAATTTGCCACTAATCAAGGCCGCTGTGGCAAATGCAAAGGCGACGGAGAATCCTACATACCCCATATAAAGCATCGGTGGATGTATCACTAGACCCGGATCTTGTAAGAGAGGATTTAAATCTCGTCCTTCACTGGCAGCAGGAAACATACGTTCAAATGGATTAGAAGTGAGCAAAGTAAACAGGATGAATCCAATACTGATCATGCCCATGATAGATAAAACCCGCGCCAGCACATCTTCTGGCAAGCTGCGACTTCTAACAGCAACTGCAAAACCCCATCCGGCCAAACATAAGACCCACAAGAGCAATGAACCCTCGTGCGCACCCCATACCGCTGAAATACGGTAATAAATTGGAAGAAGTGTGTTGGAGTTGTTAGTCACATATAGGACTGAAAAATCATTTGCGATAAAGCTATAAGTGAGGCATAGAAAAGCCACCAGCAAGAAAAGAAATTGGCCACTAGCGGCACTGCGACCAACACTCATCATGTTGATGTTATTTGTTTGCGCTCCCCATAATGGCAAAACAGCCTGTGCAATAGCCAGGCAAAGTGCCACGATAAGTGCAAACTGTCCGAGTTCTGGAATCATAGTTTTACAGGTGTATTCTGTCGGTTGTTAAATGTGTTCTAGTATTTTGACACTGTTGTGCATTATGTACTTTTAATGAGCTATCGCAGGTCAATTTATGTGCCTAACATAGAGGTCCCACAGCAAACATTCAATATCTCGTATATACACATAGTCACAATGACTAGCTCATTACCTATACAAGATGGTTTCAAGTGAATTAATTAATTGGTATTGACTGAGGATGCTGCCCACCCGCCGCTTTCAGTGCCTCTGCCACTTCCGGCGGCATATAATTTTCATCATGCTTAGCAAGAACTTCTTGCGCAATGAAAACACCTTGTTGATTAATCCAACCTTGTGCCACGATACCCTGTCCTTCTCTAAATAAATCAGGTAGCAATCCTGTGTAGCTAACAGTAATGCTATCCGCAGTATCAGTTAATTCAAATGAAGTAGTCACTCCATCATCATGTCGAATGACTGAGCCTTCAACCACTAAACCACCAAGGCGGAACATCTGCTCAACGCTAATATTTTCAGAAGTTATTTGTGAAGGACTATAAAAATATAAAAGATTTTTTTGAAAAGCGAATAATGCCAAGGCTGTTGCTGCTGCAAAGCCTGTGACCAATATGACAGCAAATATTAATCGCTGTTTACGTGTTGGCGTCATCCTGACTAGTCCTCTTCAGATAATTCACGTAGCTGCTTGAGAATATTGCGTCGTTGTATTTTGATTGCAATCACATTAAGCAATAATACAGCAGCAACCATCGCATAGGATCCCCATACAAAAAACGCATATCCGTCCATTAGAAGAAACTGTTTCATTTAAGTTCCTTAGTGATTTGTTGTACCCACGAAGATTCCCTCTCGCGCATAAGCAACTCATTCCTCGAGCGTGCAAATAAGATGGCAAAAAAGTAAGTTTTAAAGGCAAAAAACATAATAAATAATGGTATCAACATGGATGCCGGTGCGGACGGTGAATCAAACTTAGTTACCGTGGGTCCTTGGTGCAGAGTGTTCCACCATTCCACCGAATAGTGAATGATTGGAATATTTACTACTCCGACAATTGCTAATATCGAAGCTGCCTTGGCGCCAGTGCGCGGGTCCTCATAGGCACTATATATAGCAATCACACCTACATAGAGAAATAATAAGACTAATTCAGAAGTTAAACGCGCATCCCATACCCAGTAGGCTCCCCACATAGGTTTCCCCCATAGCATACCTGTGACCAAAGCTAGTACAGTGAAAGAAGCACCGATGATTGCGCATTGGCCAACAACGATCTCGGCCACCTTAATTCTCCACACTAGTGCTACGATTCCAGAGGTCGCCATCACCATGTAAGTGAACATCGACAGCCATGCGGAAGGCACGTGTATATACATGATGCGCACTGTCTCACTCTGCTGATAATCTGGCGGTGAAACAATTAGTCCCTGATAGAGACCAGCGGCCATCAGCACAAGCGTTGCCCACGTTAATATTTTTGCCCATCGACCTGACCATTCATAGAAGTGCTTAGGCGAGCCATATTTATGAATAAATTGCATCATGGTTTTGTAAGAAAATTTCGTATGTGATTAATTTGTATGCCATTAATTTGAGACTTTCAGTGCGGCTACCACCGCAAAAGGTATCAGTAGAACAGACATTATTAAGAATGCACCCAGCAGCGCATAATACCCTGAAACTGGCAGATAATCTGCTGCCGAAGAAATTGCCATAGTGGAAAAGATTAGTACAGGGATATAGAAAGGCAATATAAGCAAAGAAGACAGTATACCGCCTGATTTCAAACTCAAAGTCAAAGCGACACCCAACGATCCAAGCAGACTCAATATGGGTGTGCTTATCATAAGCGTGATAAGCAGACTCGGTAACGTCTGTTCTGGCATGTATAATAATAGTGACATTATCGGTGCAATTATGATGAGCGGCACACCCACGCTCAACCAATGCGCTAAGATCTTAGCAAGTATAAATAACACCTTTGAGCCGGGCAATAACAATAATTGTTCAAGGGTTCCATCTTCAAAGTCAGAACGAAATATGGAATCCATAGACATCAAGGTGGCGAGCAAAGCTGTCACCCAGATAATGCCTGGTGCAATTTCTGACAGTAATTCACGATCGGGACTCACACCTAACGGAAATAAACTCACAACAATAATAAAAAAAACCAGAGGATTAGCCAGTTCGCGCCGATTTCTAATAGCTAGTTTTAGATCACGTCGTAAGATAAATAGAAAAAAATGCATCAAATCGACCTTTACAATTCTAATGTAGTAATTTTCGCGTCATCAATTTGAATACCACGATGAGTGGTTAGCATTAAAATTCCGGCGTTATTCAAATGCTCTGCAATACGTTTTTCTATAACTTCGATAAAGCACACATCCAGAGCAGTTAATGGTTCATCCAATATCCAGCATTTCTCGTGAGAAATAAACAAGCGCGCTAGAGCTACCCTACGTTGTTGCCCGGCCGATAAACGACCACTTGGCACACTGAGCCTTCTTCGTAAACCGATAATTTCTGCTAATTCAACCAAGTCCACAGTCATCTCAGTTGCCTGCAACTGAGATGACCGTAGACGCATGATTAATTCTAAATTTTCCCTCACAGTTAATTCTGCTTTTACAGCTGCTCGATGCCCTACATAAAGTAATTGTTTTTGGTATGTCTCAGGGTGTTGATGGATGTCTTTACCATCCCAACTGACCTGTCCCTCTGAAGCACGGCTCAAGCCAGTAATAATTTTAAGCAAGCTAGTCTTACCCGCTCCATTTGCACCTGTTACAATCATTGCCTGACCACTCTCTAGACTAAAACTCACTTGCTTGAATAGACTTCCGCGACCACGTTCACAGCTCAGATTTCTAGCAGATAATGTATGTACTTGGGTATTTCTAGATGACGGCATCACGTTTTTGGACAGTAAATGTGCAATATGGAAGATGTTTTACAGCTTTTCAAAACTTTTCAAAGCATAACATTGTGTAAGAACTTGGAATTTCCTAAAATGTGCCACAATATTAACACCCAATTAAATCCTATGTCAGAAGAATCTAAACGTCGTATTAATTTGATGTACGCAGTCACTATTATTGCAGCAGTTATTGCAGGCATCGTTTTCACAATCGGTTCATCTAAGGCATTGGAAGCAACAAACACCACTGAATTTTGCACCTCCTGCCATTCCATGCAATGGGTAGAAGAAGAATGGATGGAATCCGTCCATTATAAGAATGCCTCAGGGGTACGCGCAGGATGCCCAGATTGCCATGTACCCCACTCATTAGGACCGAAATTATACGCTAAAGTCATGGCGGCCAAGGACGTATGGGGAGAAATCACTGGCAATATCGACACTGAAGAAAAATTTGAAGAACAGCGTTGGACAATGGCTAATCGCGTGTGGAGCCACATGGAAGCAACCAACTCACGTGAGTGCCGCTCATGTCACGCATTCGAATCGATGGATCTATCCGAACAAGAAAAGATATCTCGCAAAAAACACAAAAAAGCTGAAGCGCAAGGAAAAACCTGCATTGACTGTCATAAAGGCGTTGCGCACGAAGAGCCTTCAGAGCCTGATGCATAAGCTCACTATTACCGATCAGAACATAGAGCTAAACCGCAAAAAATAATCAACAAAAACGAGTTCAAGACAGGTATAATTATAAGAAATACCACGCTAATCCAGGGAGTAAAATCATGCTGAAAAAATTAATCGCAGTGTGTGCATTGACCGCAGTCTCTGTGTGTCAAAGCCTTCACGCAGAAACTGATTCAAACACTACCATGCTGACTAATACATGTGTTGCATGTCATGGCAACGAAGGCAACAGTAACGGCCCCGCTATCCCTAACATCGCAGGCTTATCGCCCATCTACTTCATCGGCGCCATGTTGGCTTACAAGTACGAAGACGAAGATCAACTTCTAGAAATAATTGATGGGGATGTGGACTTTGAAGATGTAGAAGCATTCCCCCGTTACTCCACCATCATGGGACGCATTGCTAAAGGTTATACTGAAGAAGAAATTAAGTTGATGGCGGAATACTTCAGTGCAAAAGAAGTTGTCCGCCCTGCTCAAGCGTTTGACGTTACCATGGCCGCAGATGGCAAAAAACTTCACGAGAAGTACTGCGAAAAATGTCACGAGAATGAAGGTCGCTCAGCTGATGACGACACCGGTGTCCTTGCAGGCCAATGGCAACCTTACTTCTTATATTCCATGCACGACTTCTCACATGGAGCGCGCGCTATGCCTAAGAAGATGAAAAATACACTTGATCAGATCTCTTCAACTGTAGGCCATACGGGTATCGAGCAACTTGCGCATTACTACGCAAGCATTCAAGACTAAAGGGGATACAGCACATGAAAAAATTAAACAGAAGAGATTTCATCAAGCTAGGGAGTGGATCTGTACTAGCGGGTACTGCTGCTATGAGTATTCCTCATGTCGCTATCGGTGCTGCTAAGAAAGTTGTAGTAATTGGTGGCGGCGCAGGTGGCACCATTGCAGCAAAATATATTCGTCAAGCCGACAGCAGTATAGATGTCACATTGATTGAAACTCACAAGGAATACTACACCTGCTTCATGAGCAACGAAGTGATTGGTGGTGATCGCAAAATAGAAACCATTAAGCACTCATATGAAGGCCTCAAAAAACATGGTATCAATGTTGTTCACAGCTCAGCAACTGCTGTCGATGCAGATAAAAAAGTGGTAAAGACAGCCGCAGGCGACAGCTTCAGTTTTGACCGCTTAATTGTATCACCTGGAGTTACATTCAAAGATGGTGCGATAGAAGGTTATGATACAGCCGCTGAAGAAATCATGCCGCACGCATGGAAAGCGGGTCATCAAACTACTCTACTTCGCAAGCAATTAGAATCTATGGATGATGGCGGATTAGTCGTTATCGCCCCACCAGCTAACCCATTCCGCTGCCCTCCAGGTCCTTATGAACGTGCCAGCCAAATTGCACACTATCTGAAGCACAACAAGCCCAAATCTAAGATTTTGATTCTAGATGCTAAAGACAAATTCTCTAAGCAAGGCTTGTTTACTCAAGGCTGGAAAGCTCGCTACGATGGCATGATCGAATGGGTGCCTGCTGCTGAGACTGGTGGTGGTATTACTTCTGTTGATGCGTCAAGTATGACAATCTCTACCGATTTTGATAGCTATGAAGCAGACGTCGCAAATATTATCCCACCTCAAAAAGCTGGGAAAATTGCTGAGCTCGCAGGACTCACTGACGATTCAGGCTGGTGTCCTGTAGACCTGGGTACATTCGAATCAACTATTCATGCAGGTATGTATGTCATCGGTGACGCTAGCAATGCCACAGGTATGCCAAAGTCTGCCTATGCCGCTAACTCACAAGCTAAAGTATGTGCCGCATCGGTCGTGGCTTCGCTTAATGATCAAAATATGGCTGACCCCTCTTACGTAAACACATGCTATAGTTTAATCGCTCCAGATTACGGTATTTCAGTTGCTGCCGTGTACAGACTAGCTGAAGATCGTTCCAAAATCGCCAAGGTAGCCGGTGGGTTAACACCCGGCGATGCAAGTGCAGATGCGCTTCAGCGTGAAGTTCAATATGCATACAGCTGGTACGATAATATTGTTGCTGATATGTTCACCTAACCATTATTTAATACTGGCTATATTTAAAGCGGGGCTCAACAGCTCCGCTTTTTTTTGTAATAAATTTATAGACATTTTCCATTACGCTTAAATCTATGAGTTACCTGAAAGCGGCATTACCGACACAAGACAAACATCATTGGGGACAACTCAATGGATGTTCTAGAAGTTTGGTGATCAGTGATGCTATCAGTCAACATGATGGTTTAGTTGTAGTGATCACACCTGACACACTCTCAGCACACTCTATTCTACAAGAAACTCAATTTTTTCATGGAGCACAATCAGATTTTTTGAGTTTCCCTGAATGGGAAACCTTGCCATACGATATATTTTCACCGCATGAAGATATTATTTCAGATCGTATCTCTACCTTACATGCACTACCCTCACTTACTCAGGGATGTTTGATTTTACCAGTGACAACTTGCATGCAAATAATTCCTCCTCAGGAATTCATCAACGCAGTCGCACTGGTTATTAATCAAGGAGATAAACTAAGTCTGGATGAGTTACGCGATACGCTTACGGCAGCCGGTTACCATCATGTATCTCAAGTGACCTCACGAGGGGAATTCACCGTTCGCGGATCTATTGTCGATTTTTTCCCTATGGGTTCAGCACATCCATATCGAGTGGAGTTTTTTGACGATGAAATTGAGACAATTCGCAGCTTCGATGAAGAAAAACAAACATCAATAGAAAAACTCAAAACTGTTAGTTTGTTACCTGCCCATGAATTTCCATCAGATGAAGCCTCAATAACAGAATTCAGACGCCGCTATCGTGAAAAAATTGAGGGCGATCCAAATAAAAGTATTATTTATAAAGAAGTTAGTAATGGAAATTTTCCATCGGGCATAGAATATTACTTGCCATTATTTTTCGATAAGACAGCGACAATATTTGATTATCTACCGAGTAACACACTTTTCATTGTGTATGAAAATGCTATAGAAATGGCAGAAGAGTTTCAAATCGAGTTATTCACACGTTATGAACAAAGAAGACATGATATTGAACGCCCTATTTTACCACCGCAAGATATTTATTTATCAGTAGAGAATTTTCAGACGCATCTTGAAAGTTATTTGACTGCGACTATCTATAAAAATGAGATCCCAAATAACACTCATCCCACACAAAAAAACTATGCCTGCTCAGCATTGCCGACGATCAAAATTGATCCACGTCTCGAGGATCCTGCACAACACTTGCGTGCATATCTTGAGAGAAAACAAAGCAAAGTAATGTTCGCCGCAGAATCTTTGGGTCGCAGAGAGCATATCCGAGACACTTTACGGGGATTCAATCTCTTGCCAAAAATAGTATCAAATTGGCAAGAGTTCATAGACAGTGAATCACAGCTTAATTTACTTGTGTCCCCTATTGACGATTCAGTAGATTTGACTGAATCAAAAGTAACACTGATTGCCGAACAACAGCTGTTTGGGAATCTCACACGTCAAACTTCAAGACGCAAACGCACTCGTGATGCTGATGCGATTGTTCGCAATTTAAATGACTTAACACTCGGCTCTCCCATTGTACATGAAGATCATGGTGTTGGTCGTTATCGAGGTTTACAGTCGCTTGATATACAAGCCATTGAAACAGAATTTGTTACCTTAGAATATTATGGTGGTGATAAATTATATGTCCCAGTGGCCAACTTGCATCTTATTAGTCGCTATACAGGTGCTGACTCTGAAAGTGCACCATGGCATAAACTCGGTGCTGATAATTGGACCAAGATCAAAGAAAAAGCAGCTCAACGTGCTCGAGATGTAGCTGCAGAGTTACTCGAGGTATCAGCGCGTCGTGAAGCCAAACAAGGTTATAGTTTTGATACAAACCTTCTTGAGTATTCATCTTTTGCATCCAGCTTTCCATTTGAAGAGACACCTGACCAACAAACTGCAATTGATGATGTACTAAGAGACATGCATCACAGTAAACCTATGGACAGAGTAGTATGCGGTGATGTTGGTTTTGGCAAAACTGAAGTAGCTATGCGAGCTGCATTTATTGCTGTAAACAATGGCAAACAAGCTGTGGTACTGGTCCCTACTACTTTATTAGCCCAGCAACATTATCAAACATTTGTCGATCGATTTGCTGAATGGCCCATTCAAATTGAATCTATATCCCGCTTCAACTCTGCTAAAAAGCAAAAACAAATTATAGAAAAATTGGCTGATGGATCCATTGATATAGTCGTAGGTACTCATAAATTACTTAATCAAGGAATTAAATATAAAAATCTTGGCATTATTATCATTGATGAGGAGCAACGCTTTGGTGTTCGCCATAAGGAAAAAATGAAATCACTGCGCGCTGAAGTAGACATACTGACACTTACGGCCACCCCCATTCCACGGACACTAAATATGTCCTTGAGTGGTTTACGTGATCTATCAATTATTGCTACACCGCCTAATCATCGACATGCGATAAAGACTTTTGTTTTACAATGGAATGATGCCAGCATCAAAGAAGCCTGCACACGTGAAATCAAACGAGGTGGCCAGGTTTACTTTTTGCATAACGAAGTCAAGACCATAGAGAAAACCACTCGTGACTTACAAAAATTAATGCCAAATGCATCTATTCAATTCGCTCATGGGCAAATGTCAGAGCGTGAATTAGAGCAAGTTATGATTGATTTTTATCATGCTCGTTTCAGCATACTAGTTGCGACCACTATCATTGAGAGCGGCATTGATATACCAACAGCTAATACAATTATAATTAATCGTGCTGACCGCCTAGGATTATCACAATTGCATCAACTACGCGGCAGAGTTGGACGCTCTCATCATCGTGCTTATGCCTATTTGATCACTCCACCTAAAAAAGCCATGACTGCTGATGCCATTAAACGTCTTAATGCAATTGAATCACTAGAAGAACTGGGCGTTGGATTCACTCTAGCAACACATGATTTAGAAATACGGGGTGCTGGAGAATTATTAGGTGAAGGACAGAGCGGACAAATACATGAGGTTGGATATACCATGTATAACGAACTACTATCACGTGCTGTGGCCGCACTCCGCTCAGGCAATCTACCCAAACTAGATCGACCATTAGATCATGGCTGTGAAGTCGACTTAGGAGCACCTGCCATTTTGCCAGAAAGCTATGTCCCTGATGTACATATGCGTTTAGTTTTATATAAACGTATTGCCAGTGCAAGCAATCAACAAGAGCTCAAAGAGATACAAATAGAGTTGATCGATCGCTTTGGTTTATTACCAGATGCAACTAAAAACCTTATTAATACCGCCGAACTTAAACTATTTGCCCATGGTCTTGGAATAGACAAAATAGAAGCTCATGAGGATGGAGGTAGAATTATTTTCTCCGCCGAGCCTAATATCAATATTGACCAATTGTTACGATTGATACAACGTGAGCCAAACGTCTTTAAAATGAATGGAAGCGAAAAACTAAGTTTTATTGTACATTTAGAGGATGTCGCGACAAGAATCAATTATATCCGACATATAATTGACACGATCCTGATTAAGTCATAAGAATAACATTGAGAATACCCTGAAGATATTCAATTCAGTCATTATATACTGATACAAGGAATACTAAGGTGATTGAAATAGCATATGAAAATAATTATGTACAAAAAACATAGCCTTCTTACACAAATTGCTTTGTGTTTTATACTTATGATGAGTTCACATACATATGCACGTGAATACGCTATTGAAATGATATTTTTCATGCATATAGATGGCGAACAAATCACTGATGAAAACTTCCCAGAAAATTTAAAGCTGGTTTCCCCAAATCAAGGCATAGAAATTAATAATGACTATCCTCATAGTAAAGTTGAATCATCGACAGCTAATGAAGATGAACAACAATGGCGTGCAATACCATCTGGTGACTTTATTCTCAATGATGTAGTTAAAAAATTGAACCATTCACGCGACTACAAAGTTCTCAAACATATAGCCTGGCAACAACCTATCGCTGATCACAAAAATGCTCAATTAATTAAAATTCAAGGTGGTCGGAATTTGAGTTTAGATCATCCTGAACGACTACCAGCCTATCCACAAGCAAGTAATCCAATACTCGCTATTGTTGGAAATCAAAATATCGATCTATCACCTCCAGCATTGTATGAACTCGAGGGTACAGTAAAAGTAGTGATTACTCGCTATATTCATGTATATGCTGATCTGATATTGCATCTTGAACGGTTCATCTCGCACAAATCACATCAGAAAACTACCGTTAACAACGATCTTATCGATTATAAAATTGACTTACATAAAAAAATGAAAAGTCGTGAATTACACTATATTGATCATCCACTGATTGGAATTATTGTCGAGGCAACACCAATTGAGATGCCTGAAGATGAATCATAAGTTTAGCTTTTTATTGATCAGAACTTATAATATTTTTTATATCAAAGTCATCAATGCCGCTAACATACTCTGAACCTTTGTCATACCTTGATGAGTATATTTAACAATTGACTCCTCATTTAGTGGTTCATTACCTCGGCCTGCTGCCCAGTTCACACTAACCGCGCAATGTGCATAATTAATATTAAGTTCTCTTGCCAGAGCGGCTTCTGGCATCCCGGTCATACCTACCACATGGCATCCATCTTGCTCTAGGCGATTGATTTCTGCTGCCGTTTCTAATCTTGGCCCTTGCGTGGCAGCATACACACCGCCAGCATAGTATTTATGTCCTGCTATCTCCACTGCTTGTATGAGATTCTGTCGTAAGGTTTCATCATACGGGCAAGTAAAATCAATGTGTCTAACTTTAAGTAAATCTTTTTCATAGAATGTTTGATGTCTACCATAAGTGTAATCAATGATCTGCTCAGGTATGACGATGGTTGTTGGATTTGTCTGCTTGTGAATACCTCCTACTGCAGCTACCGCTATAATATTTTTTACACCTTTATCATGTAAAGACCATAGATTAGCGCGATAGTTAACCATATGTGGAGGAATAGTATGTTGGGATCCATGCCTCGGTAAAAAAATGACTTCCTTACCACAATATTGACCATAGGTAATCGGCGCTGATGGGGTACCAAACGGTGTTCTGACTACTTCTTTACGAATAATCTCTAACTCTGAAAATGAAGTAAGACCCGTGCCACCAATTATTGCAATACTCTCCATCTATGACTCCTTTAGTGCATAGATATCTGGTAAATGACGAAGATGCCCTCTGTAATCCATGCCATAACCAAACACATAATAATCATCCACCTCTAGACCAAAAAATTCTGGTTGCACAGTGACATCTCGATGGGGTAATTTTTTTCTTAGTAAAACACAACTAATGACTTCCTTAGCACCTTGAGAATGGCAATATGAAATTAAGGCCTTTAAGGTATGGCCACGATCAAATATGTCATCTAGTATTATTATTACTTGATCCTGCATAGAATACTGAGGTCTTTTCTGCCATTGCAACTCTCCCCCAGTAGTATCATTACCGTAACTTGAGACCTGACAATAATCAATTTTCAAATCACTGTCCAAATGTCTCACTAAATCACTTGTAAATAATAAAGCTCCATTCATTACGCACAAGATATGAGCTGACCGGCCAGCTAGATGAGTTTCTAATTCCATAGCTAAACGGTTGATCGCACATTTAATCTGTTCAGCACTAAATAATAGATATGAATTTTGTCTAATAA
>Ga0181562_10001021_pt1 | contig 23047 bp, 17 predicted proteins | sample 011ome_26_FD_139344 | JGI IMG/M metagenome (GOLD analysis project Ga0181562, IMG submission 139344) | Coastal salt marsh microbial communities from the Groves Creek Marsh, Skidaway Island, Georgia - 011511BT metaG (megahit assembly) | ecosystem: Environmental > Aquatic > Marine > Intertidal...
AACTCTTGCCCAACTTCACTTCCAAGCAGCTACATATCGGCTGCGATGAACCGTGGGAATTGGGGCAAGGTCGCAGCCAGGAACGTGTCGGCCGCGAAGGAAAGCACCTGCTCTATATGGAATTCCTGAATCGCCTGTTCGCACTGGCGGAAAAGCACGCGCACCGGGCACAGTTTTGGGCCGACATTATTTTGGAGCGGCCCGATCTAGTGCCGCAGTTGCCAAAAAATGTGACCCCAGTGATCTGGGGCTATGAAGCGGATTCGCCGTATGCGGAGCAGTGCCAGATCGTCGCCGACGCTGGCTTTAAGGGCAACTTTTACGTGGCTCCGGGCGCGGGCAATTGGAACAGCTTTGGCGGCCGACTCAATGTGGCACGCGATAATATCACACTCGCTGCGCAAGAAGCCCACCGGCATGGCGCGAGTGGATTGCTACTCACCGCGTGGGGCGACAACGGCCACCATCAGCCCTGGCCGACGCTGTTCCCAGCCCTGATCATGGGCGCACAAGCCGCATGGGGCTGCCCGATCGACGACGCCGCGCTGCCCAAACAGATCGACGCGCTGTTCTACCCCGAGGCCGCTCCGGGTCACGGCGCTGCGATTTGTGCACTGGGAAGGATCGACGCCCTACTGCCGCAACCCGCGCCGCCGAGCAGCTTCCTGCATAGCGCATTTTTTGCGACTGAGGAAAAGCTCAACGAGCGGCTGCAATCGATCGCGCGCCACTCCTTACAGGCGGTAGAGAATGCGCTGGATCAGATCGACCCAACAGGACTCGACCCTGAAATCGGGCTGAGCGTAAAGCTCAACCGATACGCAATCGCCCGCTGCCTGCGGATCAAACAAGGCCACGCGCCCGCGGCGCAAGAATCCGACGTATATGAGTCACTGTTACAGGAATTTGAAACCCTCTGGACCGCGCGTAGCCGTATCGGCGGTTTAGCCGAAAGCCTCGAGCTGATGCAAGCAATTGAACACTGATCAAGGGAATGCGCGGACATCGGGACGATGTCCCTCCAGACTTAGCTAGATCGGATGAAAATCTCGTTGACTGTAATAAACACTAATCAAGGGAATGCGCGGACATCGGGACAATGTCCCTCCAGACTTAGCTAGGTCGAATTGAAATCTCGTTGACTGTAAGGAACACTAATCAAGGGAATGCGCGGACATCGGGACGATGTCCCTCCAGACTTAGCTAGGTCGAATTGAAATCTCGTTGACTGTAATAAACACTAATCAAGGCAATGCGCAGACAGCGGGACGATGCCCCTCCTCATAGTCGAAGCCTAAAAATACACGATCAGCGCATTACGCCAAACGGCATCGTTCTTTTCGTTACCGTTGCCGATATCGTTATCGTAATTTTGATTATACGAAAATTCGAAGCCGAGTAAGTCCGTCAATCGGATGCGTACTGCGGCGGTCAAAACATAATTGTAGCGCTCGGTATAATCCGGCTCCCAATAGTAATTAAATTTCTGAACAAAGGAGGTGCGAGTAAACGGCTTCCACGTGAATTCCTCGAATACATTGAGCACTTTATTCACGCCATTGCGCGTATTTTCACTATCGGTTTGATACTCTTCCAACCCGCCACTCGTTCCAAACAGTAGCTCAAATTGATTCGACGGCCTTATCTTATAGCCAACTCCCACAAGCTCTTGAACCTCACGGTCAATCCCTTTGATTTGGTCCACACGAGTGGACATTGAATTTTGTATAAACCAATTATCACCCGCAAACGAACGGCGATAAATAAACGCGCCATCGTAGCGATCGGTCGACTTGTACGCATCTCCATCTGAACGCTCTGTTTCACGATAGGTATAGGAGCCGGTAAAACGATAAAAGTTCGGGTCGCCCTGCTGCTTAATTTCTAATTTTCCGCGTAGTGCCGTTTCAGTCCATTGCTTATCTCCAGAGCTGATGTTCATGCCCATACGGAGATTACCATGCCACGCCTTAGGGGCCTTAAATGCGAAGAGCTTATCGACCAAGGGTTGCTCTTCTTCTAGTGCTTGCTCCACCTCAGTCATCTTCTCTGCAATCGCGACTTGAGTGTCTACTTGCTTCTTTACCTCAGTAGGCTGCGGTGCCGCGTTGGTCGCATTGGCTAGCTTCGCCGCAGGTATTACCTGTGGCGCGATTGCAACGATCTGCGCTCGCTGAATCGACATCTCGCCGAGTAAGTTCGACCTTAAGACCACCACTTGATCATTCGACTGTGGCAACACTTCGCCCACCAGTCGCTCGCCGCTAGTCAGGGATACGACTTGAGGCGCCGCCAACAGCGAGCCGCTCAACAATAGCGTAAAGAGGCTCAACACGCCGCAGCAATGTATTGCCATACGGAATAAGAAAGGACGAAATGATACGCTACTTAGCATGGATACGGACGGACAAGATTCTGAAAAAAATAATTCGATTCTATTAAAATGGGTGATTGCTAGATTAGATCGCCGTTTGGGTAAAACGTTGCTCACGAATCACGGTAATCTCAATCGCGCCTGGATAATTTAACTCCTCCTCAATCCGGCCACGAATCAGCAGGGCGATTTTACGCGCCTCATCCTCGTCCACCTTCAGTGGTTCGACGATCACGCGCACCTCGCGGCCTGCCTGGATCGCATACGCATCGGAAACGCCGGGTTGCTGTTTCGCAATATCTTCAATGCTACGCACACGTTGAATGAAGCCATCGATCGATGATGCGCGGGCTCCGGGACGTACGGCAGACAGGGAATCCGCGACCATGACCAAGCCCGCGTAAGCACTCTCGGCGGGCACTTCCTTGTGGTGCGCCGCAGCCGCATTGACCACACGCGAGTCCTCGCCATGTTGCTTAATGATCTCGGCACCGACAGCGGCATGACTGCCCTGATATTCTTCATCCACAGCCTTCCCCAGATCGTGGAACAGTCCGGCACGCTTTGCGATCACTGGATCCAAACCGATCTCGGCTGCGATCAGTGCGCACAAATTAGCGACTTCGACAGAATGCCCCAGGGTGTTTTGATTATTCGAAAGGCGATAGTGCAACTTGCCAAGCAGCGCCACCACATCAGGATGCACATCGCTCAGGCGTAGTTTACGTAGAGCACCTTCACCGAGTTCGATGACATTGGCCTTCATTGCCTCCTCAGCCTTTTCGACTTCCTCTTCAATACTGGCGGGATGGATGCGGCCGTCGCGCAGCAATGCATCCAGAGCAAGGCGGGCAATCTCGCGTCGTACTGGATCAAAGCATGAAATGAGCACCGAGTCTGGCGTCTCATCAATCATCAATGTCGTGCCAGTGGCATGCTCAAAAGTACGAATATTACGCCCTTCTCGGCCAATGATGCGGCCCTTCATTTCCTCGCTAGGCAGCGCCACCACGGTCGCAGTCGCATCATTCATCGGTTGGCTGGTAATGCGTTGCATCGCGGCCAACAAAATACGCCGCCCCTGCTCAGCCGTTTCTGCATCCGAGCGCTTTAGTAAATTGTGGCGCAACTCACGAATCTCTTTTTCGCATTCGCGCTCAGTCGCAGTGATTAACAGCTTACGCGCTTCGACTTGATCCATTTGCGAAATCTGGTGCAGCTTTAGACGATACAGCCGCCGCGTCTTTTCCGCCTCATGCTCTAAATCATCCAAGCCGCATTTATCTCGGACTAATTGTTTATCGCGCTCATCCAGATTCTTTGAGCGTTTTGTTTGTCGCTCACTTGCGCGTGCGAGCTCGCGTGCGCGCAGATCTAGCTCCTCATTACGTAAGGCAATACTGCGGTCAAGCTCGGCCGCGCGGTTCTTAAAATCCAATTCGAATACCGACTTCTCTTCGCGCAGCTTCAACTGAGCTTCACGCACTTCTACATCGAACTTCACGCGCTGTGCCTCTTCACGCCGCACAAACCGCCGAGCAAACAACAACCGACAAGCCACCATTCCCGCAAGAATGCCGCATACTACCCCCACTATTTGATCAAATTCCATTTTTTGCTAATACAGATTGGTATTCGGCTGGGGCAAGCCGATCCCTGCGAGCGTCTGCCGCCCGAGTCTTTGGGGTAAAAGACTATTAAACTGGGATATGGTTGATATTCGGCTCGTTCTGTAATTTCAAGGTAAACTTTTCTGAACCTAGGCAACCCATCTACTGCCGCTCACTAAACCAACGCAACACTCCTGCGCAATCACGGCTATTGAGAACCTGCTCTTTTTCCAACCATCCTTTACGAGCGATGTTCACCCCAGCATCGAAGTAGCCTAGGCCGTCGGTGCTGTGGGCATCTGGATTGATCGAACACATTAGCCCACGCTGCGCGGCTCGACGCCAAAGCCGCCAGTCCATGTCGAGGCGGCGCGGATTGGCATTAATCTCAATGATCACACGATTGGCAATCGCGGCGTCAATCACTTTGGCTAGGTCGATCTTGTAAGGCTCACGGCGCAGCAGAATGCGTCCCGTCGGGTGGCCGAGCATCGTTGTCGCCGGATGCTCAATCGCACGGATCACGCGTGCCGTCATCTCCTCCTCCGACTGACTGAACGAAGAGTGCACCGACATCACCGTATAATCGAGCGCAGCTAGGGTACTCTCTTCAAGATCCAACGAACCGTCGGGTAAGATATCACACTCAATGCCAGAAAAGACATGCACTGCCGATGCGCCTGATTGATTAAACGCGCGGATGCTCTCGATCATACGCAACACGCGTGCATCATCTAAGCCATTGGCTTGATAACTTGCCTTCGAGTGATCCGCCAAGCCGAGATAATCCCAGCCGAGCGCCTCTGCAGCGGCCGCCATCTCTTCGATCGTGCCGCGACCATCTGACGCGGTGGTATGATTATGAAACACGCCGCGAATATCTGCTGACGTGATTAAATTCGGCAGCTGTTGTGCCTCCGCAGCCTCGATCTCACCCAGCCCTTCGCGCAGCTCGGGTGGGATTTCTGCAAGCCCGAGAAATGCAAATAGCCCCTCCTCCGTCTTGATTGCAGATAACTTATTTGGTCCGGTTCGCTCCGCGCCCGGTCTAGTCGTCGCTTCGCTCCTCGGAACAGTTTTCAGATCTCCCTCCTCAGCCTTCTTCACCAAGCCCCACTCACTCAAACTATAGCCACGCGCCAAGGCGCGTTGCCGCAGCGCCACGTTATGCTCCTTCGACCCAGTAAAATGATGTAGGGCGAAGGCAAACTGCTCGGCTGGTACCACCCGCAGGTCCGCCTGCAAGCCGCCTTCGAAGCGTACACTCGACTTGGTGGCCCCATGTGCCGTCACTTCCGCAACGGCAGGTTGTGTGACAAACCAATCCATCACTGGCTGCGGATCGGCCGAAGCCACGATAAAATCCAAATCGCCAACCGTCTCGCGCAAGCGGCGCAAACTCCCCGCGACCTCAGCACGTTCAGTCTGAGGCAATCCACGCAGACCTTCGACAATCGGCCGCGCCACTTCCCGAGCCGTCCACCAATGGTGCCGCTTCGCATAGGCCGCACGATTGGCGATTCCCGTCAAAATCTTCTCAGCAGACTTTTTGCCAAACCCTTTAAGCGCCTCAACTTCACCCGACTCACAAGCCGCCTTCAATGCAGCGATCGATTCCACCGCCAACGCATCGTGGAGTTTCTTAACCTTTTTACCACCCAAGCCCGGAATCTCCAGCATCTCAATCAAGCCTGGCGCCACCGAGCCGCGCAGCTCGGTATAATAAGGCAACTCACCCGTGGCGTGCAGTGTTTCAATCTTTTCAACCAACGCCGCGCCGATGCCTTTCACCGCGCTCAATTGCCCCGCCTCGATCAATTCGCCAAGATCAGCTTCCATCGTCTCTAGCACTCGCGCACCGGTCGAATAGGCCCGAATTTTAAACGGGTTTTCCCCTTTGAGTTCGAGAAGGACGGCAATGTCCTCTAACACGTCAACGATGTCCGCTTTATTCATATGCGGATAAGCTGTGCTCTCTGGCCAAAAATGCAATGCTCGCTCGCACTACCCTTCGAGTTTTAGCATACTGTTGGCGATTAGCAACTCCATCAATTTACGATCGACCTTGCCGCGTTCATCCAGCGGTAAGATCGGCACCTGAATCATCTGCTTCGGGATCTTATAATTAGCCAAGTCTGCGCGCAGCTCCTCTTCCCACTTGCCCTCATGACTTTCCACCACCGACGGGACATAAAAAGCAACCAGCTTCTGCCCCCACTCAGAGTCGGGCCAACCAATCACCAACACCTGCTCCACGGCACCTGACTCAATAATTGCCAGCTCCACCTCTTGCGGGTCGATTTTTTCACCACCACTGACGATTAGGCGATCACTGCGTCCGACGATATGCAGCCGTCCAAGCGAATCGAAATAGCCTTCATCGTCGCTCAAATAACCTAACTTTGAAACACCTTGAGCGCGGCCGTGGTAGCCTTCAAACATCGAACGCGCATTGATCCGAATATGCCCAGTTTCGCCAACTGGACAGACGCTGCCATCATCACGAATCACTTTAATCAACGCATGATTTAATGGTCTGCCGGCATTGGTATTCCCAGCAAGAAATTCATCTGGTGGTAAGGCGGTGACCATCGCTGCCGTTTCAGTCATTCCATAGCTCAAGATCACCGGCAGGTTTAATTCCCGCGCGCGCTCCTCGACAGACCCTGGCACAGGGGCACCGCCCACAAAAATGGCCCGCAGCGTCATCAATCGATCCGCGATCCGCTGCTGCGCCATTAATCGCTGCAGCTGTGTCGGCACCAGCGAAAGACACATCGAATTTGCCTCGAACACGGGGAAATCCCCAGCCTGCAGTGCTTTCAATTCGGGGAATGCGATTTGCCCTTCGGACACAAACGAACGCACTAGCTGCATTAACCCACTCACGTGATATAAAGGCAGCACGCAGCAAGAATTAATTGGGCCAGGGCCGATGAACGAGCTCAAGCCTTCGCACGCAGCCTCCAAAGTACTCCATCGGTGAATCGCAAACTTCACTCCGCCAGTGCTACCTCCAGTCGGAATCAAAATAGCTCCTGGCTTGGGGAGCTGAATGCCCGCCCGTGCTTGTTCAGAAATCGGCGAGTGACCAAAAATCACTGCGGGGTTGACTAACTTCACCACCTTTTCCCACTCGACACGTCGCCACTTCGGATTTGCTAAGATCACTGGCACGCCCGTGTGCACCGCCGCAAAAAAAGCCGCCGCAAAGCGTAGCGGATCGTGCTCCAGAATCATCACGCCGCGCAGCTGCGCTTGCTCGCCTGCCAGTTCGATTTGCGCAACGCGGCGTAGCGCCCGCCGAAATAAAGTCTCCCCTGCGATCCCTCCGATCCAATAACGCTTCAATGCCTCTAGGTCAAATTTGGCAGCTGTTTCCATATCGTTTCAGGAGTCAATCGGGTGCGTTCAACCGCACGAATAATAGGCGCGGATTTCTGAGATGGCAGACTATCGGCAAACGCTGCAAAAGTATCAAACCCAATCGCTCGGTTGTAATCAGGTAATTGATCGGCAATTCGCAGCGCATTTTCTAGGCCGACTGCTGTCTCAAACACCGAGGAGAATACCACCTGCGCCGCAACTGGAAGCAAGCGCTCTGCCAGCGTATCAGCAGCGCCCATCAACGCAGGCTTCACTACCAACGGCCCCGACCATGCGCCCGCCTCGAACCAACGCAATCCGCCATCACTATGCAGCGACTCATCCAAAGCAATCGGCACGCCCGAGGACGCCGCAAGCTGCGCCATTGCAGCTTCTTGGCCGACAGCCAACGGTTGCTCCAAATACTCTACTTGCTTGGGGAATTGCTGTAAGACTCGCAACCAACTCTCCAACGCAGCCATCGAGAATCCGCCATTCGCATCCAACCGCAGCCGACCGCCAATCGGCAGCTGCGCGACCAATTCGCGAAAAATGGCCTGCTCCACCGCCACGATTTCGACTCCGACCTTCCATTTAAACGATTCGTATCCTACCGATAATTTGACCGCCAGAGTTGAAAGCGCCGCGCGGCCGGCAGGCAATAGCGCCGCGACTGGATAATCACGTCTCCGTATCGCTGGCTCCAGCGCCAGCGCCGCACTCACTCCGAATGCACAACAGGGCAACGCCGCCAAAGCCAACGCATCTTCAGCCAAGCTAGTATCGACCTGCAAGCGCTGCAAATATGCTTCAGCCGCCACCAGTGTCTCGCTACCAAACTGCGGAATCGGTGCAATCTCACCATATCCTACCCCAGATTCATCCTCCACGCGGACAATAAACCCTTCGCGCACAGACCACTCGCCAAGCGCGGTGCGAAGCGGCTTCGCGAAGGTTCTCTGATAAGATTGGAAAGAAAAGCGACGACCCATTTGCCCCAAACTGTCGTTTCTACTTGAGAAAAGACAATCTTTTGCTGAATTCAGTCTATGAAAGCACACGCAGCTCCCAGTCTTGCAGATTTCTATCAGCCCGCCGATCAGTTCTTCTACAGTAGCTTACCGACCGGCTTAACCTACGACGACATCTCGCTCGCCACGCTCTACTCGGATGTGCTGCCGCGACAGACCAATCTTGCGACTCGGATTTCCGATGCGCTGGAATTGCAGATCCCCATCATCTCGTCCGACATGGATACCGTGACCGAATCGAAGATGGCGATCCAGATGGCACTCAACGGCGGCCTTGGACTCATCCACTACAACATGAGTGATAAGAAGCAGATTAAAGAAGTCGCCCGCGTGAAAAACCATATTCACGGCTTCATTCAAGAGCCGATCAAAGTCGGCCCAGACCAGAAGATCGGCGAAGTGCTGGAATACATCGACTCCCGCGGCTTCGGGTTTAGCACCTTCCCCGTCGTTGATGCTGGCAACAAGCTCCTTGGCCTTCTGCCTGGACGTGCGGTCAAACCACGCTACGCCGACCGTCTGGTCTCCGAAGCCATGACGCCGCGCGAGCAAGTCTACTCGCTGACCGAGAAAGAAATTGGCCAAGACCCGATCAAGACCGCCGACGATTTTTTCACCAAGCACCTCGGCATTCACAAACTGCTCATCGTCGATGACAACGATTGCCTCCGTGGCCTCTTCACCCTGAGCGATATCGAGCGCATCAGCGAAGAATCGCATCAGTTGGTCAAGCCCGCCCGCGACGGCCACTTCCGCCTCATGTGTGGCGCTGCCATTTCGGCACACCGCAAGACTGATGGCTCGCTGGATAAAGGTCGCATCATTTCCCACGTCGGCCAACTCGTCGACGAAGGTGCCGACGCCATCGCCGTCTCCACCGCACACGGATTCTCCAAAGGTGTGGGCGACTCAATTCGTATGTTACGCCAAGAATTTAAGGATCTGACCCTGATCGCGGGTAACGTCACTAGTGCCGAAGGCGTTGAATTCCTGGCCGATGCAGGTGCCAACTCGATTAAAATCGGCCAAGGCCCTGGCTCGATCTGCACCACTCGCATTGTCGCAGGTGTCGGTATTCCACAGATGACTGCGCTCTACGTTGCGTCGATCGCCGCTCGTAATAAAGGTGTCTCCATTCTCGCCGACGGTGGTATTACCAAATCAGGCGATATCGTCAAAGCCCTCACGCTTGCCGACGGCGTGATGTGTGGCAGCCTCCTCGCTGGCTGCAACGAAGCGCCAGGACAAATCATCGAAATCAACGGCAAACTTTATAAGCAATACCGTGGCATGGGCAGTAGCGCAGCAATGAAAGACGGCTCCGCCGCCCGCTATGGCCACGACCGTAAAGACATTGCCACCAAAGCCGCCGCCGAAGGCATTGAAGCACTTAAGGAATCCGCCGGAGCGCTGTCCGGAGTCCTCCGCGAACTCGTTGGCGGCGTCCAATCTGGCATGGGCTACCTTGGTGCCTCTTCGCTTGCTGACCTTCGCGCCAACGCCCGCTACATTCGCGTCAGCCCAGCAGGCCAGAAGGAGTCCTCCCCGCACGACGTCATCACCGTTAAAACCAGCGACTATTCCAACGATAGCTCAAAGTAATCGCTCAAAAGCACTGGCGAAAAATGCGCCGTCATTTTTGCGCGCAGTTCTAGCTCGCCCCCCAGCGGCAATGACGGAGCGTCGCCCTCCAAACAATAAACGCCTTTAACAGCTCCACAATTTTAGACTCTCAGCTTTTCAAACGACATGCTCACACCATTTTCCTCACAACTCATCGCCGATACGGGGATCTCCACAGGCGATGAAGGCAAAGGCCGCGTCATCCTCGAGATCGTTAATGAGCTGCGCGACATTACTGGTCGTCAAGATGCCGTAGCAGCGGTGATGAAAGTCAACGGCGGCTCGAACTCGGGCCACACTGTGGCGGGCCTCAAACTCAACCTACTGCCTGGCGGTGTCGCCGATCCACATGTGCCGCATCTACTGATTGGTTGCGGTGTAGTCGCTGATCCACGCAAATTTCTTTGGGAAGTGGCCTATGCTGAGCAACACGGCCACGTCGCACTCAAGCGCCTCGCGATCGACGAGCGTTGCCTTGTTTCCGACGTCTGCCACCGGTTACTCGATCTCGCCTTCGAAGACTACCGTGTGCACGTCCTCAAAGACGACCCACGTGGCTCCACTGGCCGCGGCATTACCCCCGCCTACCTCGATGAAGTCGGCCAATTTCAAATTTTCTATGCCGACTTTCGCGCACCGAAAGAAGTATTCGCCGCCAAGCTGCGTAACCGTGCCGACCGTGCGCTACGCATCATCGAGCACGTTTGCCAACTCGCCCCCGAGCGCTGGGCTGGACTATTCGACACACTGACAGAAGCCGAAACCCGCGCCAACAAAGAGATTATCGACAGTGGCGCCTGCACCGAAGCAGAATTCGATTTCAGCCAATTTGCCGGAGCCGAGCCATTCACGCTCAACCTCGACGCACTGATCGAAGCTTACTGGAGCGCTGGGCAACAGCTCGTCGCGCAAGTCTACGACGTGCGTGAGCTGATCCTCCGCGCTCAAGACGAGGGCAACTACATTATCGGCGAATTCGGCCAAGCTTACTGGCTCGATAAGCGCCACGGCTTCGCGCCCAACGTCACCGCTTCGCACACTTTTACTCCCGAGTTCTTTCAATCCGCTGGCATCCCCGCACAGGCGATTCACAACGTCGGTTGCTGCAAGGCCTATGACACCAAGGTCGGCACCCACGTATTCATTTCTGAAATTGAGCTCGACCACCCGCTCAGCAAACAGCTGCGCATGATCGAGTTTGGTGCCACCACTGGCCGCCAACGAATGGTTGGTTGGTATGACGCGGTCGAAAAAGGCGACGCTCTGCGCTACGGCGGATACCAAGACCTCGTACTCAATAAGCTCGACGCTCTCAGCCACAGTGGCGACTGGCAGGGCGATCTACAAATCTGTATTGGATATAAGGATACAGCAGGCAAAGTTGTCTACCACGTGCCCCGCGACGACGTTTACCGCCGCACCCTCAAGCCAGTTTACAAAAGGGTGCCGGGTTGGAGTGAAGATATCTCCGACGTGCGCCACTTTGCCGACCTCCCCGAGGCCGCCAAAAACTATGTCGCATGGATGCTCAAGGCCTTGGTCGACGTCGCCAACCACGGCGACCAGAATAAAAACAAGATCCCAAATCTGCGCTATATCGGCGTCGGTCCAGAGCCGAGCCAGATCATTAAAGACGTGCCCGCAGTTGAAGAACTCCTGAAGCTCACACAATAATTTTCTTATGCACGCAAAAATTACTGCGGCTTGCCAGGCCTTCTCTCTCGGGCAATCTGCCAAAGCATTGCCCCTCATCGCTGACGAAGTCGAATGGCACATCGTTGGCGACCACAGCATCATCGGCAAAGCTGGCGTAGAAGACACCTGCGCGGAAGCCGAAGCCGAAGGTAACCCAAACTTCAAAAACCTGCGCACCATTGAGAGCAAGTCTCACGTGATCGTCGAAGGCCACGACCTAGACGGCGACGTCCACTACTGCGACATCTACACGATCGAAGAGAATCTGATCTACGAGATCACCTCTTACTGCCTGGCTCGTTTCGACGACGACGCAGAGTAATTAATGCCTGTTTCACCTTACTCTCCCTGATAGCTGAGTACGATGCGGCGACTGTGCGAACGCGCACGGTGCTCCCACAGAAAGACGCCTTGCCACGTGCCGAGACAGAGCCGACCATCGACGAACGGGATCACTTCCGCCGTGCGTGTCAGCGCCATCTTAATGTGACTCGGCATGTCATCTGCCCCCTCAGCTGTGTGCGTAAAGTCGGGATCGTTTTCGGGAACGAGGCGATCAATAAAACGCTCGAGATCTCGGCGCGCTGACGGATCGGCGTTTTCCATAATGACCAGACTGCAACTAGTATGGCAGCAAAACACAGTGACCATGCCCTCAAGCAGGCCGGACTCGCGCAAACCGGCCTCGATGGCCGAAGTGAACTCTTCAGTCGATTTGCCTAGAGCGGAGACTTGTAGCTGTTTTGTGAAGGTCGGCATCGGTAGTGCGTTACAATTAAAAAGTAAGCGCGGTCAAAGCGCTAGAAGTGTTTCAAAACTTCGTTTTCTGAATCTACGAATCGGCATAAATACACCTACATGCTCAAACAGAATTATATGAATCAACGAGCTTACATTCGCACCTTCGAGTCTGCAAGCGCATCATCCTTCTCAATATGGTCGAGCGTGTAGTGGAGACCGCGGCTTTCTTTACGCTGCAAGGCGCACTCGACCACTAATCCAGCCACCAGAATCATGTTGCGTAATTCCAACAAGCTTTCGTCAACTTTGAAATTCCAGTAGTAGTCGGTGATCTCTCGTTCAAGTGTTTGAATGCGGGTGCGCGCGCGTTCGAGGCGTTTGGTTGAACGGACGATGCCCACATAATCCCACATCGTGCGCTTCACTTCGTCCCAATTGTGCAGAAGTACCACGCGCTCATCCGAATTGCGCACGTCGCCATCGACCCAAGTCGGCAATTCAATTGGAGCTCTAGGTGATACCTGCAAATACTGGCCGACTGCCGCTGCGCCGCGATTTGCCATGACCACCGCTTCGAGCAACGAGTTACTCGCTAAACGGTTCGCTCCATGTAGGCCGGTGCAGGCCACTTCACCACAGGCATAGAGTCCCGCCAACGATGTCTCACCACTCAAATTGGTCTTCACGCCACCACACAAATAATGCGCTGCTGGCACCACTGGTATCATATCTTTTTCTAGTGCGATGCCCTGCTTTAGGCAGAAGTCGTAAATATTGGGAAAGTGATCGTGCAACTTTTTAAGCGGAATATCCCGCGTATCTAACCAGACATGGCGGGCGCCAGATTGCTTCATCTCCGAGTCAATCGCGCGGGCGACAATGTCGCGCGGCGCGAGATCCTTGCGCTCGTCATAGCGCGCCATGAAAGCTTCCCCGGCAAGATTACGTAAGATGGCGCCTTCGCCGCGAACTGCTTCGCTAATCAAGAATCGATCCGAATCACGTGAGTAAAATGCGGTTGGGTGAAACTGGATAAACTCCATGTTACGCACCTCGACTCCAGCACGATAGGCCATCGCAATGCCATCACCGGTCGCAATAAAAGGATTGGTCGTGTATTGATAGACCTGACCAATGCCACCAGTTGCGAGCAACACCACGCTGGATTGAAAAGTCTCCACCTGCTCGGTTTTCGTGTTGAGCGCATACAATCCGAGCACGCGATCTGCACCCGACTGATTAAGCTTCGCCGCGGTGATTAACTCGACCGCGAAATGATGTTCAAAGGTTTCGATGTTTGGCGAGGTTGCGATGCCATGCAGCAAGGCGTCTTCGATCGCCTTGCCCGTCACATCTTTGACGTGCAGAATGCGACGCTGTGAATGCCCACCCTCTTTGCCGAGCGAGACAGTGCCATCGTCCAGTTGCGTGAAATCTACGCCGCGCTGAGCTAACTCTTCGATACTCGCAGCGCCATCAGTCAAAATCTCACGCACCGCGGCCTCGTCGCACAGTCCATCTCCAGCATCGAGGGTATCAGCCACGTGCATTTCGACATCGTCGGTCTGCGAGGTGACTGCGGCGATGCCGCCCTGCGCGTAATTAGTATTCGATTCTGCGGAATTTTTTTTAGTGATAATCGCCACGCGTTGCCCCGTCTCGGCGACTTTAAGCGCAAAACTCAGGCCAGCGATTCCACTGCCGATAACGATGACATCGTAAGATTGTGACATAAATTGAGAAGATAGGTAGGTAAAAGGGAAAGCTAAGAAATTGTCCTAAAAAAACTAACTTCTAAATCCTCAATTTTTTTAAAGTGCGATATTATCGATTAGGCGAGTCTGCTCGAGCCACGCAGCAACACAGGCCATATGCTTACCTGGCTCGATCTCCCGACCGGCAGGCTTCATCGTCAGTCGATCCACGATTTCCACGTAAATCACGCGCACGGAGCGTGCGATCGATAGATGGTGAGTGATCTCGGCCACCACACGATCCACGCTACGAACCCCATCCTCCTGCACCATCTTCTGTGCGATCAAGAGCGCCTTGGAAATACTGAGCGCTTCTTCGTGTTGCGTATTGGTCAAATAGCGATTGCGCGAGCTGATCGCCAGACCGTCGTCGCCGCGCTTGGTTTCGCCGACAATGACTTCGGCGGGAATATTGAGGTCGGTCACCATTTTTTGGATGACCGCGCATTGCTGCGCATCTTTCTCGCCGAAAACCGCGAGATCTGGCCGTGTAATATTAAACAATTTCAGGCACACGGTGGTCACGCCGCGGAAGTGGTTTGGCCGCGAAATCCCACACAGCCCCGCGCCAACCACTTCCTCATTCACATAAGTCGAGAAGCCCTGCGGATACATTTCAGCAACGCTCGGGTTAAACACAATATCGGCGCCCCGCTCGGCACATTTCTCTAAATCCGCCTCCAATGACTTAGGGTAACGCTCAAAATCTTCATTGGGGCCAAACTGGGTGGGGTTGACAAAAATCGAAACAATGACCTTATCGGCACGCTCTTTCGCAATATCGATCAACGATAGGTGCCCTTCGTGCAAACAGCCCATCGTCGGCACCAGTCCGATCAAACGCCCGCTAGAGCGCAGACCGATAGCGTGAGATTGCATTTCATTGACCGATTGAATTGTTTGCATAACAAATTTCCAGACAAACTAAGTCCGTCTGCCACTTTATCTCAATAATAATCAGAACTTAACCATTTAACTAACAACTCCACTTTCGGCATTTCGCCATTATCCATTCACACTTAGTCATTAATCATGAGCGATTCATATATCCAAGAACTCTTCGCTGAGCGCATCGGCGGCAATCAATACGGCAAATCCACTGCCATCTATAAGTTCGAGAAGATCAAACGCGCCAAGAAGGCAGCAAAAGAAGCGAAGCCAGACGTCGACCTGATCGACATGGGCGTTGGTGAACCAGACGAGATGGCGTTTCCAATCGTGGTCAAAGCCCTGCAAGATGCAGCGGCACAGCCTGAGAACCGCGGTTATGCAGACAATGGCGGCGACGACTTTAAAGCCGCTGCCGCTCAATACATGTCCACCGTGTTTGGCGTAAGCGACATTGATCCAACCACCGAAGTCGTTCACTCGATCGGCTCGAAGACTGCCCTTTCGATGATCCCAGCCTGTTTCATCAACCCAGATGACGTCGTGCTCATGACATCGCCGGGCTACCCAGTGCTGGGCACTCACGCCAAATATCTCGGCGGAGAAGTCTACAACATGCCACTCCAGGAAGAAAATGACTTTCTTCCTGAGCTCGATGCAGTTCCCGCCGACGTCGTCGCGAGAGCAAAGATTATGGTGCTCAACTACCCGAACAATCCGACTGGCGCATCTGCGACCCTCGAGTTCTTCGAAAAAGCCATCGCATTCGCCAAGGCCAACCACCTGATTATTCTACAAGACGCAGCCTATTCGTCACTGATCTTCGAAGGCACACCGATCTCCATCTTTCAGGTCGCAGGTGCGAAGGACGTCGCCATCGAGCTGCACTCGCTCTCGAAGAGCTACAACATGACAGGCTGGCGCATCGGCTTCGTCGTTGGCAACCCGCTCGTGGTACAAGCTTACGCCGACATGAAGGACAACTCCGACTCTGGCCAATTCCTCGCCATTCAAAAGGCGGCATCCGTCGCACTCGCAAATCCTCAAATCACTGAAGAGATCTCCGCGAAATACTCACGCCGCATGGACCTACTCGTCGACGCGCTCAACGGCGCAGGCTTCAAAGCAACAAAGCCCAAGGGCAGCTTTTTCCTCTACGTAGCCGCACCGAATTCGGCCACGATCGACGGTAAGACCACTGAGTTCGAATCCGGCGAAGCTTGTAGCCAATGGCTGATCACTGAAGAGCTCATCAGTACGGTGCCTTGGGATGATTGCGGTAACTTCGTGCGCTTCTCCGTCACCTTCGCCGCTCAAGGTGTCGAAGCCGAAAAAGCCATCGCCGCCGAAATCGGCAGTCGCCTTGCGAAGTACAGCTTTGCCTTTTAGCGGCACAGCGCCGACACTCCATTGATGGTCGCTGTTCCGAAGACGTCCTCCTAATCCAGACCAACTACATCATGAATACTACCGAAATCACATCACTCTTCGACCGATGGAACGCGGCGCTCCAAACGGGTGAGCCGAACAATGTTGCCGCACTCTACGAGACCAATGCCATCTTGCTGCCGACCGTCTCCAACCAGGTGCGTCACAATCGCGCAGAAATTGAGGACTATTTCGTCGCATTCCTCGCCAAAGGCCCCAAAGGTACTATCGACGAGTCCAACGTCCGCACCTTCGGAGATGTCGCAATCAACTCCGGCGTCTACACCTTCGCTTTTGCGGATGGGGCCACGGTGCAAGCCCGCTTCACCTACGTCTACCGCTGGGACGGCCAGGACTGGAAGATTGTCGAGCACCACTCATCCGCAATGCCGGAGGGCTAGTCGCGGAGTTTGCCTCATTGGTCATAACCGGCTGCCTGGCGATCGCTCCCTCCGACAGGCGACATCAAGGCACCGCACAAGGTGCCAAATCACTGACTTAACGCCCTCGGCGAAGAGGGCGTGATTCATTTCATCCGCCCCGACTGGCGTCGCATCCGAAAGCCGGGAATCGCGCGTAAAACTGCGACCGCAGTTTCAATTAATCAAGATAAGTGCAGCAGTAGTCCGCGCCGCCTTGTTTTACTTTCAGGGCAAACTTCGAGTCGCCCGGGACGTTAAACGAAGTGCCTGCTGCATAGGTGATCCACTCATCCGACCCATCGAGCTTCACCTCCATCTCACCTCCGAGCATTTCCATCAGCTCAGCCGCTTCAGTGCCGAATTCGTAATCACCCGCCTGCATGAAGCCAAGGGTCTTCTTAGACCCATCCGCAAATACCACGGTACGACTAGTGACTTGGCCGCCGAAATACACATTGGCTTTTTTTACGATAGAGATGTTTTCAAACTTTTCAGACATGCAAAAGGTGATGGCGTTTCCGCTAAAATTTGCAATCAGGATTTACTTAGAATCAAAAGTGTTGTCGCGCATGCTTTTAGAGAGCGTGTCAGCTTAAACTTGCCGCATTGAAAGACACATAGTGCTGAGCACAGAAGCGCGTGCCACAACATCCACTTATCTATCTCAATATAAACTGGGATCATCCCACTCTGCCGCTAGCCTACCACTCGGCTCGAAACTTGCCATCCGGCTGATATACACATAACGTAATTAAAACAATTACAGAGAGAAGAGATGAATACATCCGATGTAGACGATGGCAGCACAGTTCGACTGATAGCAAACAAAGCGATCATGATCGTCGTGGCATGGGTACTCTTTTTTGCCATTCGCGTATGGCTGCCACTGGGCGACTTACCCGAAACTTACAATGCCGAGGCAGTGCGCACTGGACTCGCGATATTGACACTGGCTGCCACCCTTTGGCTCAGCGAAGCACTGCCACTCCCCATTACCGCGATACTCATCCCAGTGCTAGCGGCGCTGACTGGCACATTGGATGTTACCAAAAGCTTTTCTGGATTCGCCCACCCGCTGATTTTTTTGTTCCTCGGAGGGTTCGGATTAGCCGCGGCGTTATCCTACCAGAAACTGGACCAATGGTTGGCGCAGCATATCTTAAAAATTGGCCACGGTAATTTTCACGTCACAGCGATTGCGCTATTCCTAACATCCGCACTGCTCTCGATGTGGATCTCCAATACTGCCACCGTCGCGCTACTACTCCCGGTTGCTCTTGGAATACTGGCACACATCCAGTCCACTTGCGGAGAACTAGTCATGGCTCGATCTGCCAACTATTTACTTCTAGGCATCGCATATTCAGCAAGCATCGGCGGCATTGGCACTTTGATCGGCTCGCCCCCCAATGCGATTGCCGCAGCTAACCTCGGCATCAGTTTCGTAGAGTGGCTCGCGGTCGGTCTACCCGCAGTGGCGATCCTACTCCCCGCTCTGTTTATCGTTCTGCGCTTGCTTGCCAAACCAGGCGACGTGCCACACTTCGAGGTCGCAGCGCAAGCCTTTCAGTTTAACACCCCTCGCATCCTAACCTTAGCCATCTTCTGCTGCGCGATCTGTGGATGGCTGTTTAGTGCACCCCTCGCCGCGCTGTTCGGGATCGTCAACTCATTTGATACCCTCGTCGCGATCGGCGCACTCCTACTCCTTTCCTCATGCCGACTGGTTCGGTGGCAGGACGTCGACCGCACCACCAACTGGGGCGTGTTATTGCTATTTGGTGGCGGTATCACCTTGAGCAAAGTGCTTAGTGCTACCGGTGCCAGCAAATTTCTCGCCTATCAAATCCAAACACTCACCTCGGATTGGCCAACTCTTCTATTTATAGGCATGATTGTCGTCTTCGTCATTTTCCTCACGGAGCTATCCAGCAATACCGCCAGCACCGCGTTGCTCGTGCCAATCTTCGCCGCAGTCGCGATCAGTATGGGCATCCCCACCACAGAGCTCATCCTGCCCTTAGCCTTAGCAGCCTCCTGCGCATTTATGCTGCCCGTCGCCACCCCGCCGAATGCAATCGTATTCGGCTCAGGTCTCATTCAACAACGCGACATGGTGCGCATCGGCCTCGTCCTCAATCTGACTTTCGCCGTGCTCCTAACCTTGCTTAGTCGGGTGCTATTTTAGCAAAAGACCATCGCCTTCATACCATCAAAGCTGCTGCGTGGACTCGCTATAAAACGAATCAATCAATGCCCGCAAATACAGGCGTATTCTTTATACTCACAACTGGGACAATTGCTCATATTCAAATAAAATGTCTCTCGCGCACCCTGCGCATCAGGAGTCGCTTTGATCTGTAAAATGATCGGCATGCGCTTCATCTCTGGCAACGCTGCAGTTGAGATTAAGCCATCACCATTTTCAACAAACTCTACCTTCGTCGGGGCACTGCGATCCCCGCCGACCACAGAGACGACTTGGTTGGCAACTGGTACGATTTGGCCATCGCGCCCTAGGAATCTAATCTGCACCAAGCGCTCGGGTGTGACTAAGAACTCCATGTGCGGATCCACGATGGTGATAAGACGACCGCCATTGGGGCCGCCCTGAACTTTCTGCGCACCAACCTTACTGGTTCCGTGGCTATGCCCGCCATTGCCGAGCTGGTGCCCTGCGCTCGCATCGCAATAGCTTGTCCCGAATATGGCTAGCGTCGCAATGAGGAGAACTTTGAGCTGTGTTTTCTGTTTCATAATATTTTTTGGATTTAATCGAATAAAGATAAAAACGGATGACATGAAAGTCATGCCTACCGCACCGAAGGATTATGTTACTCAGAAGCTGCGGCTTCTAGGCGAATAGACTTTTCGGCCGACTTTTGAAAGAAGGCATAGAAGATGGCAGGCGTCACCGCGAGGCCGAGCAGCGTCGAGCTAATCAAGCCGCCGACGATGACGATCGCGACGGGATTGAGGATTTCTTTGCCAGGTTCATCGGCAGCCATGATCAATGGTATCAAGGCAAGGCCTGCAGAGATCGCAGTCATTAAGATCGGCACGAGTCGCTCCAGTGTGCCACGCACCACCATCTCGCGCGTAAATGCTTCACCTTCGTGACGCATCAAATGCAGATAGTGCGAAAGCAGCATAATGTTATTACGCGCAGCAATACCAGTCACTGCGATGAAGCCAACCAGCGTGGCGATGCTAATATTATTCAATGTGCAACTGGTATAAAAGATCCCGCCGATCAACGAAATCGGAATGATGCTCAATACAAGCCACACAAAGCTGAAGGTTTTGAAATAACTATAGAGTAAGAAAATGATCAGCAGCAGAATGACCGCACACATAATAAAGATGGTACGCCGCGCTTCTTGCTGCGCCTGATATTCGCCTTCAAATGCCACGCTATAGCCTTGCGGCAAAACCAACTCCTGAGCGATTTTACTCTGCAAGGTTTCCACTACTGCATTCAAATCGTCCGTCGTCGGATTGATCGATACCACGAAACGACGCAGTGTATTCTCGCGCAGAATTGTATTCGGGCCCGTCGCTTGATGAATTTCTGCCACGTAGCTCAATGGTACCCGCTGCCCACTCAGTGTATCGACATACAAATTCGACAACCGCTCTGGCGACTCACGCCACTCAAGCGGCAGACGCACCACTAAATCATACACACGCTGCCCTTGGTAAATTTCGGCCACCACTTCGCCACCCATCAAGGAAGCCAACTGCTCGTTCAATTCCCCGGGTGTTACACCATACGCCAGCGCACGGTCGCGATCGACTTCGATCCGTAGCTGCGGAATCATCGCCTGCTGCTCCGCACGTGCTTCTTCCATGCCCGGAATCGCCCGTGCGATCATAGTTACCTGGTTGCCGAGGCGGCGTAATTCGCTCAAATCAGGCCCATATATTTTGACTGCGACCTTCGCAGACACACCACTGAGCATGTGCCCAATGCGGTCAGCTAATGGCGTGCTCATCGCACTGAATGTGCCTGGGATGGTGCGCATCGTGACACGTATTTCTTCCAACACTTCCGTACGATCCCGATCAGACGTTTCGGCAAATTCGACATCAAACTCAACCGTCGAAACCGGCACTACGTGATCACCACGTTCGGCACGGCCGACACGATAACCCACAGTTTCGACTTCTGGAATCTGCAGCAGCAAGTCCTGCGCAGTATCCGAGAGTTCAGTGGTTTGCTTCAGCGAGGTACCTGGTGCAGTGGTCATTGCGACCAATGCAGTCGGTTCTCGAAACGCCGGCAAAAAGTTGCCCCCCATTGAAATCAGCGCTGCATACGCGACTAATAGCAGCACCCCAGTAATCAGTACTACGAGAAACGGCTGTGACAGCGAAAAGTTGAGCCATGTCTTGTGAAAGCCCCTCTTTAAACCACGCACGACGACCCCTTCGGTATGCATTTTACCCGCCTTCGGGTTTAATAAAAACGAACACAGTACCGGGATGACAGTCAACGACACCACGAACGACGCACTCATGCTGACAATTGTTGCAATCGCAATCGGCGAGAATAGCCGCCCCTCCACGCCACTCAATGCCAGTAACGGCAGGAACACTAAAATGATCAACACGGTGGCATATAAAATAGATGAGCGCACTTCGGCCGAGGCACTGGCGATCACTTCAAGCCTCGGACGTGGCTTCGATAAACTAGCATTCTCGCACAAACGGCGAAACACATTTTCCACATCAACAATCGCGTCATCGACCACCATACCAATCGCCACGGCAAGTCCACCGAGTGTCATCGAGTTGACGCTCAAGTCCATCAGATCGAACACCAGGATCGTGATCCCGAGTGAAAGCGGAATCGCAGTGAGCGTGATCAATGTAATCCGCACATTGAACAGAAACAGAAACAACACCAAGCCCACCATGATGGCACCGTCACGCAGAGCTTCTTCCAGATTTCCAATCGAGAGATTAATAAAGTCGGATTGCCGATAGAGCGTGATCACTTCGACTCCTGCGGGAAGTGTCTTTTGCAGCGCCGTGAGTGCGGCTTCCACTCTCTCAGTCAAATCAATGGTATCGAATCCCGGCGATTTTGTCACACTGAGTATCACTCCTGGGTAACCCTTGACCGCACCATCCTGCTTAATGTGCTTTGTGCCAAGACCAGCATCGCCACGCATCGGCTCAATATCCCACACCAACGAAGCAACATCGCGCAAACGAATCGGACGATCATTCTCGTACGTTACAACCGTGTTACCGATCTCATCCAGATCAGTCGTCATCGCCAAATTACGCACCATGATCTCTTGAGCCGATTCGGTTAAAAATCCACCAGTCGTATTTTTAACTGCTTGAGCAGAGGCATCGCGTATTTGTAAAAAGGATACACCCATCGCGAGCATCTTATCTGGATCTGGCTGGACTTGCACCTGCTTCACCCCGCCGCCCATCGACAGCACCTCGGCGATTCCTGGAATGGATTGTAGCTTTCGGGCAACCGTCCAATCCGCCAGTGAGCGCAACTCACGCGGGCTCGTCTCGCCTGTAGGATCCGCTAATCCAACCAGCAGGATGTTACCCATAAGCGATGCGACTGGCGTCATGTAAGGGCTCACCCCTTCGGGCAATGTTTCACTCGCACCAGTCAAACGCTCCTGCACAAACTGACGCGCCTGATAAATATCTGTGCCCCATTCGAATTCGACGAAGATTAAGGACAAACCCACATCATTGATCGAACGCAGGCGCGACACGCCCGTCACACCCATCAGCGAATTCTCTAATGGAATCGTCACCAGTGTTTCCACTTCTTCGGGAGCGAAGCCAGCGGACTCGGTTAAAATTGTCACCGTCGGCTTAGTCAAATCCGGCAACACTTCGACCGGAAGCTCCACCGCTTTCTTAATTCCTAGAACAAGCACGATGACAACTAAGGCCAAAATTAATGGCCTCTGTGAAAGAGAAAATCGTATGAGTTGATTTAACATGATCTGTAATTTTGAATGAAGATCATGCCCTTATCCACGGCGTTGGCTCCACCAACGCTGTGAAGCGACCAGGACGAGTAACGTCAACACGCCGGCATAAATCATCAGTGGCAGACTCAACGCATGCG
>Ga0181562_10001027_pt1 | contig 23008 bp, 16 predicted proteins | sample 011ome_26_FD_139344 | JGI IMG/M metagenome (GOLD analysis project Ga0181562, IMG submission 139344) | Coastal salt marsh microbial communities from the Groves Creek Marsh, Skidaway Island, Georgia - 011511BT metaG (megahit assembly) | ecosystem: Environmental > Aquatic > Marine > Intertidal...
CCGCCGCCGCCGCCGCCGCCGCCGCCGCCGCGCGCCCGTGCGTCACCACTGTCGTCGTCCATTTGGAATGTTTGGAATTCAAACCGACTTTTTTTAGACCTCGTCGACCACACAGCGCGACGCGCATGTCGCGGAACCGCATCGACGCCGATGGGTTCATCACCGCGTGCGACGTCAAAGACGTCGACGTCGACGTGCTCGACGCGCGCGCGTCGTCGTCGTCGATGGCGCTGCGGTGCGTCGGCGGCGATGATGACGACGGCGCAGAGGCGTGGCGCGGTCGATGGAGGTACACATCGACCGCGGCGTTGCTGAAGACGCGCGCGCTCGAGCGCGCGACGGATGCGCTCGAGCGCGCGAGAGAGCAGGGGCGAGTGCGCGCGGTGGAGTGTGAGGCGCGAGAACGGGACGTGCGCGCGGCGCAGGCGAGGATTCGAGGCGATGTGGTGCGATTTGAGGCGTTCGCGAGGGAGAATGAAGTGAAACGACACGCGGCGCTACGGCGCGCGAAAGAAGAGCGCGAGGCGAACACGGCGCGCGATGTTCGACTGGGTGAGATGAGGGAAGAGTTGTATTCGCGCGCGAGAGAGGCTCGGGCGCTCGATCGGGCGTTGGTGCGCGTCAAAGTGTTTGAAGAATTTCTCGCGCGCGTGGCGGATGAGGCGTCGCTGGGCGAGGCGTTTGAAGACATTGCCGACGTTCTCGGGCGGCACGACACGCTCGCGCGCGCGTATGACAGTTTACGCACATCTGTGGTTGCCGCAAACGCGCGCGTGGAAGAGATGCGCGAGGCGCTGGAGAAGTCTGTCAAGTCCATGGCAGAGGAGCGCTTGACGACGACGGCAACGACAGCGCGTTTGCGCCTGCGCGACGAAGATTTACGCCGAGAAAACAGTCGACTCGAACAAGATGCCGCATACAAGGCTCGCGCCACGGTCGAACGCATGCGCCAACTCGCTGAGGCGAAGCTGGCGGTGAGAAATTTGGCGGATCGATGCGCGCGAGATGGTCAACGCGCCGCCGAAGGATTCGCGCAGCAATTGGATTTCGTCGATGCGCGCGCGCGCGTGCTTCGTGAAATCGCCGCCACGACACCCACTTCCGCTATCTAGTATTGTACAACACATCACCAGCTAAATCACATCACTGAGACATCAATCACGTCGAGGTCGTTCGATCGCGGCATGCCGTTCGCGTCCAGCGTCGGGAATTTCACCACAAATTTCAACGGAGAATTTCGCCGTCCCGACGCGAGAGCGCGCAAAAGCGCCGTACACATTCGTTTGTAATCGGGACTGTGCCCACAATCGTCGTCGTCGTTGTCGTCGTCGTCGTCGTCGTCGTCATTCATCCGCGCGGCATCGATACCGCCAAGAAGCTTACCGAACACGCTTCCTCGAACACGCACGCTCAACGTCTCTTCGGCGTCGAAGCCTCGCACGCGCAACGCCGCGTCTCTCCACATGTACGCCATCGGCACGTCGTCATCATCGTCATCGGCGACGGTGGTCGCATCACCACTACTGCGGCACGATCGACACGCCGCGTACACGCCGTTAGCATCTGGCGCGAGCTCGCGCGTGCACTCGCGACATCCAACGTACGTCGCGCGTTCGAGCTCGAGCTCGAGCTCAAGCTTTGACGTCGACGCCGGAATTTTTATCCACCCACGCTCGCCGTTTGCTGCGTGCACTGTAATCGACATCACGCAGGCCTCAAAGCTCAACATTGCCGCCACGCCGCGGACGAACCCTGTGGATGTCATCGCGAGCGCGAGCGCATCGAACGTCATCTCGCGCGTTCCCGCCGTGAGCGCGGGACATCGCGCGTCGATATCGAGTGCTCGAACGTCGTCGGCGCCGACGCGTCTCCACGAGCTCTCCACGCCGCACACCAAATCGCACCCATCGCGGCCGCGCGGCCGCGCGCGCGCGTTTCGCACGTCAATAATCGCGCCCTCGAGATTGCGGAATCGCGCGTCGCTGGACACAGCGTCGCGTCGCGTCGGCGGTAAAATAACCGCGACGACGGCGCCGCTCGACGCGCTTTGCGACAGCCACACCATCGCGCGCGTCATCACCCCGCCGTCGCCGTCGTCGTCGACATCGCCGCCGCAACCGCCATGATGATAATCGCGCGTTTCGTCGTCAAACTGCACGTACATGACGCGTCCAATGATATGCACCACATGCCCGATCGGTACGCACGACCGCACGCGCTCGCAGTCGACGTAGTACGCCTCGCCTCGTCGCCGCGCCGCGACGCCGCTCAACCGTCGACGCGCGTCGACGATATCCGCGCCTCGTCGCACCAGCGCCCACATCTTCGCACACGCCCACGCCACGACGGCGTCGCAGCGAGACGCCGTGTACGCCGCATCTGCGCGCGACTCCGGCGTGTGGCGCGAGAAATACGCGCGCCACGGGTGCATGACGACCCGCCGCGCGCGCGCCGACGCCTTACGTAATCCAGGCACCCCAAGGTGCCCAGTTTCACACCGCCCCGTGGCATCCGCCACCAAATCCTCGCACGTCGCCGCCGCGCGCACGTCTCCACCGCGCGCGAGCGCGAATTCGCACCCAAAATATTTCTTAGCAACCATTTCCCGCCTCGCCCGTCGCACGCCGCGCGCGCACACGACGTCACCCGGCGCGATCGTCGTCGCGATCGCGATCGCGGCATCGCCGTACACAACCATCGTCGCGTCGCCGGTGTCGTCGCGCAGCGCGACGACGCGCGAGACGTACGAGACATTGGTGCGATGGGCATAGTGCGCGCGGAGCGGGCCGAGGCGCGTGAGCACGGCGATCGCGGTCGTGGGCTCGGCGCCGGGGGTGATGTGCGCGATCGGGGTGGGGCGTCGCATTGTGGTGCCTGGTTTCGCGCGTCGTCGCGTCGCGGCTCGTCGCCTTTTAAAGCACTTCGGATGTGTGACTACAGTGGTCTATTCTACGGTGCGGCGATCGCACATGGGCGTGATTTTGACGCGCGACGTGGACTAGTCGCGCAGGCTGGTGCCCCATTGTTGTTGGCACAGGGGACAAATGGACCGCGAGCCGGTGCGGAACCACGTGTACAGGCAGGTGCCGTGAAAGGCGTTGTCGCACTGTCGACATCGCATGGATGGTTTGCGTCGATCGACGGGGTGGATGACGGCGTAGCAGATTGGGCACGGTTCGACGCCGACAAATTCTGCGGCAATGTTGCGTTGCCATTGGAGTAAGCCTTGGGCGACGGCACCGTTTTGATGGGTGAGGATGCCCGACATGCCGAGGATCCACGTGCGCGTTTGGAGTTCGGAAAAGCCCAAGCGTTGGGTGAATCGTAACTCTGCTTGCGTGAGCGGGTACGTGCTCGGGAGCTTGACGGAGAGTTCTAGGAACGATTCGTCGATTTCGTATCGGGCGAGAATTTCGCCCGTGGATGCGTTGGCGCGGACTGAGACTTCGCCGGCGCCGGCGCCGGATCGCGAGGCAAAGGACGTCGACGACACGGCGGCGAATTCGGCGGCGATGAGCGTCGACGACACCGATGCCGCGGTGGCGGCTTCGAGTGCCCTGGCTGTCTTTGGTGGTTTCAAGTCGTGCACGAACGTGCGCACGCTCGCCGGAAGTGCGCGCAGGGCGGCGCCGTAAATCAACGCGGCGATTGAGTGTCGAGCGTCAAACATTTGCAAGGGCGCTGTTGGATCGGTCCAATCTACCCCGCGCCACGCCGCGGGCGCGTCAACGCCGACGACGCTTTTGGCCTTGCCGTGTTCGATTCTCGGAAGCGGCATCTCGCGCACGAGCGCGCCGAGAACTCTCGGTATTGCCCTGGTCTCTCGCGTGTAATTCACCAGACGCTCGCGACACGGCGAATCAACATCCAGCGCCGAAATGTATCGCAACAATAACGCCCACGCGTAGCGCGCGGGCGCGCCAGCGATATCGCTCGCGTCGAGCGCGTGGGCTAAATCCTCACGCATACCTGCGCGCTCAACTGGGGATTCGTCGATGAACGGCGCGGAATCGTCCCGCGCTTCGAGCGCGGCGTCGAGCGCCCGTTCCACCTTGGCGACGTCAGCCACGCGTGCATCGAGACCAACGACGGCGGCTTGTAACAACTGACTGCTCGCAAGGAGGGCGTACGCCGCGCGTCGCGCGTGTGCGTCGACATCCGGCGCGAGGAGGAGTGCGTACAATGCAGGAATTGTTTCGCACGGCGCGTCATCCAAATCATCCACATCGAGCGCGGCTTGGAGCGCTGAAGCAGACGCCACCGAGGATGGACCGCACGCGCAATCGGCAATTGCTCGCCACATATCGCGTTCGAGCGCCATGCGCGATAAAAATGATGCGCGCCTGTGCGCGCTCGCGTCGGAATCGTCTTCGATGTCGCGCAGTTCAGCTCCTGCTAAGATGACGCACGCGTACATTTGACGCATAATGTCGGCACGTTCTCGCGGCCAATCGGCGGCGGCGAGCGCGCGCGCGATGGTGACTGCATCTTCGCCATGGGCGGCGTATGGAACGACGTCGCCCGCGCTTCTCTCGCTCGGCTCGGCAATCTCCAACGGGAGCGCGGCAACGGCGGCGACGATTGTTGCCACGCGCGCGAGCATGTCTGATCCATTTCTCCCCGGTGCGTCGTCGTCGTCGTCGTCGTCGTCACCATCGTGCTCTATGCTCGCGTAGCGTTCGGCGGCGGCGACACGGCGTGACATCCAGGCGTGTAATCGTCCGATGATGGCGCCCCAATCGCGCGCGTCCAACGCCGCGGGACATCGGCGCGTGATGGCGGCGGTAACATCCGCCACCCCAGCGTCGCCCGAAATCGCGCGCGGCGTCGTGGGCACCGCCAGCGACGGCGGCTGAGGCTGCGCGCCGCCACCGAAACGCGCCGCCGCGGCTTCAGCCGCGGCGTCGGCGGCGTCGCGCTTGGCTAACGCGCGAAACACATCCATCAACGTCCCAGCCGCGAACGCGTCGTTGAGCGTCGGCGCCGACGCACCGTCACCATCCACATCTTCGCTGCGCGTGAAGCACGCAGCAACGAGCGCGAGGGCGGGTCCGTCGAGCGGGACGCGGCGATCGCACACGCCATCCACGCACGATTGACGCGCGCGATTGACAAACTCGCGAGCGACGTCATCCGCGGCTACGTCTGACGGCATCAGCCTTGGCAGCACCGTTGCGAGCGTCGCGCGCGGCATCGCCTCTCCTTTGGCCGATGCTATGTCGAGCAGTAGGGTGCGCGCACGGCGCGCGACGTCGCTGTCGCACCATGTCGCGTCCATCGTTAGCGCGTGTCGTGTCAATGCGTTGAGCGCCGACACCGCGTCGGCGTTGGCGTTCGCGAATGCGCGAGAAATGAGAGCGGTGAGCGCATCGAACCCTATGGCGTTGCCGGTTCTACACGCACCGCGCAAGACCGCGCTCGCGAACGCCTTTGCGTCGATATCCGCGGATGTCAGTGCGCACGCGGCTACATCCGTCGCGCGTTCGGCGTCGACAGCTGTCATGGCATCAAGCATCGCGCGCCATCCGAAACGAACGCGACACAGCGCGTCGAGCCACTGTACTCTATGGCACTCGCGCGCGGTGCGGCGCGCGCACGCATCGATGGCGACGGCGCGCAGGGTGTCGTCGTCATTGCTTGGATTGAACGCGTCGAGCGCGTCTACGGTTTTCTTCGCCCAGAATAGAAACAGTAAACCGATGTTGCTGTCGTCATAGCCGTCGCGCGAATCGATGTGTTCCATCGCGGCGTCTGCACCAGCGGTTACGAGTGCGGACAGCGCGGCGGTTCGCGCGTCACTCGACATGCTCGCGTTGAAGCGTTTGACGTCTCGAGTCGTCCCGAGCCATTCGCGATTGACGTCACCCTTGACGGTTTCTATGAATTCTATGCCGCCGCCGTCGTCACCGCCACTGTCGGCGTCGGTATCGTCCTCATCGCTGTATGATGATTCACGGTAGGATGTCGTAGCGAGACTTTCTCGTAAAACTCGATTGAAGAAGCAGCCGACGGCGGCGGACCACGCCGGGACGACGCTCGCGTCTGATGGCGGCGGCCACACCCACGCGCGATACGCACTTCGGAGCGCGGATGAATCTTGAAGATGCGAAGATTCGCGAGACAATACGCTGAGCGTTGCGATTGCGGCGGCTGAAGACATCAAAGTGTTTTTGGCGCCGCCCGCGGCGACGAGGACGTCGACATCCGTCGAGCGCGAAACCGCCGTCGAGGCGCGTCGTTCGACGAGCGCGTCGAGCGCGTCGCGTTTCCACGCGCGCATGGCGACAACATCGTGCTGATCATTACCGCCGCTATTGTTCGTCGATTTCGCTGCTTTCGCGAGCACCGTGAGGGTCTCCGCGACGACGCGAGCATCATCATTTTCGAGCGCGTCTTTGAGTGCGTCGTCCCATCGCTCGGCGTCGCGCGTAACCGTCGCGGCGACAATCATCCCTGCCCCAGGCACTGGCGGCGACTTTTGCATGCAATATTGCATCATTGCGTCGCCGCCGCCATCGAAAACGTCCAGGCCGAGATGATCCACCATGGATGCCAAGCGTTTTGAATTCGCGAGCGTCGGCGTCGCGAGCGCTTCGGCAAACACCGCCTTGGCAAACGCCGCCGCGCCGAATGTCGATTCTGCGCGTGTATTCGAAGCGAGCATGCGCGCATACATTCCACTCGCCAGGTCTGCGCGCTCGGGATCGCGTAACGCGTCCTCGGTAATGTCACCAAGCTTGGCCCAGGCGTCGACGACGGCGTTCGCGCAATGCGGCTTTGCCCCGAGCGTCTTGAGCGCGTCGCACATGACGTCGAGCGCGTCACTATCACCGCGCGCGAGGAACTCTCGCATCCAGTGATCGACGACGCGCGTATGTAGGATGAACTGCGCGCACTCTTCGGCGTGATCCGTCATCGGGGCGAGCTTCAAGATGCCATAGAGTACGCCTTCACGGAGCGCCGGAAGCGTCGCCTTGGCTTCGTTCGCGCGAACGGCGCTCGAGCTCGATGCAGTCCATCCCGTAAATACCGCATCGAGGATGCCGACGAGACCGGACATCGGAGTCCCGGATTCATCATCGCTCCGGGCGATGAGCGATTGCGCGGGCATGTGCGCGATAAGTGGGAGTAAAGATGGCGCCGACGTCGACGCGGCGCCGTGACACGAGCGCTCGAAATGCGAGCGCACGCCCGGCATGAATGACTTTTCGACATCGATGGCGTCCCACGCCGATGGATGCGCAATAGCCACGCCTAAAATAAGCTCCCACATGTTTCGAATGCATCCTTGGTCTTGCTCTGTGCTTATCAACGCGAAAGCGACGGCGGCGATGCTTGGGACGCAGCGCGCGAGCGCTTCACGCCACGCGGGCGACGCCTTTTCATTCGCCGCGCATTTGGCCAATGTCGCGAGCGACGCGTACGCTTCTCGGCGAATCGACGGGTACTCGCTCTTCACTTGCGCGCGCAAGCATCTCAGCTCGAGCACGAGGGCGCTACACGTGTGTGACGCCGCGTCGGCGTCGGCGCTTTCAACGTCGTGCAACCGCGAGCACGCGTTCGCCAACGCACCGAGCGACGACAATATACTCCGCTCAAATCGTCCAAACTGCTCACTCTCCGACCCTTCGCGAAACACCATGTCCGCTGGAGATTTCTTACGCAAGCATTCGCCCAAGTCGTCGAAAATCTCGGCGTGCGCGATCGCAATCGCCCCAGAGCGCCGCTCTTCGGTTGAAAATGTCCCCGCAAACGCATCCGACGCCGCGCGCGCGACTTCACCACTCGGATCACTTATCGCCTTCATCCACGACGGCATCATAGTCGTACCCTTCAATACCCTTGCTAACGATTTCCCACTCGCGCGCGCGATGTGCCCGTGCATAATCGTCGCGTCTCGCCGTACCCCGACGTCGCCATCAGCCGACAACTTTTCGTACGCTCGCGTCCACGGTTTCAACATCGCCATCACCACATCCTGTGATTTCACCAGCACCCGTCCACGCGCGTCGGCGCCATCGCCACCATCGCCGTCATCGAACGCCGCGCCGCTTTCGCCGAATAACGCGTCGTACAGCTCACGAAGCGCTTTGAGCTTGGTCGCCGTCGACGACTTGTGCGCGCACCGACGCAACGCGCGCGCGACGTCTTCATCGCCCAATCCATCGCTCAACGCGTCATCCGCGGCATCAAGCGCGACGCCACCGGCATAACCCCCAAATCCAAACCTGTGTGCGACGTCGCGAGGGCGTCTGTGGTCAGTATAACGAACACAAAAGCACATCTTCATGAACATCATCAACCATCATCATCATCATCGACGCGCACTCGCGCTCGCGAACAATCGTCGACGCGCGCGCGACGCGACGCGACGCGAACGTACCCTGCGAACCCACCCGCGGTGGCGCTCGATGCGGCGCGCGATGCGGCGCGCGATTTCGATGCGGCGGCGCGCGCCATTCTGACGTGTCTTGCCGTCTTGCCGCACTGTGCGACGCGCACGATGGCGCCGACACCGACGCCGTGCGCGCGCGCGCCGACGCCGACGGCGGCGAGGACGACGCGGGCGCTCGGCGCGACGCGCGATGCGCGACGCCGACGCGCGATGCCGTCGACGCACGCGCCGGGGCACGCGAGAGCACCGACGACGTCATCTCGAGCTTCGGCATCTGATGCCACCGCACCGGCGACGACGCGATACGGCGTGCGCGAGCGCACGTGGACATGGCGAGGTCACACGATTCGTTACACGCTGAGCGGGGAAGATCGCGCGGGGGAGGTGCCAGTGGTGTGCGTGCACGGGTTCGGAGGGAACGCGGACCACTGGAGGCGAAACGTAAACGCGTTGGGCGCGACTCGGCCGACGTATGCGATCGATCTCTTGGGGTATGGGTACAGCGATAAGCCGAATCCTATGAATGTTGAGCAGAATTCGATATACAATTTTGAGAATTGGGCAGAGCAGTTGGAGGATTTTATGGATGAAGTCGTCGGCGGCCCGGCTTTTTTGGCGTGCAACTCTGTCGGCGGCGTCGCTGGATTGCAGACGGCGGTAAATGCGCCAGAGAAAGTGCGTGGGGTCGTATTGATGAATATTTCATTGCGTGGACTGCACATCACTAAGCAGCCGGCGTTTATGAGACCGTTTGTGAGTGCGTTACAGCGTACGTTGCGCGAAACGTCCATAGGACGCCAATTTTTCGGCACCGTCGCCAAGGCGGACACCGTGAAGAAAATCTTAAAAGAAGCCTACGGAGACTCTGAGCAAGTCACGGATGAATTAGTAGAAGCGATTTTAACTCCTGGTTTACGCCAAGGCGCGGCAGAGGTGTTTTTGGACTTCATTTCCTACTCTGGCGGTCCATTACCAGAAGATTTGTTGCCAAAGTGCGCGCCGCCGGTGCGCATGTTTTGGGGAGATAAAGACCCGTGGGAGAACATCAATGAAGGTCGTAAGCTCTACGCGCAATACGCTGATAAATTTATTCCCTTAAAGGGCGTCGGACACTGTCCGCAAGACGAAGCGCCTGAATTAGTAAACGCATTGCTCGAAGATTTCATGCGCGAGTACTCGCCCGCGAACGCGTAAACAAACAATGTAACGAAGAAAAAATGAAAAATGCTCGCGCATCACGTGGTCATGCCTCTTGAAATTCACCAACAGCATCATGGCCGGCGTTCTTGTCGTTGGGTTCCGATAGTACGAAAGCGGATATTCTTTTCATCGAACCGCCGAAACGGCTCGCGTCAATCGAAAGAAGACCAGGTACAAGATTCGTCATCACCCACCGCCAAGCGAGAGCCATTGCTGCTGCTGCAACCTACTAGAAGCATCATCTCGATCCAATAATACGAATGCTTGTGTCGATAATCATTACAAGAACCTCCACAGGTCAATTCGGCTCGTGGCTCCTAAACCGCGAGAATCTTAGAAGGACGCTTACGCCGACGGTTCATCCTTGACAATGTCAGAGTCACCCGGGTCGGTGACAGACATGCAAGACACGCGGTAGTAACGACCGCACGCCGTACCGAGGTCAACGTTGTCTACAATTCGCACGTACATAAAACACGCAGCAGTCAGTCTCGAGTTTGCGCAATCAACGTCATTTCGCTTCTAGGGCTTTGCCGCGCGTCGCTCGCGAGTCAATCAATCACACGTACTTCCAGCGTAGTGGTGCACACCAGTCTTCGCCAACATCGCATAGTACTCAATCTCAGACTTTCTCAACGCCGGGCAGTTGTTGGAGATCAACACCAACTTGGATTGTCCGCGGCGAAGCGTCTTCAACGTCGACTTGTACCCGAGGGTGTAGCGCCCAGAGCGCATGACGAGCTGAATGCGCGAGTTCATGCCCTCGGCAGCCTTCTTAGATCCTTGCTTGGGAGCCATGATTACAGTTGTGCGTTGCCTGGTGTTGTGTCTGTGTGAGCCTTCTTAAGTGTTTTCAAACACCGCTGACGTCGACGACAAAGGGCAAACGTTGATTTGTGAGGCCGATCGGCCGCCGCACCCCGCGGGGTTGTGCACGAATGCAATCGACCAATCACGACCACATTATGGAGGGGTACATGCAAAGGTTACGCTTTTGAGTGGGTACACACGAGGCTATGTTTACTGAGTCACGATTGGTCAATCGCAGAGGGACTCGGGATTCTTTGCGGTCGTGATTGGTCACGGGCGTTTGTGTTCGGTTCGGGGTGTTGGCGCGGCGTTCGCGTCAGATTCACGCGCCGCACGCCCGGTCGCCGTGCGCGTCGCCCGCGCGTGTCACCGTCGCCGTCGCGGTCGTCGTCGCGCGCGATGGATCGCGCGCGCGCGGACCCGCCCGATCGCGGTCGGCGCGACGACGCCCCGTCGACATCGGCGCGGCGGATGCCCACGGACACGATGATGCGTGGTCCCGACGACGCTGTCGCGGGGTGTGGCGCGCGAGGACGCGCACGAGGCGACGGGAGGACGCGCGCACGCGCGTGGTGTGCGTTGATTGTCGCGTGCGCGTGCGCGGTGACGGCGCGGACGGCGATGGCGGGCGAGGCGAGTGGGGGATTGGGTGTCAACACCAAATGGCCGACGATGACTGCGAGGCGCGAGGACGAGGGCGCGTACGGCGGTGATGCCGTGCGCGATGTGCGAGTGACGAGTGAGGATATAGAGAGCATGTCTGCGTTTGGTGTGATGGATGACGAGGCGTTGGCGAGGATTGTGGGTGACGAGAGCGAGGATGATCCAGACGTGCTCGCGGAGGGGTCGGTGGAAGACGAAGACGCGGGCAACGAAGAGGACGATAGCAAAACACAGAAGACGGCCACGCGGAGGTTTGCGGCGCTAGGAGTGGCGCGCGTGGAGCCGACGCGACCGGATGACGCGCTCGCGGCGATGCGCGCGGCGCTCGAAGCGGAATACGACGACGAGGCGTCTTCGTCTGGTTTGGGCGTCGATATCGCTCGCGAGGGCGACAATGACGCGTCGTATGTAGACCGCACGCCGCGTGGTGTGCGTAGTAGCGCGCAACCGCCATCGACGTCTTCTGTATCGGCGTCGCAAGCGCCGGTGATTTCAAAACCGTTGGAGGCGTACGTGGCGAGGCACGCGAGCGGCGCACTCGCGCCGAGCGCGCACGGAGGATTTCCCGTGCTCGTTCCGGGATCTACGAAGGATGTGCGCCCGCAAGCCAAGCGTCGCGATGGATGGGTGTTGAGCTGGAGCGATGAATTCGATGGAGATACTTTGGATACGACGAAATGGCAACCCAAGGTGAATGCGAGCGCGCCCGGATTGGAGCGTCACGGCGGTCAGCAGCAGTGGTACACGCCAGATATGTGCAAGGTTGTCGATGGCGCGCTCGTGCTCGCCACGCGGCGGCGTGAGGGTGTGATGAACATGGCTACCAAGACGGGCGTGAACCGTGGGAATGGCGAAGGATATCCATTCTTATCGTGCTGGGTGGACACAAAGGATACATTTACGCAAACGTATGGCAGAGTGGAAATCCGGGCTAAAATTCCTGACACGACGTGCCCAGGAATTTGGCCTCAGCACTGGATGCTTCCTAATCCTGCGACAAGTGTACCTAAGCAAGCGTGCTGGCCGCTCGGGGGGCAAATAGATGTCATGCAATCGTACGGCAAGGGTCGAGGCGGTCCGGGGACGCGCGCCGGGACGGTGGAATCCGGCTACCACTTTGCCCCACAAGGCGAATGCGGAGTTGATGGCTACGCTCGGAGTGCGTACCCAGCGCCGCTCGCTGACAAAGTTGACTTTAGCGATGGATTCCACACGTTCGCCGTGGAATGGAGCAAAGAAACGTTGACGTTTTTCGTCGACGGGCACGTCGTGAACGAGTTGTCCCAATTCAATGTGCCGATTATTCCGCGGTGGCCATTCTATTTGATTTTGAACACGGCTGTGTCTCCGTTCGGCATGCCCGAAGCCCTGGATCAGTGTGCGGATGATATGTTTCATTATGTCGATTACGTGCGCGTGTACAAGCGCGCTGCGGTTCGCTTGAGTTCGGATGTGTGGCACTTTTTGACGTTTTCCGTCGTCGTGCTTGTGTCGTTTATTCTCATCAGCATCTTTGCTTTGCGCGGTGCATACAATCGCGATGATGAGATATTCTACACTACGCGTGACGAATACGGCGTAGAGTACAAGAAACCCATCAAGCAATTCGCGTACGACGTCAACGACGACGACGAAACCGCATCGTTTGGCCGACAAAAGCCGCGCAATGAAAAAATCGGCGCCGCGACGCCGCTCATCGGCGACGTTGTCCTAGCCCTGCCAGATGACGGTACCGGTCGATATCAACACAGCGGACGATTTGGCATGTCTACGATCCGTCGTCGACCGTTGCCGCCATCGCAGAGTAACCGCGGGTATTACGCTGACATTTGGTCCAGAGACGCCGACGAACGCGCCGACGAATCCTCGCGCGCGCAGCGTCGGCGTCAAGCCAAAGAGCGAGAGCGTCACCTCCACTAATAGCGCTAGCATTAGCACAGATTGTTATTACATGTTGTAGAACTAATTTACGCCCGCCCACCCCGGCCACGACCGAGCATACTATTCGGATTCGCTCCACGTCCGCGTCCACGTCCGCGCCCGCCGCTGATTTTCTTTGGTTTGAGTCCCGTGACCAGCTCTGCCTCCAACGCCGCCTCCCGCGCAAAGTCCGCCAACGTCGCATCTGCCTTTGCACTCGCCGCTCGAGCGTCGCGCAGCGCCGCTTGCACCTTTGCGTCCGCGTTCGTCGCCGCGTTCGCCGCCTCGGCGTCCCGACACGTCGAGCACCGCCTCGCGTCTGCCGACTTGCTATTCAACTGCGCGCGCGAAAACCCTGACGCAGGCTTCTCAACCTTACACACCGAACACGCATACAACGTCCCGTCGTCGTCTGCTATGCGCATCGCCGACAGCGCGCGTTCGGCGGCTTGAGCGCTCTCGACGCAACGTTTGCACTTTATAACAGCGCTCGCGTCGGCTCGGCGTTTCTGTTGCATCTTGGCGCTGAATTCCATCGCGGGAAGGGACGTGCGTGAGCACTGCGCGCAATCGAACGATCCGTGCCATTGGCTCGGATCGGCGTTGGCGCTCACGCCGAGCGCGGAAGTGGGCATGTTGAGAAGTGAAGCTGAGCGTCGTATAACAAATAAGCAAAGTCTGTAAACGCTCGGCGTTTCGTTCAATAGTGTCGTGTGTGTTTTAGTGTGCGGTGTGCGGTGTACATGTGCGTCCGCGCGCACGGCGCGCCTTCATTCGTCAGCTGGTGATGAAAAATCAAAGCTATTCTCTCATCTTTCGAAACCAACCGACTGAAGAGCGCGCGCGCGCGCGAAGGCGACGTTTTTTGGCGTCGTCGTCATCCTCGACGCGGCGTGAAAACCAACCAACCTAGTTGTCATCGTTCCAAATCCCTTCATCATCGTACACAAACTGCGCACCAACCATATACGCATCGTTCTCCGCATCATATTCTGCCTTGACGCGCTTCACCGGAATCGATACCGCGTACATTGTCCCGAGCTCCGCGTCCGTCTCCATGGACACGTCCACGCTTTGCTGCTCGTCCAAATCAACAAACTGCCCAACCACCTCAACGATCCGCATCTTCATCTCATCCATAGAATCCTCATTCATCGTACATCGATCAGCGACTAGGATCATCCGTAAGCGCTTCTTCGCCTCTTGTCGCGCCGTGTCCTCGGCGCTCGGCGGGAAGAAGATTCTATACGCCATCTTCATCTTCCCCCAAAACGTCTCCTGCGCCTCAGCTTGACGAGCATCAGAGTCCGCGTCGGCAAACATGCGCGCGCGAGCGATCGCACGAGACCGCACGCGGTGCTGCGATGACGACGCGAACGACGACGACGCGCGCGGGACCACCGAACACGATGCCGATCGCATCGTCGCCATCCGATCGCACGGTGTCGATCGCGCGCGCAGCGTCGTCGCCGTCATCGACATCATCGTCGCTCGCCGCGGTGTGATGCGGAACACAAGAATACGAAACTGCGCGTGGGCGTCGCGTGCGCTCGCGCGCGCGGAGCTGTGCCGAGCGGCGCGGTCAACGCGGATGCGTGTGGAACATCCATCGGCGTCCGAGGGACTCGGTGCGTGGTCATGATTGGTCGATTTTGAATTTTTGAATGCGCGCATCCGAGCGCGAGGACACATCAACCGCGTTCGCCATCGTGCGCCGGTACACCGCGACGCGCGAATCGCTCGCCGCGCGTAGCATCGCACGTCGACGCCGCGCTCGTCGTTGTGTGCGTATACTCGCACGCGGACGCGACGCGAGCGATGGAACCGGCGAATAAGAAGGCTAAAAAGGTTGACGTCGCGGATGACGTCGAGGAGAATGCGTCGGTGACGACGACGGTGCATGCGTTGGCGAACGCGCAATCGACGTCTGCGGAGGCGTCGTATGATGATCTTACCGGTGCCGCACTTACTGGGCTCGATGCCGATGCGTTGGCGGCGGAGGAGGAGCTCACGAAGGCGCGGGCGAGGGAGGAGGAGGAGGCGCGACGTCGGGACGCCGAGGCGAGCGCCGGGGCTGGGCCGTTGGATGATAAGAAGTTTAAGCAGCTCGATGCGCTTTTGGATCAGACGACGATTTATAGTCAGTTCTTAAGTGAACAGATGGATACGTTGGATGAAGAGGTGGATGCGGATGGTAATCCGACCGGGGTGAAGAAGAAGAAGAAGAAGATGACCGAGGCGGAGGAGCTCGCGGCGACCAAGGCGTTTTTACCGCTCATGTCTGGTTCGATGCGTGATTATCAATTGAAGGGTGTGAAGTGGTTGATTTCTTTGTATCAGAATGGTTTGAATGGGATTTTGGCCGATCAGATGGGTCTCGGGAAGACGGTGCAGACGATTGGGTTCTTAAGTCACCTGCGCTCCAAGGGGATTTTGGGACCGTACTTGGTCATCGGACCGTTGAGCACGTTGTCAAACTGGGTGAGCGAATTTCAGCGATGGACGCCGGATATTCCCGTGCTTTTATATCACGGGAGTCGACAAGAGCGCGCGGAGAAGCGCATGGCGCACTTACCGACGTCGACGCCAATCAAGCCAGAGTTCCCCGTCATCGTCACGTCGTACGAAGTCGTCATGGCGGATCGCAAGTTTTTGCAAAAGTACAACTTCAAGTATTTGGTCGTGGACGAAGGGCACCGTTTGAAGAACTTTGATTGTAAACTCATTCGTGAGCTGAAATTCATTCCAGCTGGGAACAAGTTGTTGCTCACTGGCACGCCGTTGCAAAACAACCTCCCAGAGTTGTGGTCGCTGTTGCATTTTTTGCTCCCCGACGTGTTTAGTTCGTTGTCACAATTTCAATCGTGGTTTGACTTTACCGATAGCATCGGTAAGGAAGATGCGGCGGATATCACGGATTCGGACACCACCCGGAGCGAACACGAGCATCGGGCCAAGGTGGTGAACAAATTGCACGGTATTTTGAGACCATTCTTGTTGCGACGCTTGAAGGGCGACGTCGAGCTCTCGCTGCCACGCAAGAAAGAAATTCTTCTCTACGCGCAAATGGTCCCCAAGCAGCGCGAGTTCAACGACGCGCTGGTGAACAAAACCATCACCGAGCTGTTGGAGAAGTTTGCCGCGGGAAGCGCGGTTCCAATCGGGCACACCGCGGTGAACAACATGCTCATGCAGTTGCGTAAGAATTGCAATCACCCCGATCTCATCACGGGCGGCCTCGACGGATCAATCATGTTTCCTTCCGCCGACGAACTCGTCGAGCAATGCGGTAAGATGAGATTACTCGATCGATTGATGAAGAAACTTCGCGCTCGCGGCCACAAGGTGCTGATTTTCTCGCAAATGACGAGAATGTTGGATTTGTTGGAGTCGTTTTTCCAACAACGCAACGAGCCGGTGTGCCGCATCGACGGGAGTGTAAAGCAAGAGGATCGTCGCGACGCCATCGCCAAGTTCAACAGTGATCCGAACTTCGGCGTGTTCTTACTTTCCACTCGCGCTGGCGGTCTCGGAATCAATCTCACCGGTGGTGACACGGTTATTATTTACGACTCTGATTGGAACCCGCACCAAGATTTACAGGCGATGGATCGCGTGCACAGAATCGGTCAAACAAAGCCCGTGCACGTCTATCGCCTCGCCACGGCGAAATCTGTCGAAGGCAAGATGTTGAAAAAGGCTGCGGGTAAGCTCGCACTCGAAAAGCTCGTTGTCACCGGCGGGCAATTCAAGCAAGATAAGTCTCAAAGCAAGAAGGAATTCGGCGCCGACGAACTCGTCGCCCTCCTCAAGGGCGACACCGGCGTCAACGACGAAGACTTACCTCAAAGCGCAGACATCTCCGACAAAGATCTCGACGTCATCCTCGACCGTCGCGACTTGCTCGGACTCATTCCCCCGAATCCGTGCTCTGGTGTGGGCTGGGAAGACGCCGAAGACCGATCCGGGATGTCCCTCCTGGGCAACATTTCGGACGCAAACGCCAAGTAGACAAACGCACGGCGAAACACAATACACAATTCCACCATCCCATTCCACCAAAACCCATGGAACACACACAATATACATACATTGTTTTCATTCTTATCACCATCATCACACGTTCGCGCGTGCCTCGCAACCGAAACCGTCGTCGACGCCCGACTCGACATCAAGCCTCAGTCGCCGCGCGGCTCCCTCCTCACTCATGCACGCGCCTCGCGCGCGCGTTCGCCATGCCAAACGCCAAACCCGTCAAAATCAGAAGCGACTTTGACACCAACGCATCGAACGCGCCCTTGGTGCACGCCAAGTACACGTCCGCCGATGCGCTTTTGCTCCCGCGCATTCAAGCCTTCGCGCGCAGCCGCCAGAACGCTCCGAGCGCATTGCGCGACCTCGACGAGGTCGTGGCGCATCTGCGCGAAACATACAGACAGTACGCGAGAAAAGCATTGAATCCATTTAAGCGCGCTGTGGTGAAGGCGATCGCGGAGTGTGAGCGACGGGATGATGCGAAGAAGGCGAAGGCTGGAGCGGACGACGACGACGACGACGACGTCAGAGCGTTCGGGCGAATGAGCGGCGAGTGTTCGGATGATCACCCGGATGAGAGTTCGAGTGGCGAGTATGAAACGGATGAAGACGATAGCGAGTCGTCGAGCGGGTCTGAGACGTCGTCGGAGAGTGATGAGGATGACGGGGACGCTTCCGGTGGCGCGAAAGGCGAAAACGCGGCTACGACGACGACGACGACTATTACAGGTGGCGCGAGCGGGAGTACGGTGCGGGAGGCGGCGACTGTACGGCCTGCGTTTGCGGCACCAGAGGTCGTCGCTGCTGCGGCGCAGAGGGCTTTGAAGCTGGAAGAAGAGGAACGCGCGCTCGCGGGGACAAAAAAAGCGACAACGTCAGAGGCGAGCGCGCATGAGCGCGCCGTACGCGCCGTTGCTGAAGCCAAGGCGAAGGGAAATTCGATACAGATAAATGACCGAGGAGTGAAGATTGAACATGTGTCAAAGAAAAAGCGTGAGAAAAAGGGGAAGAAAGGAAAAGGTCATCGAAGAAAGCGTAGTGGCCGCGCGGGGAGCGACAGTGAAAGCTTGGATGAAGACGATTTCGGTCGAACGAACAACGCAGTCAAGGCGTTCGCGCAAATGACGACGCCACGCTCGGTACGGTTGACCGACTTGGGTGGCATCGAAGACTCGCTCGTAGCGATTCGTGAGTTGATTCTGTGTCCGTTGATGCACCCAGAGCTTTACGCGTGGCTCGGCGTCGATCCTCCGCGCGGCGTGCTTCTGCACGGACCGCCTGGATGCGGGAAGACCACTTTAGCGCACGCCATTGCACAAGAAGCAAAGGTACCATTCTTCTCCATCGCCGCCACTGAGATTGTGAGCGGGATGAGCGGTGAGTCAGAGGCGAAAATTCGAGAATTGTTCACCACCGCTGCCGCGCACGCGCCATCCATCATCTTTATTGACGAAATCGATGCCATCGTGCCTAAACGCGAAAGCGCGCAACGTGAAATGGAGCGTCGCATCGTCGCACAGTTATTAGCATCGATGGATGAGTTACAATCATCCGTATCCAACGCAGATGAAGTCGACCGTTTGGCACGATGTCGCCGACACGTCACCGTCATCGGCGCGACGAATAGACCAGACGGCATGGATGCTGCCCTTCGTCGCGCCGGTCGCTTTGATCGCGAAATCATGCTTGGAATTCCCGATGAAGCCGCACGCGAGCGCATCTTGCGCGTACAAGCCACAAAGTTACGCCTGAGCGGGGATTTGGATTTACGCGACATTGCCAAGAAAACGCCAGGCTATGTCGGCGCGGATTTATCCGCGCTCGCTAAAGAAGCGGCGGCATCTGCCGTGACGCGCATTTTCCAGAAACTCAACGCTGACGCTGAAAACGGCGACGCCGCGAAAGATGCAACCATGGACGACGCCGGAACTACCGCCACGACTACCGAGCATAAAGAAATCAAGCTCGCTACCGGCAGACTCGCAGACCCGCGCGCGTTGACTGAGCTCGAACTCGAGGACTTGGCCATCACCATGGACGACTTCACCTCGGCGCTCACGCGCGTACAACCATCCGCACAGCGCGAGGGTTTCACCACCACTCCCAACGTCACCTGGGACGACGTCGGTTCGCTCACGGAGATACGCGAAGAGCTCAGATTTAGCATCGCCGAACCCATCGCCCATCCCGAACGCTTCCAAGCCATGGGTTTGAACATTTCCACCGGCGTGCTTCTCTACGGTCCACCCGGATGCGGGAAGACATTGGTCGCCAAAGCCACCGCGAACGAGGCGTGCGCGAATTTTATCTCCATCAAAGGCCCAGAGTTGCTCAACAAGTACGTCGGGGAGAGCGAACGGGCGGTGCGGACGTTGTTTCAACGCGCGCGTTCGGCGAGCCCGTGCGTGTTGTTCTTTGACGAAATGGATTCCCTTGCGCCGCGCCGCGGAAGCGGTGGCGATAACACCTCTGCTGAGCGCGTGGTTAATCAACTGTTGACGGAAATGGATGGACTCGAGGCGAGAAATGCGACGTTTTTGATTGCGGCGACGAATAGGCCGGATATGATTGATCCTGCCATGCTTCGCCCCGGACGTTTGGATAAATTATTGTACGTGCCGTTACCACCAATGGATGGACGGGTGGCGATTTTAACGACATTGACGCGTAAAACTCCAATCGCACCGGAGGTAAACATCGCACGCATCGCACAGAGCGCGTCGTGCGATGGGTTTAGCGGCGCGGATTTGGCGGCGCTCGTACGTGAGGCGTGCGTCGCGGCGTTGAAATCGATGACCATCGATACCTCAACCCCGCTCGTTACGATGGAACATTTCCAAGACGCCTTCACAAAAGTCCAGCCGTCGGTGAGTAAGAGTGATCACGCGCGTTACGATGAGCTCAGGCGAAAGCTTCGACGCGAGTGCGGCAGCATCAACAAGGCGCCGCGGCGTTCGGAATCCGTCGAAAACCTTCGCGCGTCAACCAAGCCGAATAAACGCATTCGTGACGACGACGATACCGGCGACGGCGATGCGCCTGAACTCGCCACGACGTAGTCCGTACCATTGTGTGATTATAAGCCAAACCAAACCAACCATCGATACATAGTCATATACGCGCGAGGCTCTAAATCCCCTAATCCCTAAATCTAAAAATTCCTCTCCGAGACGTTCGAATTATCTCGACGAGTTACGAACCAAGGCAACAGGGACTCCATGATTTATCGCATGACGCATCATAATACCTATATAGACTTTAATACACTGTGATACGTATAGATATAAAGTCTTTGCTGGAAAAGGAAATCACACTCATAGATCATCCCTGAGTGGGTCCCTTGAGTCGTTAACTCGTGAGGAATTGAAACATTATAACTAGATATAAGGTTTAGAGTTTAGGAAAAAGATCGACTCGAGTCATAATTGGTCGACGTGTAGGGACTCCATGTCGGAAAATTCGATTGCGGTTGACAGCTCTGAAGAATAGTTTGATGTTTTGGGGAAACTCGACACCGTGACGCGAGATTGACGCCGACGAGTGTGAAACGATGAGATATGCGATACATGTGTATTTTAAACTCTTCTGTGTGGCGCGTCGATGTGCATCGATGCGTCGTCGTCGCGTATGCGGTGTTTGTGGTCGGCGCGGGCGCGGCGGCGGGCGGTACCTGGGGAGCGGCGCCGACGCGTCGACGAAGTACACGGCGCTCGATGTTCTTGTGTTCTAATGTACAATCTATTATTTGGCTAGTAAACATGTCGCGCGCGTGTTCACACAGGGGGTTGTCACTCATTCGCGACTACTTGACGACTGCGCCGCGGATGTAGAAGAGAGACGTTTCGGCTGCGGCTCATCCGTCGAGCGGTCTCGGCGATGCTTCTTATGCCTCTTCTTCCGTGCCTCCTGTTCAGCCAGTGCCTCGACCTCGTGTATTTGTTCGCACGCCGCGCGTAGCGCTCTGAGTACGTCTGGGTCTTCGGAATTAATCGGTAGCGGATGCTCCGAAGACGAGGGCGCGTCGCACGCCGGGCACGTCTTCGCCGTCGCCGCGTCTCGCCCTCCAGCAACCGCTTTCACCGCCGCCGCGCTTAATACGCACCCACACGGCCGCATGGCGACGAAATCAACCCCGCTCGTGGCTTTCACGCCGCGTATCGGACACTCAAAGCCATCACCATCTTTGCTTTGCGTCGGGTGAACGTCAAAAAAATCCTTTGCGCTACGCAAATGTCTCGTCGCCTTGGACTTTTTCTCATCACCCAACACGTTCGCCACCATGAACGTCGACTCCTTGGTGGTAAATTTTCCTAATTTTCCCAAAATAAACTCTACGATCGTTTGCTTGTCGTACAATCGCCCTAAACGGCACGCGCACACGCCTCGCGACGCGCTGAGCTCCGCCCCAGTCAACGCGCACGAGGACCATGCCGACGTCCTCGCCACCGCACGCTCGACCGTCTCGCCCTTGTGCACGAAATTCGACCCAATGCACCCACCGCGCGTGCTTCGCGACGCCTCAGCGGTGTTTAACGCCCAAGATGCGCCGCGAAGTATGTCGGCGCGCGTCGCCGTAGTCCCACCGTCCAAACCCATGCGGCGCTCTACTTCCCCTTGACCGCGCGCACACACGCACGCAACGCTTCAAACTCGCGCACGCAATCGTTCTTGGCGATATCCGCCGCCTTCCCACGCACGCACGCGGCGTATGTCGTCACCTATTCGACGAATCAATACCAGAATCACAATCACGTGAGTGTCAGTCACCAACCTTTCGTCGTCGTTATCGTCGTCGTCGTCGCGCGCGCACGCGCATCGCATCGCATCGCACCTGCGGCGCACACGCTGAAGACGCCGCGAACAACCTCGCGAGCGGTGACGGCGCGCGCGAAGGCATCCAATCGACGCGCGAACGTGAATGAAGCGTGAATGAAATGCAAGTAACGGTTTCACACGTCGTCGCGCGCCGCACCTGTGCACGCCCGCCATGCTCGCGACGCACGCGCACGCGTGTGTACCGCGCGTTCATACCGCGCGATCGTCCGTTCGTGGTCGATTCGGCGCGCGAACGGCGCATCATGACGCCGCACCATCGATCGCGCATCGCCGCGCGCGATGGCCCGTGGCGCGACGCGTCGCCGCGCGATCGGCGGCGCAGGACGACGACGCGGCCGATGTATTGGTGATCGCCCGTCGCAGCGCGCTCGCGCTCGTCGGCGTCGCGCTCGCGCCGCTCGCACCGGCGCCGGCGCTCGCCAAGCTCAGCGGCGGTCCCACGGGCGGCATTCCCATCGAGCAGTTTCAAGAAATCCCCGGCACGAAGCCGCCGATTCTGTATTACGACTTGAAAGGCGCGAGCGGAGCGACTGGAGGCGTGCCCAAGGGTGCGCGCGTGGCGGTGCATTATGACTTGAAGTTTCGAAACATCACCATCGGGACGAGTCGGCAGGGCGCGGGCGTGACCGGAGGGACGCCGATTGGATTTAACGTCGGCGCGAAGTCTGGATCGCCCGGTGGGCCGTTTATTCCGGCGTTTAACGAAGGGATTAAGGGTATGGGCGTGGGGACGGTGCGACGGATGATTGTGCCTCCGGAGTACGCGTACGGGAATTTGGAGGTGCAGGAGATTCCGCCCGGGGCGACGATTACGTTGGATTTGGAGCTTTTGAGCGTAGCAAAGGATCCGATTCGTGGCGGCGTCGCCGGAGCGCAACAAGAAGAAAACTAGATGAGACCCCGTTTGCGTGGGGTGACGAAGAAGAACAAGATTTTGAGAAGTTATTGTCAGGAGAAGGTTGAGTGGTGCCAGGTTTTAAAAAACACTGAGACAATCCCATAACAACATCTTATTTACTTGAATTATTAGTACAAGTACTTGACGAATACAATAAAATCTTTCATGGTCGCATACCAAGTTTCCAACGATACAAACCACCCTTGCTTTGCCATATGGTTGAGGAACTCTTCAAGGACGCATGTTCGCAC
>Ga0181562_10001041_pt1 | contig 22731 bp, 24 predicted proteins | sample 011ome_26_FD_139344 | JGI IMG/M metagenome (GOLD analysis project Ga0181562, IMG submission 139344) | Coastal salt marsh microbial communities from the Groves Creek Marsh, Skidaway Island, Georgia - 011511BT metaG (megahit assembly) | ecosystem: Environmental > Aquatic > Marine > Intertidal...
ATTACGATAATGTTGTGCTGTTGACACAGTTTGATAATTTCATCCATGTCACATGATATTCCACCATAGTGTGTAACATACAGAGCTTTAGTTTTATCAGAAATGAGAGGCGCAATATTTTTGGCACGTACATTTAAAGAGTGTTTGTCCACGTCGCAAAATACCATTTGTGCACCAGATTCAAGCACTGCACTGCCGATTGAAGGAAAAGAGATAGTAGGCACAATAACTTCGTCACCCGGTCCAAAGTTAAACAATTTGGCAGATAAGAAAATTGCCTCCGTACAGCTGGTAGTGGATAAAAATTTATCCTCATTTGCCTGTAGCGAGACAGCAAAGCTCTTTTCAAATTCTTTAACTTGCTGGCCTTTTCCTAGCCAATTACTAGTAAACACATCTTTGATTAGAGCAAGCTCCTCATCTCCGAGATTGGGCTGAAATAAATTAATCATTAAGAAATATACCTTTTGTGTAGATGTTGCATCTATTTTTACATAAATACAAGACTAAAAAGGAGATGACGAGCGAGAAAGTTTAGGATAGTTTTCATCTTTTTCGGATAATTTGATTAGTTCTTTTGACAGTTGCCAATTAATTTTTAATTCATTGTCATTAAAGGTAACACCTCTTTCATGACTCTGAGAATAATAATTATCGACCTTATAAACAAATGTAGCAGTATCGCTAAGTACTAAAAAACCATGAGCAAACCCTTTAGGTACGAATAACTGACGTTTATTTATATCAGAGAGCTCTATTGCTACGTGTTGACCAAACGTAGGGCTTGATTTTCTAATATCAACAGCCACATCTAAAACACACCCTTCAATAACCCTTACAAGCTTAGCTTGCGCACAAGGCGGCAATTGATAATGCAAGCCTCTTAAAACACCTTTGCTTGACTTGGATTCATTGTCTTGAACAAAGTTAACTTGATAGCCTATGGTTGCTTCGAACAAATCCTGTCTGAAAGTTTCTGCAAAGTATCCGCGTTTATCTCCATGCACAATAGGTTCGATTAAAACCACATCAGGAATTGCTTGCTTTGTGAATTTCAATTCTTTTCCTTTGCTATTTTTAAAAGATATTGGCCATACTGATTCTTTTTTAATGGTTGAGCAAGGTGGATGAGCTGATCTTTGTCAATATAACCCATTTCGAAAGCAATTTCTTCAATACACGAAACCTTTAGTCCTTGCCTCTTCTCTATGGTTTTGATAAATAGTGAGGCTTCCAATAGATTCTCATGAGTGCCGGTATCAAGCCATGCATAGCCTCTACCTATCAATTCAATGACCAGCCTTTCTTCATCAAGATACATTTGGTTAACTGTAGTGATTTCTAGTTCACCCCTGTCTGATGGAGAAACTTTGGCTGATTTTTGAACTACATCATTTGGATAGAAATATAATCCTGTTACTGCATAATTACTTTTTGGTTTGTCGGGCTTCTCTTCAATATTAAGCACCTTGCCTGCATTATTAAACTCAACCACGCCATAGTTCTCTGGATCTTGAACATGGTAGCCAAATACGGTCGCTTTATTGCGAGAGGCGTTTTTAACTGCAGAACTGAGAATTTCGGACAAGCCGTGACCATAATAAATATTATCACCAAGAACTAAACAAGCATCATCACCCCCAATAAAGTCTTTTCCTAAGATAAAAGCCTGTGCTATACCGTCAGGACTAGGTTGAGCAATATATTCAAACTTCATACCAATATCAGAACCACACCCTAGAATTTGTTCAAACCTTGGTAAATCTTCTGGTGAAGATATAATAAGGACCTCTTGAATGCCGGCCAACATTAATACCGATAACGGGTAGTAAATCATTGGTTTATCGTAGATGGGAACCAGTTGTTTTGATATTGATTTTGTTATTGGGTAGAGTCTAGTTCCGGATCCACCAGCTAAAATAACTCCCTTCATTTGACCTGCCTTTAAATTAATAAAACTTAGTTAAATATGTTAAACGAAAATTAAACTATATTGCGATATTAGTTCCCTAATTTTTTGATTGTGAATCTATGTATTTACAGTCAAAAAAAAACTCTAACAGGTGTAAAATAATTTTCTTAATGTCAGATAGTTAAAACTATAAATAAAATTTCTTATGTTAAATTTTGGAAAAACACTAGTAATTGTATCTCATCCAGATGATGAAACTCTGGGGTGTGGCGGTCTTATCGCCAAGTTAACTAACCAGGGTGAACAGGTAAGGGTTATCTTTATGGCAGAAGGTCCATCGTGTCGATATGACAACGGACCTACAAATGAGATGAAAGCAGAAATTGATTATAGAAATCAATGCGGCATTAAAGCCATGGATATTCTTAAGGTTGATGATTATTACTTTTATAGCCTTCCATGCGGCAGGCTAGACATGGAGCCAATTATCAGCCTTGCAAAAATAATAGAGAAAGAAATATTAAACTATAAGCCAACCACTATTCTGACACATTCTCGCAATGACGTGAATAATGATCATAAGGTGACTTTTAGAGCTACCCTCCAAGCAACAAGGCCAGTAAGAGATATTGTAAAAAATGTACTCTCATTTGAAGTATTGAGTTCAAGTGAGTGGAGTTATTTTGATCCGTTCAAGCCAAATCTGTTTGTTAATATTGTTTCAACCATAAATAAAAAGATTGATGCAATGCATTGTTATTCTACTGAACAACCAGACCCTCCACACCCTAGATCAGATGTAGTTATAAAGAGTCAGGCAACGCTAAGAGGGTCGCAATCAGGCGTTCAATATGCAGAAGGATTTGAGATTGTAAGGCTATTTCTATGATGAAAATTTTGTGCGTTGGATATAGAGACTGGGCATTAAAAATTTATGATAAATTGGTTGAACATTATCATAAAGGTGAAATAGTTGTTATTAAGAGTCAAACTGAATATAGTGATTCTTTTGTTGAAGAGTACAATCCTGACTTTATTTTGTTTTTCGGTTGGAGTTGGATGATTAGCGAAAGAATTGTTAGCAACTATAAATGCATTACTCTGCATCCTTCAAAACTACCAGAGTATCGTGGTGGTAGTCCAATACAAAATCAGATAATTAGAGGTAAAAAGAGTTCTGCGGTTACACTATTCTTGATGAATAACGATGTAGATTCCGGACCAATTGTATTTCAAGAGATAATATCGTTAGAGGGAGATATGAGCGATATTTTTGATAGAGTTGAATCGGTGGGCTACAAAGGGGCGATACAGTTTCTTAATAACCCAATTGATGGGGTTGAGCAAGAACATGATAAAGCAACTTATTTTAAGAGGCGAACAAAAGATCAAAGCGAAATAACAATCAAGGAATTAAAAGAAAAATCCTCGGATTACATATACAACAAAATAAGAATGCTGCAAGATCCATATCCTAACGCTTATATTAAGACCAAAGATGGAAAAAAAATAGTATTAACAAGTGTAGAGATTGAGAGTTATTAGATGCGTATTTTAATTACAGGAAAGAATGGACAACTTGGGAAGTCAATTCAACATTCAATCCTAAATAGCACGGATATAGATCAGTCGCATAAGCATAATTACACATTTGTGGGCAGAGATGGAATAGACTTCTGTAATGATGACAATATATTGGAATATTTTAAGCGCAATAGTTTTGATGTTATTATTAATTGCGCCGCCTATACCCAAGTTGAGCGAGCTGAACATGAACAGGATTTAGCCAATCAAGTTAATCATTTGGCGGTTAAGCAATTGGCGCATATTGCCAACAGAGATGGTATAAAGTTAATACACATTTCGACTGATTATGTTTTTGATGGCAACGCTACTACTCCATATACAGAGCTTGATACACCAAACCCGAGTATTATGTACGCCAAAACAAAGTTATTGGGCGAGCAAGCTGTGCAAAATACCATGGTAAAAAATGCGATTATTATTAGAAGTGGCTGGATATATTCTCAGCATGGTAAGAATTTCGTTGATAGCATGTTGGAGCGGTCGAAAAATGGAGAAAAACTCAAAATTGTCACGGATCAAATAGGCACACCGGTTTATGCAAGAGATTTAATTGCAGTAATATTTTGCATTCTTAATAGTAAGAAGTTTGAACAAGAGGGCTTTGCCACAAGCGTGTATCATTATTCAAATTTGGGACAGTGTAGTTGGTATGAATTTGCTAAAGAAGCATTCTCTATTAATAAAGTAAAGTTTCATGTTGTTCCAATTGTTACAGAGCAGTCGCCTTCACCTATTAAAAGGCCGTTATACACAGTGTTAAGTAAAGATAAAATATCCAAAGAGTTTAATATTGAGATACCTACATGGAAGTCTTCGCTTGAGGACTATTTTAAGTTGACAAATAAAAGCTTAAAGTAATGATGACTAAACATATGGATATTGGCTGCGGTTCAAATCCACGTAACCTATATAATTGTGATCAGTTGTATGGTATAGACATTATCGAAGAGGTAAGTCTAAACAGCAAGATTGTTCCATCTGATATTCATGCATATTACGGCAGACAGGTTGTTAAGGGTCGAGAAAATTTTCACTATATTCAAGGGAACGCCGTCTTAAATCCGTCACCATTTGACGATAATTCGTTCGATTCGATTTCTGCGTATGATTTTATAGAGCACATTCCAAAGTTGGTTTCTGACAATAAGAATAATATTCGATTCCCAGTGATTCATTTTATGAATGAAGCTTATCGAGTCCTTAAGCCTAACGGGGTTTTTATGCATTGACGCCTTGTTATCCTCATCAGGTGATTTTTGTGGACCCAACACACGTAAATTTTATTACTAAGGGTACACATGAGCACTTTACACTTCCGAAGTTAATGGCTAGCATTTATGGATTTAATGGGCAATTTGAAGTTGTTAGGGTGGAAAACGTAATTCCTAGAATTGAGAGGCGTAAAAAAAGTACAGTTAATACTTTAAAAAAGCATTTTTACAATATTATCCACCGTAGTCAAAGATCTTATATTGTGTGGGAATTTAAAAAGAAGTAATGTTTAAAACATTTTATTATAAATGATAAAAATATATGAACAAGCAAATACCAATTACTGTTATTAACTTAAAGAAAGATGCTGAGAGAAGAGATAGTATTACACAACAGTTAAATAGCCTAAATCTTGAATTTAGTTTTTTTAAAGGGGTTTATGGTAAGGAGCTAAGCTCTGAAGAGTTAAGCGCTGCATATAATCCAAAAAATTCAATTGAGAGAGGTATAAAGACATTAAGCAAGGGTGAAATTGGTGCAACATTGAGTCATTTTGGGATTTACCAAAAGATGCTGGATGATGATATCGAAAAAATGATTGTATTTGAAGATGATACCATTATCAATGAAGATTTTGTTCAAGCGCTGGATGTTGTTGAATATTTGCCGGAAAATTGGGAGATTTTTCTGTTAGGGTACTCGTCAGGAAGAAAAATGCCCTGTAATTTCAATATTGACCAGAAAAATAACACAACTACTTACAAGATAGGAGTTTCTCCGATTATTAGAGGAGGTGCCTTTTGCTATGTAATTAATAAGAGAGGTGCAAAACGAATGTTATCTTATAAGGAGTCTTTGTATAAGGTTATAGATATATATACTGGCGATAGTGACATGATTAATGTTTATACAATATCTCCTAGAGTGGCTGTGCTAAGCGCTGATTTTGAGAGTTCGGTTGAAGATAGGGTGCCGTTTCACACTTCAGAATGGAAGCAACGAAAAATTGTTAGAGCGATTAGAGATTTTAATAATAATAGAAGAAGGACAAGAAAAACAAAAGGATCATTCTCTACAAGCTGCATATTACGTAAAATTAAATACAGAATTAAGCATGGATTTAAAGAATTCTATAGTTAAAGAAATCTTATTTTGGTAAACTTTTTTGAATCTCTCTAAGATTTAGCAATAGCTTTGTCAATTCCTCTTCGTTTAATCTGTAAGTGTTATGAGAGTGATATTCATCCGCTTCTGTGATTACCTTTTCGCCTTCTTCAAGAAACTGATTGTAATTAAGATCTCTTGTGTCATTAGGAATTCGATAATACTCGCCCATATCAATGGCCTTAACCATTTCTTCTTTTGTCAGTAGGGTTTCGTATAGCTTTTCACCATGCCTTGTACCAATGGTTTTTATTTCCTGGTTTGGATTATTGAAAATATTTTTTATGGTTTTTGCAAGCAATTCCACGGTTGCAGCGGGCGATTTTTGCACAAAAATATCTCCACTTTCTCCGTTTTCAAATGCAAATAAAACTAAATTTACAGCTTGATCTAAACTCATCATAAAACGAGTCATGTCGGGATCTGTAATAGTAATGGGCTGATTGTTCTCTATTTGGTTTATGAATAAAGGTATAACAGAGCCTCGACTGGCCATTACATTGCCATATCTTGTGCAAACAATTGTAGTGTTTTTTGCATTCCTTCCCTTGGCTACAATTACTCTCTCCATCATAGCTTTACTGATACCCATTGCATTGATTGGATAAACAGCTTTATCAGTACTGAGTGCAACCACTTTCTTAACGCCTGCATTAATTGCAGAGTTTAATAGATTCTCGGTTCCAATAATATTGGTTCTGACAGCCTGCATCGGGTAAAACTCACAAGATGGAACTTGCTTTAGTGCCGCTGCATGAAAAACATAGTCAACTCCAATCATTGCATCATCAATTGAGCTTCTGTCTCTAACGTCGCCAAGATAAAACTTTAACTTAGAATTGTTGTAAGACTTTCTCATATTGTCTTGCTTTAATTCATCTCTAGAGAAGATTCTAATTTCTTTAATGTCTGTTGTTAGAAATTTTCTAAGAACAGTGTTTCCAAAAGATCCTGTACCTCCAGAAATTAGTAAAATTTTATCTTTAAACATTTGTTTTCTTGATTTTTCTTGATTAAGTAATAATACCTTGCTAGTAAAGTATTAGCTAAGTTTTTGATGGCGAGTTTTTATAATTAGTGGCAGCAAAAGCCCTAGGAAGAATACATAAAAGGCATTAACATGCTCTTCGCCAAATGCTATATGACTAAAGCCGAATGTTGCATATCCAATACAAAGTAATATACCCATAGAGGCGTAATGATAGGTGTCTTTGTTTTTCAGTTTTCGATAAAAGATAACTACCGGTACGAATAACAATACCAATACTGAGAATAGTCCAATAATACCAGCAGAAACTAAGTTGGTGATGTATTCATTATGTAAATGGGTAAAACCTTGAATGATGATTTTATTATTCGAGGCATGCTCTGAGGCTACTTGGTTCGCATTTCTATAGCCATAACCAAGCCAAGGCGCTTGTTTTGTAGCACTTAAGCCGGATCTCCACATTTCCATTCTAAGTCCTAAAGATGTTTTTAGCTCACTTCCAGAGTGCCAATTTTGAATCTCAGTAACGGCTTTTGAAATTCTTTTGCTTGCGTCAGTTTGTGTGCCAATAAAGCCGATTGCAACCGACAGCATTAATACTAGAAAAATTTTCCTTTTGATTTTTTCTTGCAAAAAGGGCTTGTATATTAAGCCAATATAAACAATAGACAGGACAAGGAACGATAACCAAGAGCCACGATTTTCTGATAAGAATATTGCACTAATTCCAGCTAGTATGGCAACAAAAGTAATTACTTGCTCTTTGGGTTTTTCGCTAAAGACTCGGACGATTGACAGAAATAGCATTGCAACGGCAATGTCACCAAAAATATTGGCGTTGATCATACCAGATGGCCTGTTATAGCCTAATAAAAACTGAACTATGACAATAATGCCGATTAGAATCAATCCTATTTTAATACTGAGCAATAATCTTTTTATGGATAAATCTGCTTGAAAAATTGCTAAAGCAATTAATGGTGCTAGCAAGAAGTGAATCTTTCTGCCAAGATGGTGAAAGTCAGCATCAAGACCATTGGCGTGAAGCATAGATAAAAGCATAACAAGAAAATAACCAGTTGTTAGCCAGGAAAACACTTTTAACTCTTTAATTTTGAACGGATTTTTACTTTCTGAAATTGCAATATATGTACCCAATACAAAAAGAATTAGTAAAATTAGATTGCCAAATATCTTAATTGAATTAATTACAACAGGAAAAAGAAGTAGTAGAGCAATAACAAAATTTGAATGTTTTTTTTCTAAACGTGTCTCGCTCATCTTTGTAAATCCCATAAAATGAATATGCGATTATACCTTTAATAAAAATTGTTTTAAATTAATCATTCGCAAGGTGGCTTAATTACAAAGACTGATAAAATGTGAGCTAAAAGACGGTCAAGCAATTGAAAGGCAATTAGAGTTTTACTAAATCAAATGCTGAACAATAATATTGTAGCTTGCTAAATTATTTTATTTGCAAGGTTAGGAGGGGTGTTGTAAATGGATGGTATTGATTTATATGTATTAATTTTTGTTGTTATTGCTATATCTTTGGCGTACTTGGTTGATGATCTTGCTTTTCTTTCTAAAGGATTTGGTGGGCTTTACGGAATAAATGCTTTGGCAGCAAACCTCAGCTCTAGTATTTTCTTATTTAACAGGGCGGCTATGTCTTTAATTTTGCCAGCTCTTGGGTTTTTAGTTGATAGTGGCATTTCAATAAAAACAATGCTCCTTGCTATTATTGGCTCGGCATTTTTAATGTGCCTATTAAAAGTGATCATGTATTTAAAAATAACACGAGTAATATTGTTTTTAAGTTGGGTGGCCAAGAAAATATATGGCGCTAAGAGGGTTTCGAGTCAGGAGTTGGACTTTATAGGTGTTGCGTATAAAGGACGTGTAGAGTTAAAGCCAACATTGGCAATGGTACTGTTTGTTGCAGGCATGACCATTCCTAGTGTAATGGCAATATATTTTTTCGACAATAGGGCTTTTTTTATCCAGCTTGGATTTGTTTTCAATATGGCCGGGAGTTTACTCACAATATTATTTATTGAAAGAAAAGTTGCATTAGACGCAGAAAAATTAGTGTCTGGAAAGTTGAGTCAAGATAGTTTTATTGCGTCAATATCCTCCATTATCTTATCAAGAGCAGTAGGGGTTTTTGTGTATGCATTGATTGCAGCAGGCGCGTTAGTTTTAATGACTCAAGGTGTGCAATAAAGACATTTAATTTTTAATTGGCAAAGACGTTATAAATAGTGAAACTAATACATATCCTCTTGGGAAAGGCAGATCCTGATGCAATGGGAGGGATTAATAAGGTGGTACACCACTTATCTACATCTCAAATATTGTTAGGCTATGAGGTGGAAGTTTGGGGTATTACTGAAACCCCTAAACAAGTAGATCATCAGCATACTTATAAATTACTACTTTTCACCAAAAATAAAAATAGATTCACTCTTGATAAGAAGTTGATAAAAAACCTCGAAAAAGTTCCCAAGGATACTGTTTTTCATTTGCACTCTGCTTTTCGTCCTGAAATATACGCTGTATCTAGACACCTAAAGATAAAAAATCTAAAATGGGTACTAACCCCGCATGGTGGTTATACGCCAGTAAGTCTTAAGAAGAATTACTGGTTTAAAAGAGTATATAGACTTTTATTTGAAAATAGCATTATTAATGGGGCGTTTGCGATTCAGTCGCTTGGTGAGCGTATAGATACGGTTCAATCTCACAACAAAGTAGGTGTTGTTCCTAACGGGTATGAATTGGGCAGTGAGTATAAAAAGTCTTATTCTACATCTGGACCTCTGGATATCTGTTTTTGTGGGAGGTTGGACAAATATTACAAAGGACTGGACTTGCTTTTTGAAGCGCTAGTATTGTTGAAAGATAAAGAAATTGATGTGGTGTTGAATCTCATTGGGGATGGTTCAGACAGAGATTTTTTGCAAAATATGGCAATAGAGAATGGTTTAGAGAGTGTAGTGATATTTCACGGCATTAAAACAGGAAAAGAAAAAAATCACTTAATTCAGAAAAGCGATATATTTATTCTTACCTCTCGTTCAGAAGGAATGCCAACTGCAGTATTAGAGTCCGCCAGTATGGCGCTGCCATTGATTGTAACCTTGCCCACCAATATGGGAGAATACATCAAAAACGCTTCAGCCGGTTATGTTGCGCCAGAGTTAACTGCAGAGGGTATATTTAAAGTGATTCAAACCGCCGCATCTGATAAAAAAACAGGGGTGTTAGAACATAAAGGAACACTTGCTAGAGATATGATAAAAGATTCATTTTCATGGCCAAAAATAGCAAAACTTATGGAAAGTAACGTCTACTCAAAAAAGCAAAACAAGAGTGAAAAATGAAACAAAATCATACCTTTAAAGAGTCACCAATAAGTGATTGGAAAAATTTTCAAGAGTTTATTGAGGTGGCTAATAAGCATTGTAATTGGCTAGTTTTGAGAAATTTTGAATACTTGCCAAATGTTTTTTTTGAGAATGATAAGGATGTTGATGTTCTATGTGAAGATCTAGATCTGTTTGTTAAAAGAATGAAATTAAAAAAGAGTCTTTTAGGGACTGCAGCATACGAAACAACAATTGAGAACAAGGTTGTTCATTTTGACGTGAGATTTTTAGGTGATAACTATTATGACAAATTGTGGCAGTACAAGATGTTAAAAAACAAAATTTACTCCCCAAACAAAGTCCCTAGAATGAACGATATTGATTATTTTTACAGCTTGATATACCATAGCAAAATTCAAAAAAATGAGGTCAAAGAAGTTTATAAAGAGAGGCTTAAAATTTTAGCGACATCTATAGGAATTGATGAGTATCAAGAGCATGACATAGAAAATAATAAAATTATTTCAAATTTGTTGAGTGTATTTATGAAGAAGAATAAATATACTTTTTCCCAGCCTGCAGATATAAACGTACCAAAAAATAATAAATTTTTTCTCCATTTAGACCCTTCTGTAAAAAAAGAGGCGGCACATTCCCTACCAAGAAAAACAATAATACTAGGAGTGGTTTTGAAAATAGCAGTAATAGTAATTCCTAAGAGAATAAAAGCCTTGTTAAAAAAACTATTTTAGAATGAAATATAGCGCATCAAGCATTAAACCCTTGTTGGAGGATGGTTTTAGAAATGACCTGATAGACAAGACTTATGTATCAAAAACAATAAATGCAAAAGATTTTTTAACGCATGTAAGGTTTGATTTGGCTTTCAAACTTCTGTATCTTGAAATTAGAGACAAAGATATTGCAACTGCACGAAGAGTGTACAAGGAGCACATAAGAGCATTTAGTCTTGGAAAATTTACCGAGCCTGGAAATGAGAAGAAAAACAGTATAGAGAAATTTTTTGAAGAATTTGATAGCATTTTTGAAAATATTAGGATTAATGATTTTGATAGTAAAAACACATTAATACCTCTATCGAAAAACGGCTTAATAGCAAATGGTGCACATAGAATTGCAAGTGCAATTTTTTTAAATAAGAATGTTGAATGTGTAGACATTGGCACATATGATCAAACCTATGATTACAAGTTTTTTTATAATCGCAATGTGCCAAGGCAAGATTTAGATGCGGCGGCCACAAAATTTGTAGAGTATTCAGATAATACATATATAGCCTTCATCTGGCCTACAGCGCAGGGATATGACAAGAAAATAGAAAAGATTATTCCAAATATAGTCTATAGAAAAGACATTGTGTTAAATTTTAATGGCGCTCATAATTTACTTTCTCAAATATATTATGGCGAAGATTGGCTTGGAACTGCCAAGAATAATTTTATAGGTGCACAGGTTAAAGTTATGGAATGTTTTAAAACCTTTAGACCTGTGAGAATTGTGGCTTTTCAATCTGAAAGCCTAAATGAGGTTTTTAAAATTAAAGAAAAGATTCGAAATGTTTTTAATGTAGGCAAGCATTCTATTCATATAACTGACACAAAAGAAGAAGCCGTAAGGGTGGCAAGGGTAGTTTTTAATGATAATGGTGTTCATTTTTTAAATTATGCCAAGCCAAATAAACATCTTTCTTTTCATAAAAAAATGGACAAATATAAGAAGCTTTTGGTTGAAAATAAAATCAATCAAGATAGTGCAATATTTGGTGGCGATGCCACACTTTCAGTTTATGGAATTAGAGAAGTGCCGAGTGATTGCATTTTGTTAAATAATAGTAATAAATTAAGCTCTATTGATGGGATTTCTGATTGTTTTGATGACGAGTTAGAGTGTTATGACAAGAAAAAATCAGAGTTAATTTACAATCCAAAGAATTATTTTTATTTCAACGATGTAAAGTTCATATCCTTTGATCAGCTTTATAAAAGCAAACAAAACAAGCAAAATAAAGAAGACGCAAAAGATTTTGAGATTATGAGCGCCTTATTAAAGAGCAATCAATATAAAAAAACCATCAACCAGTGGAAGCAAAAACTTTATTATGGTAGGGCGAAATTAAGGCAAAAAGCCATAAATTTACTAAAAGCAATCGGTTTATTTGATTTTGTCAAAAAAACTATCAAGAATAGACAGTAAAGATATTTTTTTGCTGGAGATGAATTAAATTCCAAGAGGGGAAAATGAGTACGATAGACATTGTCATGACGACGTTTAATGAGAATCGAGAGTTATTAGAAAGATCGTTAAATTCGGTTAAGCAACAAACTTACACTGATTTCCGATTAATTTTAGTATTGGAGCCTAATGATGTAAATAGTTGTTTTGTTGACGAATACGCATCAAACAATAAGTGGATGGTTGTTATCAAGAATAGGAGAAAGATTGGTTTTGTGGCGTCATTAAATAAGGGGTTGGAGACGTCAACAGCAAAATACATTGCAAGGTTGGATACAGACGATATGTGCCATGTCGATAGACTGCATAAGCAGGTTCAGTACTTAGAGGAAAATCATGATACTGATGTACTTGGTGCTTGGGTGACATATGACGATATTAGTCCTGTTATTAGGAGATATCCAGAGTATCACAATGAGATTAAAAGCGACTTCTTATTTAGTAATCCCATTGCACATCCAGCAGTTCTGTTGAAAAGAGAATTGTTTGAAAAATTCGGTTATTATGATGAGTCGTTTGTTTACTCAGAGGATTTGGAATTGTGGCTTAGACTATTAGCAAAAGGCTGTAAGTTTCACAACTTGCAAGAATCTTTGTTGACATACTCAATCGAAAGAAGGGATGACAAACCTAGGCTAGACAGAGTTTTTATGTATCGAGCAAGGTTAAAGCACAGCAAGAGTGTTTATCGTTACACTTCTGCTATATTTAGCATTCTGATTTATAAATTATTGGCACTCACTCCTAATAATTTATTTATTATAATCAAACGTGTTTTATCTAAAAAAATTGGAAATCTATATAAGGAATAAAGATGAGTATATTGGTAATTGGCGGCGCTGGATTTATTGGCAGTGTTTTAATAAAAGAAATGCTACTTAACAATGCAGACATTGTAGTAATAGACAAGTTGTCATTGGGATCTACCGATTATATTGATACTAATAAAGTAGACTTTTATCAAACAGATATTAACAATACCGCTCGAGTGCTAGAGATATTAAAGGACAAAACTATTAATGAGGTTTGGCATCTCGCAGCAAATTCTGATATTCCTGCTGGGGTAGAAGATATTGAGGTTGATTTGAACGACACTTTTATGTCAACAGTGTCAACATTGAAAATTATGAAACAGATCAATTGCAAAAAACTTTATTTTGCTTCAAGCTCTGCTGTGTATGGGTTTAATGAAAACAGACTGCATGAAGATATAGGGCCGCTTCTTCCCATATCTAACTATGGTGCAATGAAGCTATCATCTGAAGCCCTAATTAGTGCCTCTTTAGAATCTTTTCTGGACAAGGTATGTATTTATAGATTTCCAAATGTTGTGGGTGTGCCAGCAACACATGGAGTGATTTTGGATTTTGTTAACAAGTTAAAGCGAAATCCAGCTAAATTAGAGGTATTAGGTAATGGCACTCAGCAGAAAACATATTTACATGTGAGCGAGCTTGTGGATGCTATGTTGTTTATTAATAATAACACCTATGATGGGATGAATTATTACAACATTGGTGCAATGGATGATGGGGTTAGTGTTAAACAAATTGCAGATGAAGTAACAAAAGTAGTTTCTCCAAAAGCCGTAATCAATTACCAGAAAAATGATAGAGGTTGGGTTGGGGATGTGCCACGCTTTTACTATACGGTTGATAAACTAAAAAAAATAGGATGGTCTCCAAAAATGTCTTCATTAGAAGCGATACAAAGAGCGGTTAATGAGATTGCACTTAAAGAAGGCGCAAAGTGAAGCAGGCAGTTATTCTTGCTGGTGGGCAGGGGTCGAGGTTAAAGTCTGTCTCCGGCAGTCTGCCAAAGCCTATGGTTCCAATACTAGGAAAGCCATTATTGCAGCACTTAATAGAACAATGTGCTAAATATGATATCCTGGATATCAAGTTACTGGTTTCTTATAAAAAAGAGGTGATAGAGAATTTTTTTGGCAATGGTGGTCGATACGGGGTTAATATTCAGTACTTTTCTGAGGATGCTCCTAGAGGTACTGCTGGCGCCTTAATGGATGTGTTGCCTGAATTGGATGAGCAGTTTTTGGTAATTTATGGCGATACTTTTTTCGATATAGACCTAAAATATTTTTGGAAATTTCATCAGGATCAAGTAGCTGATGCCTCTATTTTTTTACATCCTAACGATCATCCGCATGATTCAGATTTAGTCGAAATAGACTCTGACCTTCGAGTTCAAAAAATTCACTCATATCCGCATGGTGCACAATGGCTCAAGAATTTAGTCAATGCGGCTATATACATGTTTAATAGAGAAGCACTGGAAAACTTTAATTTTTCCTCCAATAAGCCAGACATTGCAAAAGATTTGTTTCCGTTAATGTTGAGGTGTAACAAAAGACTGTGTGGATATTTGTCTACGGAGTATATTAAGGATATGGGGACGCCAGAGCGTTTATCTAAAGTAGAGGTCGATATTAAATCTGGAAAGGTTGAGTTGCTAAACAAACAAACATCCAAAACTGCAATTTTTTTAGATAGGGATGGTGTTATTAATAAAGAGGTAAGTCATTTATCCAGGGTAGAAGATTTCGATCTCATTGACGGTGTTGCTGATGCTATTCGTCAAATTAATTCAGCGGGAATTTTAGCTGTTGTGGTAACCAATCAACCTGTGATTGCGAGAGGGGATTTAAGCGAGTCAGAGCTACAAACGATTCATAATAAAATGGACACTTTGCTTGGAAAAGAGAAAGCTTATATCGATAGATTGTACTATTGCCCTCATCACCCAGATAGTGGTTTCAAGGGTGAGGTTAAAGCGTTAAAGTTTAATTGCAATTGCAGGAAGCCAGAACTTGGAATGTTTACAGAGGCAGAAAATGATTTAAATATTGTTTTAGATAAATCTTGGATGATAGGGGATAGTACTAGAGATATTTTGGCCGCAAAGAATGCAAAAATGAAAAGCGTTTTGGTTAAAACGGGCCATGCTGGAAAAGATGGTGGTTATAAAGTTAGCCCAGATTTTGTCTCTAAAGATTTGAGTGAAGCAGTACGGTTAATATTAAAGGAAATTAGAAAATGATTGTTGTAAGAACACCCTTAAGAATGAGTTTTGTAGGTGGTGGTAGCGATTTGCCTTCTTATTACAAACAAATGGGTGGCGCTGTTTTATCTACATCAGTTGATAAATACATGCATGTTATTGTTAACCAGAAATTTGATGACAGCATTAGGCTGAGTTACTCGGTAACTGAAAATGAAAGCTGCGTTCAACAGATAAAACACCCTATTGTACGAAACACTTTGGAGTTACTAAACATAAAAGGAGGAATTGAAATTGCATCTATATCAGACATTCCTTCCCAAGGATCTGGACTAGGATCATCTAGTTCTTATACTGTTGCGTTGCTGCATGCACTATATGCCTATAAAGGTCATAAGGCGTCCAAAGAGGAGCTGGGCAGATTGTCAAGTCACATAGAGATTTATTTGTGTGGAGACAAGATAGGCAAACAAGATCAATATGCTGCTGCATTTGGTGGTTTAAACTTGATAGAGTTTAACAAGGACGACACAGTTTCTGTTAAGCCAATTATTTGTAAGCGCTCAACGATTAAGAAGATGGAAGAGTCGATTGTTGTTTTTTATACAGGACGAACGCGAAGTGCGTCTAATTTGTTAAGTGAACAGTCAAGCAATATGAAGCAGGCATCTAAAAGGGATTTAATGTCAGAGATGGTTTCCTTAGTTTACGATATGAGAGATCTGCTTGAGAATGATGATGTCGAACCTTTGGGGGAGTTATTAGATAAAAACTGGCAATTAAAGCGCCAAATAACGAGAGGTGTGAGCGATACTCAGATTGATAGTTGGTACAATAAAGGAATCTTAGCTGGTGCAAAGGGTGGCAAGTTGTTGGGCGCGGGAAATGGAGGGTTTATAATGTTCTTTGCGCCAAAAGAGAAGCATCCTGATATTATGGCTGCAATGCAGGATTTACAAATGGTACCCTTCTCTTTTGATGATAGTGGCAGTCAAATTATATTTTCAGATTTAAAATTATGAAATTTACTATTAAAAACTATATTGAACAACATAATCTGGTTATTAAGAATTTGGATTTCCAAGAAGTTGAAGATGCTATTGCTTTAATTAAAGAGACGATTGAGAGGGGCGGAAGGGTTGCTGTTTGCGGAAATGGTGGTAGTGCTGTAGCCGCTTCACACTATATTACTGATTGGAATAAAATGGTATACACCTACACAAAATTAAAGTTTAATGGCATTTGTCTTTCGGACAATGTTGGCTTAATTACGGCGTATTCGAATGACTTGTCTTATAATGAAGTTTTTTCAGAACAGGTGAAAAATCTATTGTACAAAGATGATTTACTGATAACTTTGAGTGGTAGTGGAAACTCAGAAAATGTTGTTAAAGCAACAGTTGTGGCAAATAAAATGGGAGTTAATACTTTGGCAATTTGTGGCTATGATGGCGGCAAACTTAAAAAAGTGTCACACAATTCTATTTGGGTGCAATCGCATGATATGCAATTGTGTGAGGATGCGCAGACTGTGTTTGGACATATGGTAATGAAAAGTCTTTGTGGTGAGGATTTGTTTGTGCCAAGTTAAAATATACTGTGTACTTACTATTTAAATTTCTATGAAACGTTTTTTAGACCTATGTATCGGCATTACGCTTTTGGTTGTCTTGGCCACTCCAATGTTGTTTATTGTTTTAGCAGTTCGTATAACATCTAAAGGTCCTTCATTTTATTGGTCGGATAGAATCGGGAAGAATAATGCTGTCTTTAAAATGCCAAAGTTTAGATCCATGAAAGTTGAAACGCCCGTTGTGGCTACACACTTGTTGAGTGATCCAAATTCTTTTTTATCCCCAATTGGTGGTTTTCTGCGCCGTAGTAGTTTGGATGAGTTGCCGCAATTATATTCAATATTAAAGGGAGATATGAGTTTTGTAGGTCCTCGACCTGCGTTATTTAATCAAGATGATTTGATAGCATTTCGAAATAAAAAAGGTGTGAATAAATTATTGCCTGGCGTTACAGGCTGGGCGCAAGTTAATGGAAGAGACGAGCTGTCAGTCCATGATAAGGTTGCATTGGATGTTGAGTATATGCAACGCCAATCTTTTTGGTTTGATATCAAAATTTTATGGATGACCTTTTTAAAGGTCATTAAGCAAGATGGAGTGTCTCATTGATTAGCTGGCTTCTCTCAATACCAAGACCAATAAAAAAGTTAATTATGCTGTTGGTCGATTCAACACTACTTGTATTGATATTGTTTATTTCGTTTTCCATGCGTCTTGGTTACTGGTATTTTCCAGATAGTAATTTACTATGGTTAATACTCGGATCCCCAATAATTGCCATACCTATTTTTGTGCGTTTTGGTTTATATCGCGCAGTTGTTCGTTATATTGGATTTAATGCGCTATGGGCTGTTGTCCAAGCAGTATCACTTTATGCTTTAGTATGGGGGATCTTTAGTTTTATGACGGCGATAGAAGGGTTGCCTCGCTCGGTAATATTGATCAATTGGATTCTGTCTATTTTAATTATTGGCGGTATACGTATTTCCGCACGTTGGTTCTTGATTAAAAACAAAGTGACTTTTGATGATAGAGCCCATGATAATCGCAAGGTAGCATTAGTGTATGGCGCAGGAAGTGCTGGCATTCAATTGGTTTCAGCACTAGAGCACTCCTATGAGTACAAACTAGTTGGTTTTATTGATGATTCAAAAGAGTTACAAGGCAGCCATATTAGAGGACTAAGCGTTTATTCTGCAGAAGATATTAAAAACACTATTGATAAATACAAGATTGATGAGGTTTTAATTGCTATGCCGTCAGTTCCGCGTTCAAAACAGCATGCTATTATTGAGCAACTGGAGGAGTATTTGGTACTTGTTCGGATATTGCCTGGCGTGGCAGAACTGGCTGAAGGAAAAGTGAATGTTGCGGACTTGAGAAAAGTCAGCGTTGAGGATCTTCTTGGGCGTGATCCTGTAGCGCCTAATAAGAAATTCCTAAGTAAAAATATTACAAACAAAGTTGTAATGGTAACTGGGGCGGGTGGCTCTATTGGTTCAGAGATTTGCCGTCAAATTATTTTGTTAAAGCCAAAAACTTTGATTTTGTATGAATTAAGTGAGTTGGCACTTTATCAAATTGACCAAGAGCTTGCCTCTGTTGGGGTTGATGTTTACCCTGTGCTAGGTAGTACCAATAACAAAAATCGATTAATCCAAGTGTTGGAGCGCTTTAAAGTTAATACCATTTATCATGCTGCTGCATACAAGCATGTGCCTATAGTTGAGTTTAATAATACTGAAGGTGTGAATAATAATGTATTTGGTACTTTGTCAGCTGCACAGGCAGCAATTAGTGCTAAAGTTGATACTTTTGTGCTGATATCCACTGATAAAGCTGTACGCCCAACAAATACTATGGGAGCAACCAAGCGCTGCGCTGAACAAATATTACAGGCCTTATCAGCCACACAAAAGACTACTATTTTTACTATGGTGCGTTTTGGCAACGTGTTGGGCTCTAGCGGTTCTGTAATTCCATTGTTTACTCAACAAATTAAAGCGGGAGGTCCGATCACAATTACTGATGAAAATATCATTCGTTATTTTATGACCATACCAGAAGCAGTGGAGTTGGTTATTCAAGCAGGTGCAATGGCGACAGGTGGTGAGGTTTTTGTATTAAACATGGGCGAGCCAGTGCGTATTGTTGATTTGGCCAAGAAAATGATTCACTTGAGTGGACTAGAGGTTAAAGATAAGGTGTACCCTAATGGTGACATTGAGCTTAAGTACACAGGTCTTCGTCCTGGAGAAAAGTTGTTCGAAGAGCTTCTTATTGGTGACAATGTTAAGGGCACAGACAATCCTCTTATTATGCGAGCGGAAGAGAAAAGTTTAACATGGAGTGAGTTAGATCTAGTTTTGCAAGAGCTTAATAGGGCAATTGTAGATTGTGATCAAGAAAAACTTAGAAATTTGCTTTTTCAAATTGTGCCAGATTTTAAGCCACAATGTAAAATTAGTGATATTTTATATAGAGATACACAATGAAGATTTTGGTAACGGGCGGTGTTGGTTATATTGGTACACATACCTGTATTGAGTTGATTGAAGCAGGCTATGAAGTGGTGGTGGTTGATAATTTATGCAATTCTTCATTAGAAGCATTAAAACGTGTTGAGTCAATTACTCAGCAAGGCATTCCTTTTTATCAGGCAGATGTACGCAATGAATTTGCACTCACCCAAATATTTGAACAACATGCTATTGATGGTGTTATTCATTTTGCAGGACTAAAGGCAGTAGGCGAATCTGTAGAAAAACCTATTGAATATTATGACACCAATGTCAGTAGCGTCTTTACTCTAGCGCGAGTCATGCGTAATTTTCATTGTAAAACAATTATCTTTAGCTCTTCGGCAACTGTTTATGGAAATCCGCACACAGTGCCAATCAAAGAAGACTTTCCTTTATCAGTCACTAATCCATATGGACGTTCAAAATTGATTATTGAAGAATTTTTTCAAGATTTATTTGTTTCAGACGGCACCTGGGATATTGCGCTTCTTAGGTATTTCAATCCTGTAGGTGCGCATAAAAGCGGACTAATTGGCGAAGATCCAAATGGCGTACCTAGTAATTTAATGCCTTATATTTCACAAGTTGCTGTTGGAAAATTGCAAAAACTACATGTTTTTGGTGGCGATTACGATACACATGATGGAACAGGAGTGCGCGATTATATTCATGTGGTGGATTTGGCTAAAGGACATGTAAAAGCTTTACAGACTTTGGTGAATAATAAGCCACAAGTATTAATCGTCAACCTTGGTGCGGGAAATGGTTATTCGGTGTTAGATATGGTAAAGGCCTTTGAGCATGTCTCAGGAAAGTCTATCTCTTATCAAATCACTGCTAGAAGGGCAGGAGATGTGGCTGTTTGCTATACAGACCCATCTTATGCTAAACAAAAACTTGGATGGGAGGCGCAATATGGTTTGGATAAAATGTGCCAAGATACTTGGCTTTGGCAAAGTAAAAACCCAAACGGATTTTGAGTTGAAGAAGTTGCATTATAAGCGCAATTTACAGATATACTGTGAAGATAGTTCGGGTGTTTTCTAATGGAATATTGTAAAAATTTTTATCAGATAAAATCTAATAGTGAGATTTTCGAAAAGGTTAAGTCTGAAAAAAACAGCATCGGTTATTATGACTTGCCTTATCAAGATACTGCTAAGATTAAAGTTTATGCGACAAGCATATCTAAAAAACATATTGTTGTTTTAGGTATTGGAGGCTCAAGTCTTGGTGCAAGGGCGATTTATGAGTTTTTGTTGCCATCTAATAGTTATAAGAAAGATTTACTATTTTTAGAAACAATCGATCCTTTAAAAATTAACCATTGTTTGAAAAAAGTTGATTTAATTGATTCGCATTTTGTTGTTATTTCTAAATCTGGCAACACTATTGAAACTATTAGTTTGTTTAAATATTTAAGCTCTTTGGTGGAAATTAACGCTTCAAATTGTACTGTTATTTCTGAGAAAAAAAGCGTGCTTACTAAATTTGCCAACGATAATAATATTAAAGTTTTTGATTTGGCAGAAAACATTGGTGGTCGCTTTTCTGTATTTAGTGTAGTAGGCTTGGTTCCATTGGCAATGGTAGGTGTAGATATCGACAATCTGCTAAATGGCTGCAAACGCGTATCAGATAGTTTTTTTAAAAAAGGTAGTTATTACAAGCCAATTATTAGAAAAGCCAGATTTTTTGTTGAAAACAAAGGGCGTTTTAATATTAACGCCATTTTTTCTTATTCATCTCTATTGGAAAGCTTTAATAAGTGGTATGTGCAACTTTGGGCGGAAAGCTTAGGAAAAGTCAATATCAATGGTACACGTCAAGCGCTTACACCTATTGCATTGATTGGACCAGTGGACCAGCATAGTTTTTTACAATTGGTTATGGATGGTGTACGAGATAAAACTCTTACTTTTATTAAAATTGCAGACCTTAAAGACAATACGCTTATTCCTAAGAACACCCTTAGTGAGCTGGATCCAAAATATATTGAGGGATTGAGTTTTAATGAGTTGCTTAACAAACAAGCTGATGCTACCATTAAATCAATTGAAGAGCAAAAGGACATTCCCTGCGACGTGGTTACTATTAGTACAGTAGATGAGTACAACATTGCTAAATTAATGTTTAGTTATCAGTTGTTGGTTTCATGTATTGGCGAATTCCTGCAAATTAATACTTATGATCAGCCAGGTGTTGAGCATGGAAAAACTATTCTCAAGACACTTTTGAAAGACTAGTTATGAGTCAAATTAATAAGTGCTTATTTCCAGTGGCGGGTTATGGAACTCGTTTTTTACCTGCAACCAAAGCCATTCCTAAAGAAATGTTGCCGATACTTACTAAGCCATTAATTCAATATGGTGTAGAAGAGGCAATGAGTGCTGGCATGACAAATATGGTAATGGTGACTAGCAAATATAAAAAAGCGATTGAAAACCACTTTAAGCCACACGTGGATATTGAAACTAGCATCGAAGGCACAACCAAAGAGTCTTTGCTTGATGAAGTTAATCATGTATCAGATCAATGTAACTTTTCCTACATTAATCAAGAAAAGATGTTGGGCTTGGGGCACGCTATTTATACAGGAAAGTCATTTATTGGCAATGAATCGTTTGCAGTTGTTTTGCCAGATGACCTGTGTACCAATAATGGTGATTCAGTACTGATGCAAATGACCGAGCTTTATAGTCGATACCCTGATTGTTGCATTGTTGCTATTGAAGAAGTTCCAATGGGGCAAGTAGATAAATATGGTGTAATTGATGGCGAGTTATTAAAGGGCTCAAGCAATGTGTATCAAGTTGGAAATATGGTGGAAAAACCTAATTTTCAAGATGCACCAAGCAATTTGGCGATTATTGGCAGGTATATTCTTACACCAGAGATTTTTGATGTACTAGAAAACCTTAAACCTGATAAAAATGGTGAGATTCAAATTACTGATGCATTGACGGTATTGGCCAAAAAAAGAAAGGTTGTTGCTTACAAGTTCCAAGGGGTAAGATTTGATTGTGGTAGTGTTGAAGGGTTTGTTGCTGCCACTAATTATTTTGCCAAAACAAGATTTGTTTAAAAGCCAGTAGGTTTATAATAGTTCATTATGAAATTATTTGTA
>Ga0181562_10001048_pt1 | contig 22627 bp, 2 predicted proteins | sample 011ome_26_FD_139344 | JGI IMG/M metagenome (GOLD analysis project Ga0181562, IMG submission 139344) | Coastal salt marsh microbial communities from the Groves Creek Marsh, Skidaway Island, Georgia - 011511BT metaG (megahit assembly) | ecosystem: Environmental > Aquatic > Marine > Intertidal zone...
TTACGTCAACAATGTTCACAATAGTACGTAGTTTCCGTAATATCAATCTTTTTATCCAACACCGGTACCCCCGGGCTACCCAACGACTTCCTGGCGGGCCGAGGCCCGCCAGGTTTCTGTCAAACCTCGTACTGAATCTTATTGAGCAGGTCGGTTGAGTTGACGTTTCCGCCGTCCGCAAAGTATAGGTCGAGGATCGCTTCGGTTCCCTCAAAGGTCTTAGTCACCTTCTGTACCTTCTCACCATTGGCGTGATTCACTTCCGTTGTCTCAGAGTTCTTTTCTGTTAGCCCCGTAATCGTAACCGTATCGGAGCCGGCATCATCGCCGAAGATCCAGACCTCGGTGTTGCCTACGGCCCCAGCCATATCGATAACGTACTCGTCGTTCTTTCCAGTCGTACCGATCAGGATGGTGGCCTCGTTAGCGGAGGCCGAGAGAGTATCCCCCGTCTCTGCGCTCTCGGTCACCTCACCGAACACGTAGCTCTGGACTGCCGAGTCGAGCGGGTTCACAGACTCCTCCGCGATCTGAAGCTCCTCTACCTTGTAGAGGTCGGACTGGCTGAGGCTGAACTGGTTGAACAGCTCGACCGTGCCATAGGCGTGCAACGTACCGGACTCGTCCTCGACCGTATCCGGGTTATCGGACCGGTACTGGCGCAACCCGACCTCTAGGGTACGGCCCTCACCCTCGCGGGCGAGCGTCGTCCTCGAGAAGTAGAGGTCTCCGAGGTCTCTGACGCCCTCGAAGAAGATCACATCGGATCCAGATGCGCCACCGAGATCGCTCAGGGTCTCAGTACCCAGGTCACGTCCGTCAGACGCGCCCAGTATACGGGTCTCGTAGACATCCGCCCCGAGGCCACCCATCACGATATCGTCTCCGTCGGTCGAGACGAAGATATCGTCCGACTCTCCACCCGCGCCAAGCAGCACGCCGGGATCTCCCGCGGCATCGTCGATCTGGTTGTCACGGACAAACTCGACGGTCGCGTTAGCGGTGTAAGCACCGGCCCCAGTCGACAGCGTATTACCACCGATCAGGAACGTGGTCAGGGAGTGCGTGTCCGGGTCAAGCGACCCATACAGCGCCTCTACACTTTCCCAACTCAGATCGACGGAGCCTAGCACCCCATCCGATTCGCCATCCGCTCCGATAATATGCAACTCAAGCGTCCGGACTAGGTCGCCATTCTCACCTCCGAGTTTGGCCTCAAGGCTTATCTCGGCAGGCAGATTGCCCAACTCCGACCGAATATCGTCATCAGTGAATGCGAACTCGACCCGGTCATATACCGTGTTACGTCCCGTCACGCTGGTCATGAACGAAGACACGTTGAAGTCGCCGATCGTGTCGAGATCGTCGCTGATCACGAACGTATCGCGGCCCGCGCCACCGTAGAGCAGGTCGGCACCGGCGCCGCCGATGATCCGGTCGTCACCCGAGCCACCGTATATCCGGTCATTACCGCCCTGGCCATCGAGCACGTTGTCGTCATCGATCGCCGACGCCACTTCCGCATCACCGCCGTCCGCGAGGTAGGCCTCAAGATCCTGTCCTCTCAATACGTCATCATACGCGGTACCGAGCACGTCCTCGATCCCGATTACAAGGTCAAAACTGCCGTCCGCGCGGAGGACTGTCCCCGCACCGGTATAATCGGCTGTGCCGTATACCGGACTCAGATCGACATCGACACCGCCCAGGTACTGCGCGGTAATCTCGACACCTGAGTCTGAGAGAGCCGCGACCGCGACCGTGTCTGTTGACGTCACGGTGACCGTCTTGGCCGACTCGTCCGCGGATACGGTGTACGGGTTAGTACCCCCGTTCGCGGCCGCAAACTGAGCCTCGAGGGCCACTACCAGCGCGGCAAGGGTCGCAAACGACTCCGCCGGACCGGACTGTCCAACCCGGAGCCCATAGAGGTCACTATTCGGGGCCAGCGCAAGGCTGAATACCTTGCCATCGGCAGACGTTGTCTGGGCCGCCGACACAGTTCCGAGACTGGCCTGCGTGAGCAGGCGGTCGATGCCGTCACCGGCGTTGATGATGTTGTTACCCAGACCACCGTCGAAGCTCTCGTAGATATCTACTAACTCAGTACCGATCAGTAAGTCGTCGCCTGCGCCCGTGATCAGGGTATCGACGAAGGCATCAATATCCTGATCGATGTCAGCAGACCGCTCGCCCCAATCTCGATCACCATCTGTGTCGACCTGGATTTGTTTTTTGAGCGCCTTCAAATCCACCCGCACATCACCCGAGACCTGGCTCAGGTCGAGGGTGTTGCCACCGTCCACGAATGCCCCACCGTCGCCGGTAATGACCGAACCGTCAGGCGATGAGCCTTGGTTCAGCTGTGAGTCGCCGACCACGTTACCGTCGTTGTGGGTGGTCGTGTTCATAGTGAACGTACGTGACGCAAGGACTCCCTCACTATCTGTCGTCCCTTCATTACCCGCCGCGTCGAACTGCGAGATGCTGACCGTGCGGTCCTCGCCCTGGCCGATGACAAGCATGTCATCGTTAGTGAGGTCGTACGTCCAAACACCGTTACCATCCGTCGCCACCGTAACCTGGTGGTCGTCGGCACCATCGTCCGTCGAGAAAGTCAGGACAACGTCGCGGTCCTTCTCAGCAGTCCCGCTGATCTGGACCGAGCCGTCGGTGATATCACCGACCGAGTCGATGGTCACGACCGGGGCCGCGGTGTCGACCGTGACGGTCAGCGTGCCGGCGTCGGAGATATTTCCAGCGTCGTCACGGACCTTAGCGGCCAGCGCGTGGGCGCCATCGTCAAGCTTCCCGGTGACGACCGTGTAGGTGCCATCACCGTTGTCCGTGACGCTCTGCGGGCCTAGCTCGGCGCCGTTGTCCTCGAGGATCAACAGGCCACCGGGCTCGCCCGTGACGGTCAGGGTCAGCTCGCTATTTTTGGTGATACCATCCGTCGCAGTGTCGCCCTGAAGGACGTCGCCGAGCGTGTCGTTAACGAGAGCAATCGCCGGCGCTTCGGGCGCGACTGTGTCGATCTCGACCGAGCGCACAGAGGACTGAGCAGACTCGTTGCCCGCGTCGTCGGTCAGCGTCACCGATAGGTCGCGGGTATCACCGTGAGCTATGGCCTCATCAAATGTGACCGTGTACTCATATTGGCCAGCATCGGAGCCCACTCTGCCGTCGTGTCCAGCGACAACGCTGACGTTGTCAAGCTCCACTGCACCTGCATCGGCCCCCATGTCAAAGATCACGCGAGTTTCGTTCGAGAACGCGGCACCATCACCCAGATGTTTCGCTGATAGATACAGCGTGTAGGTCTCCCACTCAGAAGAGAGGGTCACCGTCTCGCTATGGTTATGATAGGGGGCACCCTTATCACCGATACCCGCAATCAGTGTCCGCCCCTCAGCGCCCTTGGCATCAAAGGTCATGGTGTAGTAACGCTCACCCGCGACAAGGTCAATATGACCGCTGAGGTTTACGTCCCACGGATTCCCAGCAACACCAACGTCTGCCTTATTTACACCATCAACAATGTTAAAGGCGTTCCCAGACCAGACCGTTCCCGTTCCGTCATCAAATCCGCCGTCCGAGAGAAGCTCTGTCTGGTCAGCATTCTTGAACTGAGCGCCAACATGACCCGGGGTCAGGCTGACGTTATCAAGATCAACCGCGCCGGCGTCGGCTCCCATATCAAAGATCACACGAGTTTCGGCCGAGAAGCCACCACCGTTAGCGAAGTCCTTTGCTGTGAGATGGACCGTATAGGTCTCCCAGTCAGCGGATAAGGTTACTGTTTCCGTATGGTTATGGTACGGAGCACCCTTGTCGCCGATACCTGCGAGCAACGTCCGCCCCTCAGCACCCTTGGCCTCGAAGGTCAGCGTGTAGGTCTCGCCAGAGACAACAGCAACGTCACCGCTTAAGTTCACGTCCCAAGGATTCCCGGCAGAACCGACGTCCGCCTTGTTCACGCCATCAACAACGTTAAAGGCGTTCCCCGACCAGACCGTTCCATCGCCAAAACCGCCATTCGATAGGAGGTTAACGAGCGCCGGAGACGATACCGTGTAGTCACTTGACGGGACTTCGACACCGTCATCGTATAGCGTGATCGCGCCCATTTCACTCGTCGTCACCGTCACGGTCGGCGTATCGTCGTTAGTCAAAAGCACCGCGTTCAGGGTGTCGTCCACGCCAGTATCGTCGGCGACCGTTAGCGACGGCGCATCAGGCGCGGTCCTGTCGATCTGGACCGAGCGAACCGATGAGTGGTCAGACTCGTTCCCAGCAACGTCAGTGATGGTGGCCGACAAGGCAAAGGTGTCGCCATCGACCGCGTCCTGTACGAAAGTAACCGTGTACTCGGTGTCCCCTCCACTAACGACCTGATCCGAGACGCTGTAGTCCGCATCGGAGATCAATTTTCCTCCGTCGTAAAGCCTCAGATCACCGGGCTCCGATGAAATCACTGTCAGTGTGAGACTGACATCGTTGGTCAGGAGCACTGCGTTCGCGGTATCGTCGACTCCAGTATCATCCGCCACAGCCAGCGTCGGCGCCGACGGCTTCAAGTTGTCGACCGATACAGTGACCGCGCTCGAATGCGCCGACTCATTGCCCGCGGCATCCGTGATGGTGACCGTCAGGTCGCCCGCGAACTCGTGCTCGAGCTCGTCGGTGCTGACCGTGTAGACACCGGCAGAGTCCTCGGTCCAGGTGAACCCTGGGCCGGAGGCCTCACCAAGCGGCAGGTCGTAGACCGTTAACGTCGCCTCGGTGATGGGGCTTTCCTGGTTGAAGTTCGTGCTCTCAACGTAGTATGTCCGGGGTTGAGCTATGACCGTGACACCGGACGCGCCCTCGGGGACCTCGAACTGTGTCTCCAGGCCGCCCGCAAGAGCGCCGATACCCGCGCCGATCACTTGCCCGTCTCCGTCGACCAAGAACAGCTCTACCTGGTCATATTCGTAGTCGTAGCTTCCGTATTTGTAGACCGAGTTGGTGCCGACCTGAATCATAGACCCGGCGGCCGAGTCGGGGACGTCAATGGTCACCGCCTCGCTGTTGACGGTATACGGATACCGTGTCCAGTTACCGAGCATCTCGTCCGCGGTACCGAGGATGACCTGCGCGTCGTTGATCATCGTCGCGACCGATACATCGCGCCCGGACTCCACCGCCACAACCATCTCGGTGATAATGTCTCCATCTTCCGTCCAGTTGACGGTCCGATCGTAGAGGTTAGGGATCGACTCCCCGTCGTCCGAGTAGACCAGGTACTGGTCCTCGGGCAGCGTGAACCACGCGTACACGTCCTGGTCACTGATAGCGCCGCCCGCCGTAACGGTCGCCGGCCCGGTAGATATAATCTGCACCGGCGCGGTCTCTACCGCGACCAGCGGCTGGCCGGGCATACCGGAGTCATTCGAGAGGCTCAGCAGCATTGGCCCGCCAGAGCCATAGTCCCCGTCCTGGACCGTGTAGTTGACGGCCGGGAACTGGGTCCCTGTCTGCGGGAGAGGGTAGCCGTCTCCCGTGTAGGCGGTGTAGACCTGCCACCCCGACGCGTCGGCCGGAATCTCGTAGTCCATCCGGCCGTTATTCCCGGAACCCTGCATCGTGACCACGTTACCGTCGCCGTCGAACAAGACCGAGATCACGTACTCTGAGACACCCGCCTCGTAAGCGGCATTATCGTCGTAGTGTAAGGTCAGGGTCTGACCGACCGCCTCGGCCGGGACATCCGCGACCTGCCCGGTCTGAACCTCATCGAGCCCCCCATAGAGGTAGTCATGCGAGTAGTTGGCCGTGACGTCGTTACCGCCCGCGTCGCGGAGGATGAACTCACGCCCCTCCTCGAAGAACGCGAGCACGTGGCCGTTGGCGTTGTGTGGGAACACGTGCGCCTCTCCGGGCTGCCCGTCAGCGTACTCGATCGTGAGGCCCGTTTCTGGGTAGTCATCGCTTGTCCGGAGCACCTTCAAGTTGACGGTGTCGAAGATCGGCGAGTATGACGGGCCACCCGTGAGCACCTCGCCATCGACGTAGAGCGTCGGCGTGCCGCCGGGCTCCCCAGTGACGGTCAGCGTCAGGGTGTTGTCGGACGTAACGCCGTCTGTTGGGATGTTAGTGTCAGTCGCCCACGAGTCAATGCTCGGCGCGCTTGGGTCGACCCTATCGAGGTTGAAGGATACCAGCGCGCCCTGGCCTGTGTTGCCCGCGATATCCGTAGCAGTCGACTTAATCACAACCTGCCCGTCACCAAGCGCTTCAAGATGCTCGCCCGACAATGAAATCGTCTCTGCGTTACCGGTACCTGTGCCTGACAGGACTACAGTCGCATCTGCCACCGCGTCGTCAGCCAAAGATTTGGCGGTCTGAGCATCCGACAATTCCGTCGCTCTTGTCTCCGCAATCGCTACAGAGGCCTGCCAATCTTCCAAGGCGGAATCATAATTCTCTTGAGCTTCGTTCTTGAATCCCGCCTGCTCGTCTCGACGCCCCACCTTATCAGTTAGATCGGCCTCGGCAGCGATCAACTGATCCTCTGCCTCCTCAAGCGCTTTCCCTAGGTCGGTCACCGAATAGGCACTATCCAAGAAGTCCGACATTGCTGACCGCAAAGAAGAAATCGTAGACTCAGTCCAGAACTCACCCGGCGCCATATTGAGACCGGGTAATGAAATCAATGAATCGACTTCGCTACCCTGAGTAACTATCGTTGTTGTCGGCGGAATCGTCGTATCATCCACCTCAACGACGTGGGCAATCAGTTCGTCTGGGTTACCGTATTCCTCAACGAAAGCCTCGGTACCGTCGGTAATCGCATCCTGATATGCCGTTTGCGCGGCAACAAGAGCTGAATCTGCCGCATCGCGGGCATCGGTCGCATTTGAAACGACGCTTTCCCAAGTCTCCAGACCGGATGCCTCTACCTGAAGGATCGCGTCCTTCAACTCAAGTATTCCAAGGTCCGTCGCAACCAGCGCATCTGCGTCCGCTTTGTTCTTGGCTGCGTCGGCAACATTGTCGGCCATTTCGTCCTGAACCAGGCGCGCGGCGGAATGTTTCGTACCAGTCAGCTCAACCGTCCAGGTCGCATTTTCTTCGACCGTGACGCTAAACGCCTCGGCTGCCTCAGAGGCCGTCATGTCAGAATGGGTAGCCTCTACCAGTACCGTTACTGGCGGCAGTACCTCCGTATCTAATGTAAATGGCTTAACCGCCCCGGCTGGGTTGCCGGCAGCATCGACCGCGCCAGCCAGTACGACATAATCACCGTCAACTGGAAGGCTCGTGGTGTCAAAGCTCCAGCTCAGACCAGAGCCCGTCGCCAACTCGACCAGACTCGCATCGACCGGAAGACCAGTCACCACGTCAATATTCGACGCCGCTGTGACCGATACCGCAGTTGTAACACCATCAGTATCAACACCACTCAAGGTAATCGTGATCAAGCCGTCTTCGGCGTCATTCACAATATTGTCTACCGCGATCGTGCCCACCGACGGTGTGCTGATCGTTGTATCCAGACTAAATGGTCTCGTCGCTCCAGAAGCGTTGCCGGCATCATCAATTGCCGCGACCAGCACGACATAATTACCGTCAGATGGGAGAACCGTCGCATCGAAACTCCAGCTCAGACCAGAGCCCGTCGCCAACTCGACCAGACTCGCATCGACCGGAAGACCAGTCACCACGTCAATATTCGACGCCGCTGTCACCGATACCACGGTTGTAACAACGTCAGTGTCTACCCCATCCAGGGTAATCACCACAGAGCCAGACTCGGCGTCGTTCACAATATCGTCTATCGCGATCGTGCCCACCGACGGCGTGCTGATCGTGTTATCTAGATCATAGGCCTCGGTTATGAGACGACCGGACACATCGACCAGATTCCCGTTCGGGTCAGCGAAGTCCGCGCCCGCTGGGTGTTGGGTGCTACCGACACTCACGTCCGTAAAGTAGAACTCAAACGGTGTCGGACCAGTGTCACCTGGGTGACCAATCAGCCAGCCCGAGTGTGTCGATAGGTGGTCTGGATTACTGAACCGGGCAGCCGGAATAGTGAGCTGATGCCAGCCGTCACCAAGATCCTGCGAGATAGTCGTATCAGATATGTTCACTTGGGCGACACTGTCAGGGGTAGGCTCGCCGGTGATCATCTTGATCTCCAGCACGTCGGTTGGCAGACCCTTCACCTTCACGTTGAAGGTCTCCATCACCTCAAACCCGGCAGGGTTGCCCCAGTTAGTGAACGCCACGAAGCCGACATTGACACCGTAACCTTCGCCACTGGCCACACTAAAGACCTGACCATGGGTCGGGTCAATCACACCAGCGTCAAAGGTGGCACCGTTACCGAAGCCATCGAGGCCATCCCAGTTCACGTTACCGTTCTCTGTATTATCAGACGAGTACAGGTTCTGCTCGACCGGGACCGGGTCCGCCGACGCTAGAACTAACTTGGCGTCGCCGTCGAGGCTCGCCAGGGTCGCCGACTGGACGTGGACATATACCTCATCATGCTCACCGCCACTAACCACAGCAGCGTCCGCCGCGGCACCAGACCTGACAGTCAGGGTCGCGTCGTCAATCGCGACCAGGGCACCGCCCAGGTCGCGCGCAGCAATCTCAAAGTCTCCGCCATCGATCGTTGAACCATCGATCGCCTGAGACAGGCTCACCTTATAGACCAACACATCTGCGTTGGTCTCGCCACCAGGCAGGCCGGTGTCAGACTCAGGGACACGCTCGATACCCGTGACCGTCGGATGGACTGTATCGATCGACAGCTCTCCGGTCAGGTCAGTCACGCCAGCCGTGAAGCTGTCGCCCGCGTTGCCCGCGATGTCTGCAAACGTCACCGCCGTGTTCAGGGCCAGGCTGAGGACACCCTCGCCACTACCCGTCACGCCAATGTTGTATGCGGTGTAGCCACCGTCAATCATCGCGCCCACGCCCGTTACCGAGACGATACTCGCCCCAGGTCCGGCCGCGACGAAGTTCGCCGGAGAAACACTACCCGGATCAACCGGCTCACTGAAGCTCACCATGAACTGGTGCGCCGTCGTGTCGACATCCGTGCCAACACCCAAGGTATCAGCGATCGAGTCAAGCGCCGGGGCAACGTCATCGTACTCAAACGTCACGCTCCGGACCGCAGACTCGTTTCCAGCCTCATCGACCTGCTTAAACGAAACTGTGTTTGTTCCCTGAGCCAGAGAGAGCTTCGAGTAGTCACTCTCCCAGGTCGTACCGTCAAGCGAATAATAAACGTCGGCAGGAAGCCCGTCTGTCATCTCCACATTCGTCGGCGCGGTCAGGCTGCCGTCGGACGTAATCCGGTCACCAGCGAAGCCGACATCGGTAAAGAAGAAATCAAAAGGAGTATCAGCCTGGTCACCCGGAGGCCCGATCAACCAGCCAGTATGGGCCGCCATATTCGCGGCGTCGCTATGACTGAACTCGGTGAACGGGATACTCAGCTCATACCAGCCACCACCGAGGTCTGTCGAACCCGGATAGGTCGCCGTATCGACCACAGCCACACTGTCTGTGCCGCCGAGCAACTTCACCTCAACCGTCCCGTCAGGCGAACCCTTGACCTTAGCGTTGAAGACATCATAGCCCGCAACGAAACCAGCCCCGTGGCCAGTGAACGCCGCGAACGCGACCTGGACGTCGGCACCATAGCCTTCGCCACTGGTCACCTTAAATACATGACCGTGGTCAGCGTCCATCACCGTCGCGTCAAACACCGCACCGTTACCGAAGGTATCGACACCGTTCCACATCGCACCGTCGTGGTTACCGTCGCCCGAGAACAACATATGCTCCGGCGCGGTCGTGACCTGCGCATTGGTATCATTTTCAATATCGATACCTTCGAGCGGTGCCGCGTACATGTCCAGCGTGAAGTCTGGGTCAACGTAGGCTTTCGCCTCAGGCGAGCTGTTTGTGTTGCCGTGAACATCAGTAACACTCACCGTGGCAGTAAGCTCACCCTTACCAAGCTCGGCGAGTGGACTCCGCATAGTGCCGGCTTCATCCCAGCTCAAACCAACACGCATGATCGCGTGCTCATCGATACCAATCACCGCGTCTCCGGCGGTATCGGTCATCGTGGCCAAGTTCTGGCCAATGCTCAAGAAATCGCGGGCGGTCAGGCCCGAGACATACGAGACGCCTGAGTAATCAATACCCGCAACCTCGACGTCGGTGAAATAGAAATCAAATGGTGTCGCACCATTATCACCGGGCATACCAATCAGGAACCCTGAATGGCTAGCCAGGTTGGCGTCGCTATTATTACTAAACTGACTAAATGGGATGCTCAGCTCGTACCAGCCACCGCCCAGATCGGTCGCGTTCGGATCGGTCGCGAGGGTCACGTGGACCACACTGTCTGTTGTTCCGCCGATCAGCTTCACCTCGACCACACCACTCGGCGTGTCTGTGACCTTGACGTTGAATGTGTCGTAGCCGTCAATGCCGCTAAACGCACCTGTGAATGCCGCAAAGCCGCTGTTTACGTCAGGCGCATACCCCTCTCCACTGGATACCTTAAAGACTTGCCCGTGGACCGGGTCAATGACGCCCGCGTCGAAGGTGGCACCGTTACCAAAGCCACTCAGACCACCCCAGTTAACGTTACCGTTCTCAGAGCCGACTGATGAATAGAGACTCTGGTCGATCACCTGAGGCGCACCATCTACCTCGAGCGTCAGCCCGAGTTGGTCCGGAATCTCATCGTTCGAGTGCGTCCCGCCCTCAAAGTCTAGGGAAAGAAGAACCGGACTAGTCCCGACCGACCGATCGATACCAACCATGTCAACGTCACCGATCTCTTGGTCCAGCGCGCTCACCAAGCGATCTAGCGTGGCGGTAACGTCTGGAACCGCGACACCCGCAGTCTCCGCGTAGCTAATAAGAGTACCAATCTCTCCATCATCTGCGCTTGCTCTGACGGCGTCTGGATCGACCGCAAGTAATGAATCAATTTGTGAAAAGTCAAGTCGGAGGCCATTCACCACTCCAAAAATCTGACCAGCGGTTAGCAAAGCCCCGCCTTGGTCGATCAGCTCTTGAATCTCCGGATCTTGGTCAACCGAAACCGCAAGATCTTGCAACTCCTCTCGGGTCGCGTTCTGGACCAGCTCTACAAGCCGCGGATCAATTGACACGCCCAACATAGCGTCGGCTACATCGTCGCGCGATACATTAGTCAGGGCTCGGAAGGTACCTTGCTCGATTCCAAGCTCAGCCTCGATTCGCCCAATAAATGCATCAGTGAGTGCCGGGGTCAGAGTCGCATCCAAGCTAGCCAGGAGTTCGTTTGCCGTATCGGCGGCGTCGACCGCCCGACCAAGCAGACCCAGCCCAACCACCCCCAACTGCTCGGGGTCCACAGAGAGCTGGAGACTCGCATTACCGTCACCGGTCTGGAGATTCAATTGCAAGGCTACCGTGTCGACAATATCGACACCCGCGACCTCAAACCCAACCGGACCGTCCGCGTTAGCGCCGGTCCCATTGATAGCGACACTGAGATTATTATCGGCGTCAGCCGACATATCTAGGAAAATTGTATCGCCGGCAGTCACAGTCGCCACGTTACCGGCGGTGTCTGTGACCGAGACGCTTGAGGCCAGGAATGACTGGTCCGCAAGCCCACCAACGTCGACGCTCGCGACCCAGGCTCCCTTGACTAGTACCGCGTCGGCCCACGAGCTGCTGCCATGGATATCGCTAACGGTTAAGACGACGCTCGCGTTATCCGTATCGACACCCTCAATCAGGAACGAGACATGCCCGGACTCGGCGTCGCTGGTGGTCAGGTCCAATGGGTGCACGGTGACCGACAAGTCAGACCCCTGGTCCGCGACCGTGTCGACTTCGATCGTCGACGCGCTCAGGTCAGCCGCAGGTACGGTCGTGTCTGTCATCATGTTGCCGGCCAGGTCCACGGGCGCGCTACCGTTCAACACAATCGTGTCGACCGACAGGGTGTCCGCGTTTTCGCTCGCCAGCACAGTGTAGGTGCCCGACAGCGTCGCGCCCTCCGCGTCCGCGGTCAGTACCGCGGAGCCTCCAGAACTCAAATTAACTGTGATCTGGCCGCCATCCTGGACCGCCTCAGACATGGTCGCGGTGATTGTGACCGTCTCCCCAGCCCTGATGTGGTCGCCAGCCTCGTGATCTGTAGTGAACGAGACCACCGACGCCCCGGTGTTATCGACTACGTAGCTCTGGTCTGAGCTTGTGGACCGCTTATCGATCAGGTTTCCGGCAAGGTCGTAGACCGTCGCTGCGGCGTCGACCCTTAGATCAACCGTGCCATCCCCGGACGCGAGGCCTACTCCGCCGACCGTCACAATGTACTCGTCACCGCCTATATTCTCCACGGTCTGTACCGTGGCTGGGCTAAGGGTGCCACTAGTGACCACCTCAAAGTCGTCGATCGCGACCTGGGTGACCTCGTCATCGAACACGACTCGGAACTGGACCGTATCGGCGTTAGTCAGGCCGTCGTTGGTGTAGGCGCCGCTATCGCTCGCCGAGACCGTCGAGATGAGCTCCACGTCAGGCGACTGGTTGTCGACCAGGAAGTTTCCTACCGTGTCGGTGAAGACGTTCCCGGCGGTGTCTGTGACCGTGACCGTGACCGTCGTGTTCTCATTGTTAACCCCGTCTACAGGGATACGGACAAACGCACTAAAGGTCCCAGCACCACCATCGTTTTCAAACCCGGCCACCGTCTGACTCGCGATATCGACCGCCTGAGCGACTGAGTCGTTGGCGGTGAGTATCTCTGGGTCCGCGTATTGCGCGACAAACGCATCTCGGGCGTCAGCGGACGCGGTCAGTACGTCGGCGTCATTGTAACGGACGTGGTGCCACTCCTCGAACAGGTCGTTGAGGTCCTGTTCCTCCCAGACATGGCCATCCGCGATACTAAAGCTACCGACCGTGAAGCCCGCCCCCGTGTATGTGGTGCCGACCAAGCTGGGATCGAATGGATCCGCGTATTGCGCGACAAACGCGTCGCTGGCCTCCTGCTTCTCCTGCTGGACCGTCGCGTCGTTGTGGACGTACTCGTCGAGGTGCAGCCTGAGGGCCGAGATATCGGACTCGGTCCAGGTGTCGGCGGTGGTCAACGCGATCTGACCCGCGCCGGTGACTTGGCCGACGTCGAATACGACCGTCTCGATGTCGCTGTGTGCAACGCCGTGGTACTGGAGCTCCAGTTCGTCGTCCGCGCGGACCACGCCGTTGACCGACTGGAACTGGCTATTGTAGTGCATCGACATCGTGGTCCCGTCCGGGGCCGTGTTATCGAGCGCGTAAGATTGAGTGGTAGCAGAGTCGTCGGCCGCCACGGAGGAAACGTTGCCGGCCATGTCCTCGATTGAGCTGGCACTGGCCAGGCCGAGGGTCAGGTCTCCGGTGTAGACGGCGAGGTCGCCGCCCGAGGCCTTCACGAAGACCACGTCACTGTCGGCCGTCGGTGTGCCGGTACCGTCTGGGTTAGCGACCAGACTAATCGTCGGCGCATTGACCCCGGCCAGTGCCGGTGTACCGACCAGCTCGAAGTCGACGCCCGATAGGGTGCTGAGGTCCATCGTCTCGGTGAAGGTCACCTTGAATACGACTGTGTCGGAGTTCGTGACGTTGTCGGTCGCGCTGACGCCGGTATCGTACAATTCGGCAACACGCTCGACTGAGCTGACCTCGGGCAGCACCGTATCGACCGCGCCGGTACCGGTGTCGCCGGCGGCGTCGACGGTAAGCGTCAGGGCGGGGATCGTCTCGCCGTCGGCTATATTGACCGAGGCAGGAACCTCTCCTGCGGTGTATGCCGTGGCCCCATCGGCCACGTATTCAAACATCAGATCGTAGTGCGACCAATTGATATTGTCTGACACCGCAACCACGTACTCTACACCGGGTTGAGGTTCTACGTTCAGAACCGCTGCGATGTCATCGGACGTGTCCGGGTCGTTAAAGGTCGCGATTGGGGTACCGACCGGCTCACCGTTGGTTCCCTTCTCGAAGACACCGACGAAGTAATCTCCCGCGCCCCCGGTAGTAGTAATCGTGAGCGAGTACTTCACCTGGCCCGCCGCAAGGCTAGAGTCTACGACCGGGAGATCGTATAGATCTGCGCTGTGCGGTGGGTTGGCGCCGTTTGTGCTGCCGCTGTGGGTGTAGGGCGCCAGCGCGTCGTTACGCGACACGTCATGGTCGTTGCCTGGGTTGTATTTACCATCGGCCGTGTTTGTGACTGCGGGGATCGTGACCTGGACCTGGTCCAACCCACCCGTGTTACCGACCATGTCGGCCACGGTAAACCCGCCCGTGTAGCTCAGTGTGACCGTAGTGCCGGCGTCGCCGCCCGCACCGGATACGAGGACGTCGTACTGATGGTAGCCACCGTCGACAGCGGTACCCACCGGGGACACGCTGGAGACACCGCCCGCGCTCGTAATGCCAGGACCGGCGACCGAGGTCGTGAAGTGGCTGGTGCTCACCGAGTTGGCGTCGACCTGCTCAGAGAAGGTGACCCTGAAGGTCAGGTCGCCGTTTGTACTAGTACCCGACGCGTCGTCGATCGTGCTCAGAAGCGGATCGACGGTGTCGACCACGTAGTTCGCCGATACTGAATCGGCAACGCTTGGATTAGCGGCGACATCAATCGCCTCGCCCGCGAGCAACGTGATGACGTTTGTGGGGTCATCAATGTCCGCGTCCGCGGTGTAGATCTTGGTCCAGACAGTCCCGTCCGGGTTGGAGGTAGCGGGCCCCGCCGAGATCAGGTTGGGGGCCAGGAGCTCGTCGCTCTCGGTACCGAGCCCGACCAGGGGCTCGCTCGAGGTCAGAGTCACGGTCACCGTGTCGCCGGCCTTGATGGCGGAGCTTGAGAGGCCCACCGTGACGGTGGGCGCCACCGTGTCGATATCGAAGCTGTCGTAGGTGTTCCCGGTCCCGTCGTTGGTCTGGCCGAACTGGTCAGCGAAACCACTCACCGCGAACTGCTCGCCGCTCAGGTCGACCGCGCTGTTTGCGGTAAAGGTCGCGGTCCACACGGTCCCGTCATTCGGGGACGCCTCGCTGAGGTTGGTAAGAGTGCCGCTGGCCGGGACCGTGATATCTGCGTAGCCGAGCCCGTCGACCGGCTCGTCGAACGTGAACGTGACGGTGGCCGAGTCGGAGTTGTTGTTGAGGACGGCCCTGTCGACGTCGACCGTCACCGTCGGGGCGGTGTTGTCGAGCGCGTAGACCTCGGCCGAGACGCCCACTGCTAGGCCCGTAAGCGAGTTCCCGTGGACGTCGGTGATACCGGGCTTGGTAGCGATACCAACAGACCCATCGAAACCGACGATGTCATTACCCGACACTGTGACTAAAACTGAACCTGGGTCCCCATCGATCGCGGAACCGTCGAGGTTGGTAACCGAGACAGAGGCGTTGGTAAACGCCGACGCGACATCTGTGTTATCAGACGACTGGAGAGCGACGATGTCAAAGTTTGGCACCACATCTGGGACGATCCCTGACACCAGACTTGCCCCGTCGACCGGCTCCGAGAAGTCAACCCGGAACGTCAACACGTCGGCGTCGGTGACACCGTCGGTGGTCGAGCTCCCCGTATCGTTCTTGACGCTGGTGTCGAGGTCCGGCACTCGGGTAATCCCGGTCACAGTCGCGCCGACTGTGTCGACCGCCTGGACGCCCACGTTATCTGCTGACAGGCGATCCTCGCCCGTCTCGAACTGGACGGCGTTGCCGGCCAGGTCATAGATGCCCTCTTGGTAGCCCGCGGCGGTCGCGAGCGCGGCCGCGAAGTTGCCCTCACCGGAGATGCCTGTAAAGGTCACGTCGATTGATGTGTACCCGGTTGCCGTGTTGCCGGTACCCGCCACGCCGGTGGCGGTGACACCGGTGGCGGCGAGATCGCCGCCCGCGAAGTCGAAGTCGGTTATCCCGATCGAGCTCGTCAGGACGGGCTCACTGAAATCCATCGTGAACGTGACCGTCCCGGCAGTATCAACCCCGGCACCGTCGGTCATGCCGGTCATCACCGGCGCGGTCAAGTCGACCGTGACGCTGGTGGTGGCCTCACTGATGTTGCCCGCGAGGTCGGTATGGCGCACGTAGACCGTATTGACGCCCTCAACCACTTGGTCCCTCAGGTCGCTGCCGTTGGTGGTCCAGCTGGTGTTATCGAGGCTGAACTCGACCGTGGAACCGGACTCTTTGCCGGTCACGCCGACATCGAATAATGCTTTGTCTTGGTGCATGTTTGGCGATATCACACCATCATGCCACTGGCCCTGCGACTCGAGAATTTGCGCGCTGATTGGGTTCGCCGCGGTGTCGACCGCGTAAGTCTCGACCGTCACGCCCGACATCATATCGACGCCGCCCGCTACATCGTGAACGGCTACGTTGCCGACCGCGTCAACAAAGAAAGAATTTGTTGCCAGACTAAGCCCCACATCGCCGTCCGCAGTTGCCGTCACGGGCACGGTATAGGAAGTGAAAAACGACGCCCCACCCACCGGAGCGCCAACCGGGCCAATCTGCCCACTCACGACCCCGTTAGATACCTCGAAAGCCGCCGCATCGATTGAATTCATGTCCACCGGCCCATCGAACGTCACCTCGAACAAGACCTCAGGGCTGTTGGTGATGTTTGGCGAATCACTGGCTCGCTCGATTGAGATCAAGGCAGGCGCTGTTGTATCGACCACGATTTGCTGTGTATCCGCGATCATATTCGGGGGAAGTGCGGTGCTGCTCATCACATTACCCGCCTGGTCAGCGGGAACAGAGCCCGGGGTTACCCCGTCGCCGAGAGCGAAGCTACTGACGTCGAGATCAGCGGAGCCGGTATCGGTGCCATCGACCACGTAGTTACCGGTCAGGGTAGGCCCACCGTTCGTCGTCAGGGTCACGACCTCGCCATTGGTCAGCGTGGCCCGGATCACGGAGCCGGCGACCAGGTCCTCCGACGCGACCGCGTAAATATATATCGTGTCGCCGGGGCCGTAGGTACTGTCCGGGCCTGACACATCGAACGCGGTAATGACCGGCGTTAGACTGTCCACGTCGTAAGTATTGCTAGTCGCGGCGGCGGTGCCGTTACCATTCGCGTCACTGAACGCGTCGGCCGCAATCGAAATCTGGTAACCGGTTTCCTGGGTGGCTGCGGCCGCAACAAACGTCGCGGTATAGACGTCACCACTCGCGGACGGTGTCCCGGACAGCGTCAGTCCGGGCGTGCTGAGCGCTCCGATCACGTCCGACGCGGACGGTGATCCATCGAGCGACCCATCGAAACTCACATTCACGGTAACCATATCGCCGGCGTCGACGACGCTCTCGTCGATACTGATCGTGGGGGTCGGGCCGACGTTATCGACATCGACTGAGGCGCTTGACGCCGTGAAAGTGCTGCCGGTGTTGCCGGCCCGGTCAATAAACTCGGCGACCGCACCTAGCGCCAGCTCAACCGTCCCCTCGCCGTCGTAGGGTACCGTCACGGTGAAGGTATCGGTCGCTTCCCCGTCTTGCGGACTGACCGTAAACGTTGTCAGGCCATCCGCGAGAGGAATCGGCGCAGGCGCAGAGGCATTGGTCGCGCCGTAGAATTGTAAGTTCTGGGTGTCGGATGCGACCGACTGCATAAAGAAGGTCCGACCGATAACATCCATATCGCTCTGATCGAAAGCAGACGTGGTTCTAGATGAGTCAAAGGTAAGGGTGAGCTCACCGTCTCCGGTGTGGCTCATCACCCAACCACGGTCAGTCGATAGCCAGGTGGTATTGAAGCTGTTGACGAACTCGGCGATCGAATCAGCCGAACCATCAGTGGTAAAATCGCCTTGGTTTAAGGGGCCGTTGCCCGAAAAATTGGGGTGCCACCAAGAGCTGTTTCCATTCGCGTCAACCCCACCGGCCTGAATAAAGGAGAGCAGGGCCGCGTCATCCGCGAAGTCCTGTGTCTTTAACGTCAGATCGGTGCCAGCAGTCATTCCACCTGTCTTCGCTACCACGAAATCTTCGACACCAACTGAGGTAGGGTCGACTGGCTCATTCAGCGTCACAGTGAAGCTGACCTGACCATCGGTATCGACACCAGAATCGCCAGCCGTTCGAGCCACGATAGCGCTACTCGGCCCTGTAGTATCAAGTGTAAAGGTTACCTGCGTAGAGGCCGACCAGTTACCGGCCTGATCGACTTGCTGGACCATGACCGTGTAGCTTCCCTCGGTCGTGATTGCGAGTGCCGACGCATCGTTAACCCAGGTCAACCCATCGTCCACCGAATAACGGGTCCCGTAACTGTCCGCGCTAGTGGTCACGACGACCGAACCATCAGCGGTGTAGTCGTCCCCTGGATACGTGCCGTGAGTCTCGCCGATTGACCGCTCATTGGCGACTGTCTTCTTTCCCTCGCCAGCGTAACCGCTAAACCTGCTATCTGGCCACGTACTGTAGCTATCCGCATTCAGGAGCTTGACCGCAGCTTGGGGCCCCACCTCCGCAGTGAAAGCATATTGCCATGAACCGTGAGAGACACCAGCGGCGAACTCGTATTGAACCCCAGGTTGCGCTGTGAACGTCAGACCGTTTAAGGCGGAGCCCCCCGTCACGTTCCCGAGCCACTCGGTGGTGCCTTTTTCGCGGTATCCGATCGCGGCACCGCCACCATGATAGCCCATGATGAAGTTAGAGAAAGAACTGTTCTCCCCCCTGTCGATTACGACCTCTACCGGCGCACCGGTATCGTTGATCGGTATCTCAAAGACGTCGAATACGGTAGCGTTTCCGGGTGCGTCAGTCTCAACGAACGGAGGCCGTGTGCCGGTATCGTTCTCGAGCGACACACCAGGACCCGCGAGCGGGGTGTTATCTACCGTGTAAGTCTCGTTATTTGTGGCGCCGTCATCGGCGGTCGCGTCGCCAAGATTACCCGCCACATCGGCAAACGATGAACTCGGCGATAACGCCAGACCCACGGCAACGGCGTCAGCGTCATCAAACCCGCCAGTAACGGTCACAACAAACTGCTTACCCACAGACCCCGCCGGAGCAACCGGATCATCGACAATGGAGATCGCTGGGGGACCGGTTACCGAAACGCCGGTCAGAACGAAGTCGGCACCGTCAAGGGTAGCGACATCAATAACCTCACTGGTTCGAACGACCCATTCCAGACTATTCGCATTGGTAACACCATCTGAGTTTGAATCACCAGTATCAACTGAATATTTGTTAGACGCCGGGCGCTCGATCGAGATGATTGTCGGGCCTGTATTATCGAGGTTTACAGGGCTAGACGACACACTATTCTGGATTTGATTTCCCGCGGCATCGTAAATCCCGTGGCTATTAACACTGAGTGTGAGTAAATCGTCAACGTCAGAAACTCCACCGACGGTGACCAGGTAGGACGACCCGTCAGGGCTTGATACCTCGGCGACGGCCTCTACAGCTCCAACGCTGGCAGAGAAATCATCGCGCCCAAGGCCCACAACGGGCTCCGAAAAATCAACCTGAAACACCAACTGGTCGGCGTTGGTTATACTATCATCGTCCGACTCACCGGTATCGCTACCTGGTAGAAGCTCGATCGAGTCGACCACCGGGGAATCGTTATCAACGAAGAAAGACTCGTCGTCGATCGCAAGTGAATAATTGACCGTCCCGTCGCTTCCTGTGGACACTACGAGTACGCCTGCGTTTGCGTAGTCGCCATCTACGTTCAGGTTAGGACCGCTAATCGTTAAAGTCGCGCCCCAGGTATCGGTCGCTGAATCATACTGCGCCTGAACAAACCCCATCTCACTCTCAGAGGGCTGGGGATCCCATGTACTGTAGTCGACATCGTGGCCGGCCGTGAACCCAGACAGGTCGAACCATACTTCGTTGACCGTCGCGCCCGCGGGCTGTTGGTAGGTGACCGTAATATCGTCCTGCTTTGCAAGCGTCCCCGTGGTCGAGCTACTGGTCACAGAGATATCAGACTGCGAGACCGCAAGGGGCTCGGCGCCGACCGAGAAAGCATTGACCCCATCGGGCGCACTTGCGATCAGTCTCACGGCATCATCCGTCGATAGAGAAGCACCCGACAACTCGATCGTTTGACCGGAGGTATCAACCCCAGCTGCCTGTAGGTCAAGCAACTGGCCGAGCGTGATCGGACTACCATCAGTACCGCCGCTAAGGTTCAAGGTTACGGCATCTTCGAAGTTGCTGTTGCTGTACATCGCGTATTGGTCGGCGATAAGGCCGAGCAGCTCAGAGGGGCTACCGGAGACAGTATATTGGGAATAAAAACCTGTGGAAACGTAGGGGTTTTGTGCGGTACCGTCTCCCGTCGATACCGCGGCCGAGAACGCCGCTGCGTCGCCGTCAAATGCTGTTATAACATTGGTACCGCCGATGTCCTGTGTTGTAATCGTAGCCATAAGAACCCCTTCAAACGAATCTCGGCTGACTTTGGAAAATGGAGGCCTGGGCGACGCGATTTGGTTCAAATCCCACGACCCACCGTGCTCCGGCGAGCCCACCTTCTGGTCCGAACCATGAACGGTCGCGCCAGTTGTGTCTGCTACGTGCTTAAGGAATTTCATACCAGTCTCTCCACGGCCCGTCTCGCAGGACCAAAAATTTATTGTCTGTATTGATGAAGACGCACGGCCGCACTCAGTCCCCCGAGCCAACCCCGTCCACAAAATACCATTGATGAAAACGTTTTCAAAGAATATCCCGCCCGGCGCACCGTGCCCGAGCAGATGAATCGTGTGAACCGAGCCTACGCGGAGCAACTCGGACAAGACCTGACAAACATCGGCGCCGCTTACCGGGACCGGGGTACAGCCGGCGTCCAAGCCGCCGAGGAGTACGCCGACTCGCTCCACGGTTGGGTCGTACACCAACACGGCTCCGCTGTCTCCGAAACCCTCTTTAGCGACCACCGCCCGACCCAAACCCAAGACACCCATCACGCACCTCTTATCGTTTATCAGTACTTATATCGGTAAGATTAGTAGGTAGTTTCCGTAATTGCAACACTTTTTTTACTGCTATTTCGCGCCCTGAAAAATGATAAGTTACCGCGAATCAGATAGCCTAGCTACGGACCCAATAACGCTCTACCGCATCGACACCAAATAAGTCCCTAGCAAACCCATACTGATCTCGAAACAAGTCCACCATGCCTCGATATCGCCCAGGTTCCAGAGGCGAGGACTCGGTCTCATTGGAATTAACGCGGCTACCGAAGTCGCCGGAGATCTGGTCCAGTCCAATAAAAGAAGCCAGTCGTTCGGTCTCGGCGGCCTCGAAAAACTCCTCGTACATCAGCACCAACAGATCATCACCAAACACGTTGCGCAGCCGCTCCACCGCCGACCGATAATCGGAGCATGTCCTGACGTACTGGTTGATTCCGTCGCGACTCAGGACCTGTAGGCTTTGATCGAGCTCTTGGTCTGATATGGCTTTCCGTTCGCGGCGGTACTTGAGCCGGATATCAGACGCAAGGCGGTTAACCGGTTCCCTCAGGGATATGATCGGCGCTACACGCACTCCACGGCTGGCGAACTGATCCTTAATCTCAGCCCAGGCCGATACCGGTAAGCCCATGTAGGTTGGCGTCGCCTCGACTGAAACAGGTTGCTCCTAGAGCATGGCCGCAAAGTAGTCAAAGTAGAGCGCGCCTGGTAAAGGAAGTTTGCTGGTCGTAGCGCATTTGCCCGACCCTCAGGGGCCTCGACTGGGCTCGTACGCAGGGCCGAGTGGGCGGCTACTTGGATCATCCGCCGGTATCCTTTGAATACTTCGACATGGAGGGCATCGAAGATATGCATCTCCTTGGTGAACCCAGGCCTGACCAGAGGTCAATCTGACAGAGTTTTCCACAGCCAACTGGTGCCAGCCTTTTGCGTCCCAACAATGAGTACCATCGTTCGCTCCACTAGTTGTACCTCCCTCAAAAACTCGCCCCACGTCTAGGCAACACTATGCCTCACAGAGACGGAAACACTAACTTAGTCTAACTAAATCCACCAAGTTTGCGTACACTACGGGTATGTTTGCGCTTTAAAACCTGATACAACCACAAGAAAATCAACGTGAAGCTTAGCTGACTTGAAACCAACGCAACTAGCATCCATCGCCCGCCTGCTAAATCGATTTACAAGGCAGGTATCGAACTGTGTGTCTCAAGCAGCGAGCGCGCTAGTGTTTATCGTCTGCTCGCTTCTAGTGAGCGTCAACTCAATCGCGTCGGAAACTTCGCTGACGGAGGCACGGCGGTTTATCGCCATTCAGCAAGATAGCTACAATGTTATGGTCACGGGTCAGGGTAGATTGAAGCGGGCCTGCTCGGTCCCGCTAGATCGAAGCAACACCCCCGCGAGACCTCTCCCAGACATCCAGGCTCTCCAAACCGAATTGCGAACCGAGTCGAAGCGCTTCACCTCGCGGGCCAGCGGACGGGTCAGTGTAGCCAAGAGGGACCGCGCGCTCCAATGCAAGAACCCTGTCGGGAAAGTCCTCGAGCTTTTTGGTGTCAACTCGTCCTGCACCGAGGCCGAAA
>Ga0181562_10001049_pt1 | contig 22623 bp, 15 predicted proteins | sample 011ome_26_FD_139344 | JGI IMG/M metagenome (GOLD analysis project Ga0181562, IMG submission 139344) | Coastal salt marsh microbial communities from the Groves Creek Marsh, Skidaway Island, Georgia - 011511BT metaG (megahit assembly) | ecosystem: Environmental > Aquatic > Marine > Intertidal...
GACGGTGACGATCTGCTGAACGTCTCCGTACCGCGCGTTCAGGATCGACAGCATCAGGCCGATCCCCTGGGCGAAGAGTGCGCACCCGACGAGCACGGGGACTGCGAGCAACCAGGTCCAGCTAACGTTGAGCAGGAAGATGAACATGGCAACGAGGACGATCAGTTCGAGCGCCACCTGGAGGAGCTGCACGATCCCGGCGCCCAGAATCGGGGCCCAGGCCGGGAACTGCACCTTCTTCAGCAGTTCCCCGTTCGACTTCAGCTGCGTCATCGAGAGCGTCAGAAGTCCGGAGAACAGATTCCACGTCACCAGGCCGGTGAACAGGAACACGGCGTACGAGGCGTTGCCACCATTCCCGAGCGGTGGGGCCTGGATGCGGAAGACGATGCTGAACACGGCGGCGAAGATGATCAGGGTCGCCAGGGGCTGCACGAGGCTCCACGCCCAGCCCAGCACGCTCGACCGGTAGCGGGTGGAGAAATCACGGTTGGCGAAAGCCCAGATGAGAGCACGCTGGGAATAGAGGCTGGTCAGCACGAGATCCCGCCCCTTTCCTCCATGACTCCGGAAGCCTACCTGCCCGGCCCCAGTCCGATGTGCGACGAATTGCCCGCTTGTCTGGCTACCCTGATCTCACATTGTTACCGTGAATGGGTATGCCATCACCGGCACCCCGAGGAGGCACCATGTCCCGATCCCCTTTGAGCAAGCGCACCGCGCGCGCCGTGCTCGCCGCTGCGCTGGCGACCGGTCTGACGGGTGCTGCAGGTCTCGCGGCCGGAGCACCCGCATCCGCTGCTACGGCCGGGTTCATCGCCGCTCCCAACAGCATGGTCGGCGTCGAGACTGAGATCGTCGTCAATGCCCCGAAGGCAGCCGGTCAGGTCGTGACCTTCGGTGCCACCGTCGGCGGCTTCGCAACGACGATCCAGACCACCATCGGCTCGAACGGATTCGGCTCGGTCACCTGGACACCTGGGGCACCCGGCACGTGGACGTTCAACGGGCTGGGGAACATCGCCAACCTCGGCTCGACCACCGCGACTGTCGCCGCGATGCCGACCTACACGGTGCTGCTCGCCCAGAACAACGTGCAGCAGGGTGCGAACAACAACCTCGAGGCAGCCGTCGTCGCGCCGATCGGCAGCCTGAACCCCACGGGCACGGTCTCGCTGCAGTACGGCAGCGGCGCTGCCATCTCCTCCGCTCCCCTGACAGGCGGGCTCGGCAACGCCACGTCGACGGCCACCGTCGGCTGGACGCCCACGGCGCCGGGAGCCATCAGCATCCAGGCGACGTACACCTCCGACAACGGAGCCTTCGTGGGGTCGACGAGCCCGATCTCGAACCCGAACTCCACCCCCACCATCCAGCCGCTCGCGATGCGGTGGCCGGCGAACCTCTACGTCGGTGAGCCCACCTTGCTGCAGGGCGTTGTCGGCGCCGGCTACCCGCCGGGCACGGTGGCGTTCACCTGGAACACCACCGGCATCAGCGGCTCGATTCCGACAACGAATGGAGTTGCCAGCTTCCGCTGGGCCCCGCCATCCGCCGGCATCAACACCATCTCGGCCTCCTACACCGGGGCTACCGGATCGGCCAACAGCCTGGTCTGGTCCAACGGCACCTCAAGCCAGACCGTCAATGTGCTGCCCGCGCGACCGGTGGACAACATCACGGTCGATCCGCCGAGCCAGCCCGCCTGGAGCATCGCCAAGCCCATCGTCATGCAGGCAGGATCCACCGTGACCCTCGCCGGGACGAGCCAGTCCGGGACCACCGTGATCTTCAGCGAGCAGGGTCCGTGCGTCATCTCGGGAGCAACCCTCACGGCACTCTCAGCCGGCCAGTGCCAGGTGACCGCGATCAGCCCCGGGACGGCTGATATCAAGCCCGGCAGCGAGACGTACACGATCACCGTGACGAAGGCGCCCAAGAAGAAGAAGAAGTAGCTCGGCACCATCGCGCGAAGGCCCCGGCGACTGCCGGGGCCTTCGTCGTGCTCGCGACTTGTTGGCCTATGTCAACCGGGCGAATCCGGACTGGGCCGGACCATTCGGCAGTCGTGCAGCAAGTTCTGCGTCATCCACCTCGGCGATCTCCCGCAGGATCGGGCCAAGAGCGTCGGCGTACCGATCCATCAGCTCGGGGGTGTGAGCGGTCGACGCGTAGAACACCGGACCGCCCAGAAACCCCTCGTCCAGCAGACGACCCGTCAGGTACGTCTTGACCAGCAGCGGGTCGCGACCGTCGATCGCGTAGGTCGACAGAGCCGGCAGCTCGCCCAACGTCAGGGACAAGCCAGCAGCGTCCGCCAGCTCCGTCCAACGCCGCTGCATGTCCTCACCGATCGCGTGCACGCGCGCCGGGGCGTTCTCCTGCTCCATCACCTCGAGAGCCGCGAGCGCTGCGGTGGGACCGATGCGCTCGGTCCAGAAGGTGCTGGAGATGAAGGTCGTCTGGGCCGCCTGCATCACCTCTTCACGGCCGATCACCGCTGTGATCGCATACCCGTTGCCGAGGGTCTTTCCAAACGTCGCGAGGTCGGGCTCGACGCCGTAGTGCAGATGCAGGCCTCCAAGGGTGCGACGAAATCCCGAGGTGCACTCATCGAAGATCAGTACCGCACCATGCTTCGTGGCCAAGTCCCGCACACCCTCAAGGAATCCGGGGGCTGGAGGTGCGCTGCGCTGCACCTCCATGTAGATCGTCCCGACCTCGGCATCGTTCTCCAGAATCGTCCGCAGGCCATCAAGGTCGTTGAATCGGAAGGGAATCGACGTCCCCGTGAGTGCCCGGGGAACACCCTTCGGCTCAAGGCCGGGCAGCAGATGGCCGTCGAGCGAGTCATCGTCGCTGAGGTTCGCCGCGAGATACCAGTCGTGCCAGCCGTGGTACCCGCAGAACGCGACCTTGTCACGACCCGTCGCCGCACGGGCGATGCGGACGGCGATGGCGCATGCCTCGCCGCCGCTTCGGGCGTACCGCACCATGTCGGCCCACGGGTGAAGCTCGATGAGACGGTCGGCGAGCCACACCTCCTCCGGGGCATTGAGAGTCGAGAGGTTGCCCTTGTCGATCGTGCGACGCACAGCCTCGTCCACCTTGGGGTGCGAGTAGCCGAGAATGTTCGTGCCGATGCCCATGAAGCCGAAGTCGAGGAACTCCCGACCATCGAGATCCCAGACACTGACGCCACTCGTGCGATCGAAGTAGGCGGGCCAACCTGCAGGCAGCATCATCTCTGAGCGCTTGCTGAGCAGCATCGAACCGCCCGGGATGCGACTCTTGGCGTGACGCCACAAGGCTGTGCCCGTGCTCACCTGCTCTCCGTCGGGAGCCGTCATGCGCCACGCCCCTTCCACTTGCGCAGAGGCGCCGTCACCTTCCACGACCGGGTGTTCGTCAGGAAGTCGAGCTCCTGACGCAACGCGTCAGCCGCCGAGCGATGAGCGATGACCTCCGCCTGCAGATCGTCCGCTCGCAGAACCACGAACGAACGGAGTCCAAGGAAGCCCTCGATCGAGTCCTGCGCATCGACGACAGTGAACGACACCTGGGCCGGCTCGCCCGCCACCCCATCACCCAGCGGCAACGTGATGACGGAGCCGAGGTAGACCTCCTGACGCAGCGGGCCACCGGGGCCTACGGCCTCGATCGTCGCCACCCCAGGCATCGACCGGGTGGCTATCAGCAGCGTCAGTGGTCCATCGACTGGTCGTGTGACGCGCACATCGACGCGACGTCCGGGACGCACCTCATTGCCCCACACCTGCGGCGCTCCGAAGGTGCCGACGACCGCCGCATCGACGATCTCGTAGTCGCGCTCACCGCGAGGCTGGCGCAGCATCGGGGTGAGCCCCTCATCCTGCAGATGGGCCATGAACTGATCCGCGTGACCGCCATCCGGCGCTGGCTGCCCCACCGCCAGCATGTACTCACGGCCGAGTTCTATCTGGGGAATCACCGGGACCCTCGCGTCGCCCGCGACGGCCGCAGCAACCTCCTGCTGGATGATGTCGGCAACGCGCTGCCAGGTGATGCTGTCGTCCGCCGCGTTCGCAATGGCAAGCTCCGCATTCCGCCTGGCGTCGACGTCGAGAGCACGAGTGTTGAGCACGTGAACGAAGTCGTCGACGTCCTCCGATCGGAAGTATGCGGCGAGATCGCGGCCCGCCTCTGGCAGGGAGGAGTTGTGTGCCACGACGGGGAGTTTCCCGAACGCAAGACTCTCGCTGACCGGCAGCCCCCATCCTTCATAACGTGAGGGATAGACAGTGAAATCGGCGTGAGCGTAGTAGCGAGCGAGGTCTGCATCGGAGACGCTGTTGGTGAGAACACTGACCTTGCCGCCGAGACCGTTGCTCATGACGTACTCCTGCAGGAACTCGTCAGCGTGCCAGCCCAACCGGCCGATGCAGACGAGGTCCGGGACGTTGGAGGCACCTCGATCATCGATGAGTCGCTGCCATGCCCGCAGAGCAAGGATGTGATTCTTGCGCGACTCGACGGTGCCGACGAAGAGTGCGTAGGGCCGCGGCCACGGCGATTCCTCCGTGTCGAACTCATCCGGAGTCAACCCGCAGGGCAGACCTGTCGAGCGGCCTTCGGGTGCGGACCAGCGGTGATTCGCGCAATGCGTCTCGTAGTCGCGTCGGCTGGACTCCGAGATCGCCGGCACACGGCTGCCCGTCTGGGTTATCAAGTTCAGATAGCGATCGAAGAGCTTGTTCACCGCGGCGGTGTGGCCGGTCTCGAGCACAGGCGTCAAGTCGTAGAGCAGGTAGACACATCGGGCCCCTGCGGCATGGGCATCGCGGGCCGCGAGCATCAGGGCGTCATTGATCCAGACAGCCCCGAGGAACAGCATCGTGGTCTCCGAGTCGATGCGAGCCGGTTCCGCTGCATGGGCTCGCGCGAGGCAGCCATTCGCAGTGGCGGCCAGCTGACCTCGGCCGACACCCGCCTTTGCGGTAGCCCCCGCACGCAGGAGTACGTCACTCTCGTCCGGCGTCAAGTGGACAAACACCCCACGCGGGCGGTCAAGAACGACGGGGAGAACACCCGGATCGGATGCCATCAGCAGTGGCGCAGTCTCAGCGATGACGCGCTGGACCCCCGAGACCGACTCCTCGCGCTGCAGGAACTCGACGAGGTCCGTCACATCGAGGAGGACGACGCCGGCGCAGGACACGCCTACAGGGTAGACGTCCTGTCGCAGGGAAGTGTTCAGCCGACCGGAACCTTCGACTCTGCCTGGGACGACCAAGCCGCGGTTGGCTGCAGGACGAGCAGTTCCTTCCCGCCATCGAGGCCGACGACGATGTAGCCATTCGGCAACTGAGCGAGGCTTCGCGCACGAGCACCGATGTACAGGCCCTCATAGCCACGCACAGCGCCTTGAGACATGTGGACTCGGTAGAGCCACCGTGCGCCCATGCCCGACAGAATCAGGTCAGGAGTGCCCTTGCCCCGAGGAGCTCCCCACCACTGCTGGAACGCAGGTCCCTGCAGTTGCATCATCGTCGACAGACCGATCGACGGTGTCCAGACGAACAGCGGCTCGTCGTAGCCCCGCTTGGTGCCCTCGACGTCAGGCGTGCCTGCGGGATCTCCAGGAAAGTACGCGGTGCCGTAGGAGCGATGGGGCCACCCGTAGTCCGCGCCCTTGGCAGCCACATAGAACTCGTCGCCGCCGCGGGGCCCCTGACTGGTGCCCAGCACCTCCTTGCGACCGTCCACAGTCGCCACCACCAGACCCTGAGGGTTGCGCACTCCTCGAGTCCACACGGCGTACGTGCCCGGCTCAGGGATGCGCACGATTGTGGACAGGGTATTTCGAGCCGCTGGGCTCAGCTTTATGTCGTAGGGCTTCGCAATGCGGAAGTCACCGATTCCCAGATAGAACTCCGGCTTCGCCGGGCTCGTCCGCATTCCCTTGGGCACCAGGGCCATGCGCCCACCAGACTGGGCCAGAATGTAGGGGTCGTCCTCTGCCTTCGGGAAGCACGCGGACGTGAACCACACCTTGCCCAGGGAGTTGGCTCCACCACCCGTACTGTCCACTGTTGCCTGCCTCAGGTACATCCTGTGGCAGTTGGTCACGGCATCGTAGAGCGAGTACGAGACGAAGGCCGGGAAGGTCGTGGCGGTCGCCTTCCACTCATCGAAGTACTGGAAGTCCAGGACCCGCGAGCCAGCCGGGATAGGCAGAGTTCCGAGATCCTGTGACGACCGCGAGACAACGTCTGTCAGGGCAAGTTCGTAGTCCCAGTCCAAGGACAGGACGCTCGTGGAACTCACGGTGGTCAGGTAGGGGGTTCCCACGACTGTGGGCACCTTGGTGATGCCGATGTCGTAGAAGTGCGAAGAGATCGACTCCGGCGTGAGGTAGTCAGTCTCCTGCTCGCCAACTGCCAGCGCAGCAGTGCTGCCGGTCATCGAGGTCACGAAGACCGCTGCCAGTATCAGAGCCAATCCACGCACACGCGTCATGTGAGATCCCCCGGTCAAGATGAACAGAATGTGAACCCTCGAACACTAGCCGCAGCCGTCCCTGCGACAGCCCTCGGTAGCGTGGATTCGTGCACTCCCGCCCCGCCGGACGACGACTCTGTCTCGATGCGGCCCTGATCGCCGTCATCACCGCTGCGATCGCCTTCCTCTCCGGTGCTCAGAGGTGGACGGGCTTCAACTCCCCGGACTCGGAGTTCTATGCCTCGCTGGCGCTGTTCGGTGACGAGGTCACCTCACGATCCGAGCCGGCCTACACGTGGACGCGTCTGGGCTACATCGCACCGGTGCGCTCTCTCGTCACGACGTTCGACCCATGGGTGGGCTTCGCGATCTGGCGGACATTCCTGATCCTGCTGATCGTCGGCTCGATCTTCGTTCTCGTGCGCCTGCGCAGCACGCGCTCCCTTGCCGTGATCGTCGCCGCCTTCACCGGCCTGAACACGGTCGTTCTCAGCTTCGTCGGCAACACCTACCTCACTGGCACGGTCATCGCCGCCGTCCTCCTGCTCGTCGCCCTGGGTGCCTGGCGTGCCCTCGGCACACCGCACTGGGCGTGGCTGCCCGGCATCATGTCCGGTCTGGTGGCCGGCTGGCTGGTGATGATCAATCCGTATGGACTCCTCCTCGGGCTCACGATGTGGATCGGGCTCCGGACCGTCGCCCTGGTCACCGACGGTCCGGGTCGATGGCGGATGCTGGCGCGGGATGCGGTTCTCGCTGCCGCTGGATTCTTGTTCGCATTCGCGACGTTCCTGATAGCCGGCCTCGCGATCTTCAAGGGCCGCAATTGGTTCGACACCTACCTGACGTGGAATTCGCAGCTGGACTACTCGTCCTTCATCGGCGATGGAACCACCTGGCAGCGGGACATCGCCCTGCTGGTTCCCGTCGTCGCCGTCATCGTCGCGGTGATCAGCCTCGTGGTCACGCGCTACTCGCGGGCCGGCATAGCTGCCGTCGTCGTCAGTGCAACGAGCATCATCTTCACCGTCGTGTACATCCTGCTCGTGCCAGGCCCGTGGCTTGAGGCGCCCACCTACGTCGCGAAGCTGTGGCCAGGGGCACTTGCCGGCCTCGCCCTTGCCATGGGTGCCATGTGGGGGCAGCGCAGGCTCGGCTGGCTGGGATGGCTTGCTGCAGCTGGATTCCTCCCGATCGTGCTGTGGTCGGGGCGCTGGGATCGCGATCTCTCCGGAGTCGAGGGCCTTCTCATCGCCGCCGTCATGGTCGGGATGGTGATTGTCGCGGCATGGTCGCTGCGCAATCCGAGAGCCTGGCTGGCCGGACTTCTCGTCGTCGTGTCAGTGGGAACGCTGGCTGTGGGGGCACAGTTGCTGCAGAACGGGCGCGGCCTCGTCGGCACGTACGGTCAGTTCCCCTTCCGCGCTGCGTTCGTCGACTTCGACACCGAGATGCTCATGCGATCGAAGGTCGCCGCGCAGGAGTTCGTCCTGGCGAACACCGCACGTGGCGAGAAGGTGATGCTCTGGACGGATACTGATCGACTGACGGCAGGCATCGCCGGGATGCAACTGTGGGGTTGGTACAACAACGTTCCTGAGACGGCCGAGCTGTCACCGGACGCAGCGAAACTCCTGGCCGAGCAGCGCCCGTCCGCCATCGTCATGTACGCACCGCAGCAGGAGCAGATCGACACGTTCTACGCATCTCTCCCACCGTGGTCCCTGCCGTCGACTCCCGTGTGCACCACCGTGCCGTTCCTCGGCATCGGATCCCCGGAGGCGCACATCTGCGTGACGCACGTGCAGTGGCTTCAATGACCTAGAGCAGGTTCCGCAGCAGGCGAGGTCCGCGAAGCTCCCGTGCCGTCGCTGCAGTGGCGTCCTGACTCAACGCCTGCAGATCACGCACACGTCGTGCGGTGCTGCCAGCGGACTTCGCTCCCTCACCTACTCGCTCAAGCACCGAGCGGGCCTGATGGCCACGATCCAGGCCGACTTCCTGACCGGGCGAGATGCGGTAGTCGATGACCGTCTCGTCATCGAGTCGGAGTTCCTCACGAGCCGCGGCCACCAGGCTCCACCACCGATCGTGGAGCCATCCCGCGGGGATGTCGCGATCGGCGAATATGGCTGGACGCACTGCACTGGCACCCCCCGTGGCAACACTGCGCCGGATCACTGCCCGCATCTGCTCGGCGGGTGAGAGCTCGTTGAAGTCCGCAGGCACTGGGAACGTGTCGCGCAGCGTGCCCGGAACCGGGTTGCCGAAGACGTCGACGAGTCGTCCGTTGGACGCCAGCATGCTCGTCTCTCCCCACACCTCCATCAGTTCCACCTGACGGGCGATGCGATCGGCGTGCCAGACATCGTCGTGGTCGCCGAGGACGGCAATGTCGCAACCGCGAGCAGCCTTGAGCCCCTCCCGGAAGTTCCCGGCGATGCGGGTCGTCAGATCCGGCGAGGATGCACGGGACACATGCACTCGAGCCCGGTCCCCGAGAACTCTCGCAATGATGTCTCGTGTGCCATCTGTGGAGCGGTCGTCAACGATGACGATCTCGTCAGGCTGGCGCGTCTGCGCAAGGACGCTGGTCAGCGTCTGCTCCAGCCAACGCTCAGAGTTGCTCGTCACCAGGACAGCAGCCACCCGAGTCATGAACGGCTCCTGCGTGAGCGCGCCGCCAGTCGCCGGATCAACGCCTCGTAGTCATCCGTGACCGAATCCCATTGGTATACATCAAGAATTCTCTGACGCCCAGCAGCTGAGAACTCCTGCAGCTGCGGGTCGTAACCGTGCTCTGCGATCGCATTGAGCAGCGTCGTCAATGCAGGAGCGTCCTTCCAGAACAGCGCCCGATCGGCCGTCACCTCATGGCTGAACTCCACGTCATAGGCGAGCACTGGGGCCCCTGCACCCATGGCGCGCAGAAGGGAGGGGTTCGTCCCCCCGACGGAATGCCCGTGGATGTAGTCGACGCAGTTCGCATACAGCTGATCCAGCAGTTCCTGGTCATACAGGCCGCCCGTGAAACGTATGCGCGGGTCATTTCGTGCCGCGTGATGAACCTTGTCGACGTACCACTGCGAGTACGGGGCACTTCCCACGACGACCAGCGGCTTGATCTCGTGACTCGCGCGGTAGGCGTGCACGGCATCCAGCACGTGGTTCTCCGGCTCGAACCGGGCAACGATCAAGTGGTACGCATGCGGATCGAGATCCAGTTCCGCGATTCGGTCGCTTCCTGGATCGATCACCTCAGCCCCGTAGGGAATGACGGTGCAGATGCGCCCGTACTCACGCTGAACGTGATCGGAGATGGCCTGTGCATCCGCGATCACCTCGTCGCCCCACTTCACGGACGCCTTCTCTGCCCAGCGGTAGTACTTGGCGCCCGCGCCGCGCCACTTCTCGCGCTTGGATTCCAGGCCGTCGAGGTGGATCGCAGTGGGGATGCCCGCCACTTTGAGTGGCTTCAGCAGCGGGGCGTTGCCTGCGTTGAGGAGCAGGACGACATCCGGTCGGTCCTTGATGATCGCGTGGGCGGTGCTGGCCGTGGTGTGGCTCAAGGTCTCGGCCATCCGGTGGCGCAGGGCAGGAGCGTTGACCAGGTGCATGCCCTCGTACTCGGTGATGGTCTGTCCGGGGTTGCGGCAGTACACGGTGACGTCGTATCCGCGCTGCACCAGCCGTTTGCCGATCTCCTCGACGGCCGTCTCGAAGCCCCCGTAGGACGCGGGGACGCCACGCGTGCCCATCAGGGTGACCTTCACCGCTCAACCGTACCCAGTGACGGCTGATAGCCTCGCCGCCGTGGAGGTGAAACCGCTCTCGATCGAGGGATCATGGCTGTTCACCCCCGTCCTTCGTCCTGACGATCGCGGCGTGTTCCTCGAGTCCTACAAGGACTCGGCGATCGAGCCCGCGATCGGCCATGCGTTCTCACTGAAGCAGATGAACATCAGCCAGTCCCGCTCAGGGACGGTGCGGGGCGTGCACTTTGCCGACGTCCCCCCGGGTCAGGCCAAGTACGTCCAGTGCTTCTCCGGGAGCATCCTCGACATCGTCGTCGACATTCGAGTCGGATCGCCCACGTTCGGCAAGTGGGACGCCGTCGAGCTGAACGATCAGACCCGTCAGGGGCTGTACATTTCTGAGGGCCTGGGCCACGCCTTCTGTGCCCTGAGTGACGACGTCACCGTCGGGTACCTGTGCTCGGAGCCCTACGCGCCCACCCGCGAGCACGGAATCCACCCGCTTGATCCCGACCTCGCCCTTCCGTGGCCGTCCGACGACGTCGTGCTCTCCCCGAAGGACGCCGCGGCCCCGACGCTGGCCCAGGCACTGGAGTCCGGCCTGCTGCCGGACTACGAGGAGTGCCGCACTTTCCGCGCGTCCCTTCGTTGAGTGGTGAGTTGTGCGGGTGAATTGTCGGCGTGTCACCTGCACAACTCACCGCTCAACACGGTGGGGGAGGGCTGTTAGGTTTCCAGCATCGAGGCCAGCGGCAAGTCACGACGGATCCTCGTCCTCGCAGGTGCCTGCCTCGCCTCCATGCTGGTGCTCGCCGGGTGCATTGGGACGCCTGTCTCCGTGACCGGTACAGGCGTAGTCACCGTGGCCTGGAGCGGAACTGCTGAGGGGTTCACTGCCGGAAAGGGTGACACTTTCCAAATCTGCGCGGCGACCGCGGCCAGTTGCATGCCGACGTCCCCGGATCTGCTCTACGTCTACTACCCGGCGAACCTGAGCACCGAGGCCACCCTGCAGGTCGGGACTCCGGTCTCAACACCTCTGGGTGCCAGCACCACCCTGCCCTCCGGTGATTTCACAATGCAAGTCGTCTATATCGACCCTGCCGCGACGCCCACCACGCTCGCTCGAGATCGCTTGTTCTCGATCACCATCGGCAATGACGATCGACCCATCTGGCTGCAGTCCATCGCCCGGGAGTCGGACGATGGCTCTTGCCCACGAAACTGGGACCCCAGCTGGGCCCAATGGCCCAATGACGGCACAGGCGGCTTCGTCTGCAACAGGGAGATGTACGCCGATGCCGACGACGAGGAGGTGCCCGACCAGCCTCGGGCAGCCCGCGGCGCCCCGTGGATGCAGTCAACAGCGCGAACCTCCAGCGACGACACCTGTCCCGACGGCTGGTCCCCCAGTTGGGCGCAGTGGCCCAACGACAACACGGGCGGACCCACCTGCACTCGCATGGGCTGACGCCCACCCCGTTGAGTGGTGAGTTGTGCAGGTGTTCCGTCGGCGTGTCGCCTGCACAACTCACCGCTCAACAAGGTGTGGGAGGGGGCTAGGGGAGGGGGGTGCCGACGCCCAGGCTCACACCGGGATACGCCGTGCGATCGACCTTCATCGGCAGGCCCTCCTTGACGGCACCGGCCCACCACGCGAGTGCCATCTGCTGCAGGGCGTACTCCTCCTTGCCGAGGCGGTAGGACTCCTCCTCGCGGCCCTCGGTGTACATGTGCCCGTCCTTCCAGCGCAGCTGAAGGGCCCGCGCGTCACGGGCATGCGCAGCCAGGTACTCGGCGGCGTTGGTGTCCGGGGCGGCGTAGTCGTTCGCGAAGGCGTCCACGCCGACGAACGTCGCCGGACGCCTCACGCCCCAGCTCACGCCCATGGGGTAGTAGATCTGCCCACCGGGCTGGTAGACCGTGCCACCGGGTGCCGCATACGGGGGTGACGGATAGTCCACCACCGACAGCGCCCGATAGATGATGTCGGCGTTCATGAACAGCGCCTCCGGCACGGGTTGGCCACCCGATCTCAGCAGGCTGGCAGCCCACCACAGGTGCTGGACGTTCTGCACGTAGTCGGGATTGACGATGCCGTGGTTGGTCACGGTTCCGTCCTCGTTGGCGTTGGTACCCGGGAGCCGAATGTCCGGGCGCACCCCGTTGAAGGTCTGCTCCGCGTGGAGGTCACCGGGCCGCGCGAACGCCGCGATCGACATCGAGATGAGCGCGTCCCGCCACTTCGGCATCTCCTTGTTTCCCGGCATCATCGCCATCGCAAGGGCCGGAGCCAGCAGGTCCCATGACACCTCGTCCGCCTGAGAGTCGCCGGGCGTGAGGACCTCACCCAGCCGGTTGCGGTGGTACCTGGGACCACGCGCGGAGGCGTATTCCGCCTCACTGAACACCATGGCTGCGACGAGCGCCTGCTCGTTCGGGGTGAGGTCGTCCCAGATCATCCAGGCCGCCTGGCCGAGCGTCGTCGCCCAGAGGGCGGACTGCCAGGTGTTGCCCCATCCCCCGGGCGTGAGGGCTCCGTGCTCGCAGGCAAGCGACCGAATCTGCCAGCGGGTGTAGTCCAGCAGCTCGGACTTGGAGATCCCGTTGACGTTGCGCCACGGAGACGTCGTCAGCGCGATCGAGGCGACGAGAGCGGCATTCGCCGACCGGCGCACGGACTCCTCGATCGTGCGATGGGTGCTCAGGGCGTCGTAGTAGGGCTGCTTCGTGCGCGGTGCGAGTCGATTGGTGAGGTCCTTGGTGACGACGTAACGCAGCCCGTCCTGCACGGTCCCCAGGATCTCCTGATTGCCGTCGATCTTCCGGGTGCCCGCGGGCGTCTTCGCCGGCTTCACCTGTGCTGCCAACGCCTTCCCGAACCGCTCACCATCACGTGTCGCTGTCGGGCAGTGCCCCGGGCCCGTCGCCTGATTGCCGATGACGGGCACCTCGTCGACCGTCAACGGATGAGTCCCACGACTCGTCGGCCGCAGCCGGGTGATCCCCTTGCTCAGCACCCACGTGGTGCGGTCCTGCACAATGCCGGGATCGTCGCTGCCGTCACGGTTCCAGTCGCCCACAACCGGGAGATCCCCGAACGATCCGAACGGGAACGTCAGGATCGCTGTTCCCGATCCCTTGCTCCACTGCACCCGGATCGTCCTGTCGAGCTTGCGCGGCTTGCTCGCCAGACCTGTCAGGCGAAGGGTCCAGGTGCCCTGTCGCACGTACCCGATATCCGTCTGACCGTCACCGTTCCAGTCGCCGACGACGGGAACGTCTCCTGCCTGGCCGAACACCAGCGGAGCAGGAGCTTCATCCTTGGTCGTCTGCCACGTCCAGGTGCCGTTGCTGAAGACGCCGATATCCGAGCGCTTGTCGCCGTCCATGAAGCCCACCACCGGGACGTCCCCCGTGGCTCCGAACGCCGCGTAGCCCTCCCATTGCGGTGAGTTCACGGCAGCATTGGTGATGAACCACTGCCCGTCCTCGAATCGTCCGGGGGTCAGCAGGCCGTCGCCGTTCCAGTCACCCATGACCGGAGTGCCACCGGCAGCCGGCAGTCGCACCTCGATGCCGGTGCGCCGACTGGACCCCGGAGGCCAGGTGATCCAGGTCCCCCGACCGACCGAGGCCGCTCCGGGAATCGAGACCGAGGTGATCTTGCCCTTGCGCCAGGTACTCGGAACGTCCGGCAGGTTCGGCAGAGCGGGTGCCTTCACGGGACGCGGCTGCCCGTCCGGGCCCTTCTCCTTGGCACCCTCGGCCGGCAGTGCCATGAGGACCGACGTCACCCCGACAGCCACTGCTGCCGTTGCTGCCACCCCTCCTCTGATCCGCATTCTCCCGATCAGCCCACGCATTCAGGGCATAGCAGGTTCGAGGGCATGGGCACTTGGACGCTCACGACACGATCATCGTTCCGCCCGGCGGCCCACGCATCGAGCACCTCACCGGACGACGGACGGAACCACAGAGCGGCAACGCGCATCTGCGGATTCACCTGCAGTGCCAGGTCCACGTACCCCGTCATCGACGACTCGTACGGGAACGGCGGCAGGTCGCGGTAGAAGCGCTGCTGGGTCTTGCTCATGACTCCGTGCAGCGTGGCAACCCACAGGTTCGGCAGCGTGCCCGCGCCGTCCCAGATGAGCGTGGTGTCGTCGGGGTAGGGGGTTGCGGCCTGCTGTGCTCGGATGATGGACTCACCGATGAGCGGATCCTCGATGCCGCGCATGCGCTCCACGCCCGCCTGCACCCCAGGCGAGGCGCTGAAGCCGTCCGAGAACTGTGACGTGCTTCCGACGTAGCCAAGGGCGCCGAACACGATCACGCCGCCGAGTGCGACGCTCAGTCCTGCAGTCGCCTTCGAGTGCCCGTCCACGAGTGTCGCCGTGACGATGCCGAGCAATGCAGCGAGGAGCGGGACGATCGCCAGCAGCATCGCGTCGAGCGGCTTGAGCACGTAGTACGACTGCAGGCGGGAGATGCCTGCAGTATCCGCACCGCCGACGAAGATGAGTGCGATGACTGCCGACCCGAGGACCGGGCCGGCGAGCGCAACGGCCAGCGGCCACTGGCGAGCGCGGACGAGGAGGACGACAGCGAGCAGTGCGATGACCGGAGCCGCGAGGGCGAGACCGAGATTGAACGGCACCATGCCCGTGCCCACCGCCCCCAGATCGGCCGTGAAGTCGCCGGTCGACTGCCCGGGCTCCACACCGAGGATCGCATTCGTCTGCGTGAGGGCCATGAACGCCGCAAGGACAGCCGAGCCGGTCAGCCAGGCAACGCCCAGCGGCCAGCGGTACTTCACGAGCGCAATGACGACGACGATTGCCGATGGCACCAGACCCAGTGCCAGCGGCGTCCACAGGCCGATCACCGCGAGACCACCGAGTGGCAGGAGGAACCAGCCGAGCACGCGTGCCGACCGCAATGTGCGGGCGCTGACATAGGCGACGACAACCACGACCGTCACGCCCATCATGAAGTTGGTGAAGCCTGCGTTGTAGAGCAACGCCGGACTGCCGAACAGGCCGAACAGCGCGAACGCGCCGAATGCAATGGGCCGAGACCACATTGCCTTGGCCTGACCCCCGATGCGAGCAGCGAGGTCGCCCGCCACCCACGCCAACGCGACAAGGCACGCGGCGAACGTCAGGGCATTCCACTGCACGTAGGGCCAGAGCAGTTCGGGCCTCGAGAGGTCGGCCGCCTCGGCGACCTTCTCCAGCAGTGCCCACGTCGTCGAGTGCAGTGACGGGTACCACTGGTTCCAGGCGATCGCGCCGTCGATCGTCGGCCACGTCGTGCTCGACGACGAATAGGTGTTCGCGAAAGTGGTGAAGTGCGCCTGGTTGTCCCAGCCACTGAAGAACAGGCCGCTGACGATCTGGGTGGTCGAGCGTCCGGCATAGGCGAGCATCAGCCACGTCGCACTCGCGGCGGCGAGGACGACGGCGAGCGCGTCCGTCACCGTCGGCCGTGGGATGCGAACGTCACGCAGCGCCGGGATGATCCGCAGGGCGAGCAATCCCAGCAGCATGACGGTGAACAGGACCTTTGCACTCACTGCGGTGACGGGCGTAGCCCCAGCGCGGGGGAAGACGACGGCGACGATGCCCAGCAGGACGACACCCGAGATCACCGCGCGCTCGGTGAGGGAACGTCCCCACGGCGGCAGGAGAACGAGCATCACCGCAACGGCCGCAAGACCCACAGGTGGGACGAGCCACAGGGCCAGGATCGTCAGGATGGTGGCAGCGCCCAGCGTGCCGACGAACCGGTTCACCTGGTGAACCTGATCGTCACGTCGACCGGCGCGTCCTGCACCGCACTCACGCTAGCGGTCGAGTCCTGCAGAATCTGGCCAGGCTGCGCCACGGGTGTCCACCCGGGTGGCGGCGTCACCGTCACCGACAGGGTCGAGGGGATGAACAGCGACTGCGGCTCGGCCTGGAGCCGGTATGTGAGGTCGCCGTCGATCACCTCGAAGGTGTCCGGCGGCAGCGTGTACGAGACCGAGACGGCGTTCTGACCACCCGGCGGGGTCCAGCCGACGACCCGGATCATCCGATGGCCGAATCCGTCATCGACCCAGCCGCGACTGAGCTGCGGGTGGTTCTTGAACGGCCGCACGGCGAAGCCCGACGGATAGTCGGCGCGGAAGTCACGCGCCTGGTCCGGGACGTAGAGGATGTACGCGTTCTTCAGCCACGAAGTCTCGTAGCCCACGCGCTCCGGCGGCCCTTCTGGACGATCTGCCGGTGTCGCGTTGGTGAGAGTGACCTGCTGCGTGACGCGGGCGGATCCGTCGTCGGCCATGTTGACGGTGACGAGCACGTTGCGCTGCTGGAAGACGTCGACCTTGCTCTGGTTCCCGTTCTGCGTATAGACAGCCGACCAGTCTCCGACCCCTGGATCGTTGACCTGACCGGCGGCGCCAGCACGCATGGCCAGGCGTTCGAGTTCGGGATTGCGCATCCATGCCTGGAAGTGTCGTCCCGGTGCCGTGCTGGTGATGGCCTGCGCTGCATTGACGAGATCCTCACCGCCGAGGATTCGATCCAGCAGGCCATTGAGGAGGTCCTGGTTGGCCTGCTGTCGCTCAACCGCTCCCTCCTGCCCGAAGTCCATGTAGGCGTCGACGAGCAGGATCTGGCCGAGCTGATCGCCGTCGACCGTTCCGTAGACGTCGGACTCCACCGGACCGGTCGCCTCGAGAACTGCTGCGATCGCGGTGAGGTCGAGGGTGATGACCCCGTCGACCGGCGGGTAGTTGCCGCCGACCCACGACTCCGCCATCTCCTGCGCGGAGAACATCAGATTCGGGTGCGTGTTGGTGACGACGAACGGGGCATTGCGCGGGTTCGTCGGGAAGAAGGCGTTGCCGCCCGGACCCCACCACTCGACGGCGGCGTTCAACGGCGGGAACAGCTGGGTGCTCGTCGGCCCCTTGATCGGGATGGAGATCCGGCCTTCGTTGAACTCGACCATGATCAACGTGAGGGGAGCGCCGCCGGCGGCCCGCATCTCGGCCTGATTCCCGATGGCCACGAGGTACCGCCGGGGACCGTTGGCTCCGAGTGCGTCAGGCAGCACAGGTGCGATGACGCTCAGGGACTGCATCGCGTCCTCGACGGGCAGCATCTCCTCGAGGGCCTTGACCCGGACCCGGTCGAGTGGCTCCGATGGAACGGTCGTCGCGCGAATGTCTACGAGGTTCTCGTGTGCGAGCGTGAGCTTGTCGTTGGCCGTCTCCACCCGATCGGGGAGGTTCTCCAGCCGAGTCAGGTCGATGGCACCGTCGGAGAAGATCTTCGGCCCGTCGCTCTTGCCCGACAGGTCGCCGTACAGGGTGATGAGGTCCCCGGTCGCCGAGGTCAGTTGGGATGCGGCCGTGACAGCCAGCCTCCAGTTGTCGACGGCCACGTCGACTCCGGGGATGCGTCCGGCGAGTTCGAAGGGCGCGATGTCGACCGACTTCTGAAGCCGGATCGTGGCCTCCTGCGCCTGCACGTAGTACTCCTCAGCGCCGGCGTAGTCACCCGAGGTGAGTCCGTCGGCCGATGACGAGAGGTTGTCCTGGAGGCCGTATCCGCCGGCGGCGAGGTTGGCGGTCGACCACAGGAGCCCCGCCTGCATCCAGAGCACGAAGCCTCCGGCCCCGGCGACAAGAAGGCCGCCAAGCACGAGGCGTGGACGGCTCACAGACACCTCGTGAGTATACGGAGATACCCAGCTCCGCCCCCGGTTCTCCCTTGCGGCGAGTGGGGGATCTGCGCACGAGCGGTGGATCTGTGCACGAGCGGTGGATCTGCGCTAGTACGCCCCGTCGCCCATGAGGACGGCCTTGACGGTCTTCGCCACAATGACGAGGTCGAGGGCCGGCGACCAGTTCTCGATGTACTCCAGGTCAAGGCGCATGCGCTCATCCCAGTCCGTCATCTTGCGACCCGACACCTGCCACAGGCCAGTCAGCCCGGGCTTGGTCAGGTGACGACGATGGTCCGAATCGCCCAGGAGCGGCATCTCATCGACGAGGACGGGCCGCGGACCGACAAGCGACATGGTGCCGGCGATGACGGCGACCACCTGGGGCATCTCGTCGATCGACCAGCGCCGCAGGAAACGACCGAACGGGGTGATGCGAGGGTCGGCCTTGTAGCGCTCGGCGATGTCCTCGTCGGGTGCACCGATGATCTCGTCTCGAATCTGGTCCGAGCCGACGTACATCGTGCGGAACTTGGCGATGCGAATGATCTGACCGCCCCGTCCAACTCGCTCCTGGAAGTAGAGCATCGGCCCGCGGCTGGTCAGCTTCACCCCGACGGCAGCGATAAGCATGAACGGCAGGAAGAGAAGGAAGAGACCGACACCCAGGAGCACATCCAGTGACCGCTTGATGGCCCGCTTCGGGCCGGTCAGATGGGGCTCATCCAGGTGCAGCAGGGGAAGGTCGGCGGCCATGCGCATCGACACGCGCGGGCCCGCGACGTCGCCCACCGTCGGCGCGACGAGAAGGTCGACACGCGGACCTTCCAGTCTCCAGGCCAGGCGTTGAATGACCCTGGGGCCCAAGGCCGGGGAGGCAGCGACCGCAACGGTGTCGGCATCCTCCAGGGCGATGCGGGTCATGACCTCGTCGAGCCAGGCATCGAGTTCGTCCTCGTCGGAGTCCTGACTGACCTCGCCGACAACGTCGACCACGGTGAAGCCGGCGACAGGATCGCGATCGAGCATGTCGACGATCTCCGCCATTGCATCGCCCGCGCCGATGACGACCGTCCGGTGGAGGAAGTGCCCGTATCGCCGTTCGTGCCGCAGCCATGCGCGCAGGCTCCACCGGACGACAAGAAGCAGCAGGACTCCGACGATGAACGTGATGAGGACGAAGCCCCGCGAGAGTTCGAGCTTGAACGCGAACGCGACGAGAGCGATCGCTGCGAAGACCGTTGCCGTGCCGGCGACCACACGCTTGAACTCCTCCGAGCCCACTCCGAGGATGCGCGTGTCGTACGCCCCCCGAAGGACGAGGACGGCGACCCATGCGACCACCACCACGATGAGGAACGAGACGTAGGTCGGGTCGTTCAGTTCGACTGAGTAGGGGATGGCCCAGCGCAGGATGAACCCCGTGATTCCAGCCACGACGATGGCAAGCAGGTCGAGCGAGAAGGCACGGATCGCGTAGACGCGCAGGGGGTCGCGCTGGAGATGAGGGCGGTCACGATGGGAGTGGGCCTCGGCCCAGCCGATCCGCGACGGCATGCTCAGCGGGATCGTGTGGTGAAGATCGTCGGGCGTCGACGAGAGCGAACCCCGACCCTCGAAGGGATCGGAGGGCACCTTGCTCTCTTCCACGGACACGACTCACCTCCCGGATGACGTCGCACCACGGTAGCAGCGGCAGGCGTGGATCCCGGTCTCCTGACCGGTCAGAGGCAGGGGAGTCAGCGACCGGAACCAGTCGCGCCACCGGACGTCCATGCTTGGCGATCGGGGCCTGCTCGCCCGCCTCCACTTGTTGAAACAGATCGGAGAGGTGGGTCTTGGCCTCGAATGCGCCCACGGTCGTCGCCATACGACGACGCTGGCAACCTCTCAATCAGCTGCCAACACGTCTGTGCGCGACGTGTGTTGCCTACTGGATGTAGAAGCGGACCGGGACCTCGGTCAGCGTGACGTCGGCCCCGCCGGACGACTCCTGGCAGTTGGCCAGCGGGTCGCACACGAGGGCGGTGCCCTCGGGTGCCGTCGTCGCAACGTCACCCTTCTGTGCCCACGCCACGACCCACGACGAGCCATCGCGGCTGAAGTTGCAGGTCACCGCGCCTGTCTCGGCCTCGGTGCAGCCATCGAACTGCGATCCCAGCACCCAGTTCTCCAGGGCGAAGAAGCCCTGCTCGGCGTCAGATCCCGGGAACGCCTGAACACCCAGCAACGGGTACTCGCGCGGTGTCCAGATGTACCAGTACGAGCGATCGACGCCCAGACGCAGATCGTCGATGTAGGTACGGACGACGAAGCCAGCAGCCCTTGCCCCGGTGATGTCCTGCTTGGGCAGGTCACCCGGGCCAGCCAGACCGTAGTTGAGCTCGGTGTCCCAAAGCGGCAGCTCCGGTGCCCCGGCCGCGGTGAGCTCCGTCTTCACCGCGTCGAGGAGGAGTCCACGCGCCGTCGGATCGCCGTCGGCTGCCGGGTACGTGTGAACTGCGAAGACGTCGACAGGCCAGTCCTTGGCAGCGAGGGCCTTCAGGTAGGCCGGGAAGAACTTCTGGAACGGCCCGGTCAGGCGGGTCGAGGGCGAGGCCGACACCACGAGGGCGTCGGGGTCGATGTTCTTGATGATGTCGTAGGCCCGCTTGGTGAGCTCAGCCATCTCCTCCGGCGTGCCGTTCCAGAAGTTCTTGAGGTTCGCCTCGTTCCAGATCTGGTACGACGAGATACGGCCCTTGTACCGCGTGGCGACCTCGGTCACCCAGGTATCCCACGCGGTGAGGTCCTTGGGGGCACTGGCCGCTCCCGGCTGCGGATAGTCGTCCTTGCCGATCTCCTTGGCATTCCACTCAGGCGTTGTGCCGAGGACCATGAGGACGTCGGTCATGCCCTTGTCCTGGGCGTTCTCAAGGGCGCCCTCGAGGTTGTCCCACTTGTAGACACCTGGCTCGATCTCGATCTGCGACCACGCGGTGCCGTTGTCCCACAGACGAAGGGCACCGAACGGGGCGGATGCCCAGGCGCCACCCTCGACGCCCTCGATGTGCATGCCGATCAGGGACGACGGGAGGCCCGGCGTCGCAGGAGCGCCTGACTCCGACGGGGCAGCAGTCTCGCCACCACCGGAGGTGTCAGAGCTCCCGGAGGAGCACCCCGTAGCCACAAGGCCGGTAGCAGCGACGGCTGCCGCGACGAGAACTAGCTTGCGGGATTTCCGAACCATTGCGGCATGCTTCCAATCGTCACCTGCGACCCCGGGGCGACCGGGGTGCACTGGTTGAGTGCGTCACAGGTCTGGGTCACATTCGCGGGCACCGTAAAGGTAGCCTGCCCGGAATCCAGCCACGCAATGACCTCGGGGTTGTCGTTGTCGCCCAACTGACAGACGTTCGGCGAGCCCTCCTGGCAGGAGTAGAACGAGCCGCTCAGCCAGTTGCGGGCGGTCTGGTAGCCAGCGGCACCCTCTGTTCCCGTGAACATCTGAATGCCCACCAGGTTGGAGTTGTCATACCAGTAGTACCAGTACGCGCGGTCCACGTTGTAGAGGACGTCGTCGAGGTAGGTGGCGGCAGTCCATGCAGCGGCCGTCGGTCCAATGATCACTCGACGCGGGTTGGACCCGGGCCCGGCAATGCCGTAGTTCACCTCGGTGTCCCACAGTGGCTTGCTGGCCGGGACCTTGCCCTTGCGCATGTCGTTCTGGACCTGCTTGATGTAGGTCACACGATCCGCCGGACTACCGCTGGCAGCCGGGTAGCCGTGGAAGGAGATGACGTCAACGGGCCACTTGGCCTTCTTGAGCGCCTTGAGGTACTTCGGGAAGAACTTCTTGTACGCGCTCTGCAGGCGAACCGTGGTGCTCGCCGCGACGACCTTGGCCGTCGGGTCGTACTTGCGGATGATCTTGGATGCTTCCTTCGTCAAGGTCGCCATCTGCTCTGGCGTGCCCATCCAGAAAGTGGAGAGATTGGCCTCGTTCCAGATCTGATAGGCGTCGATCGAGTTGCCGTAGCGCTTGACGACCGCCGTGACCCAGTTCTTCCAGTCCTTGATCTTCTTCGGCATCGAGGCCGAGCCCTTGTTCGGGTACTTGCCCTGCTTCGTGCTGCTCGCTGCCCACGTGGGGGTGGAGCCGAGCACGTACAGGATCTGCAGGTTCTGCTGGTTCGCGTTGGCAACCGCGGCGTCGAGTCCGTTCCACCAGTACTTGCCCTTGGCCTGCTCGACCTGGCCCCAGGCCACGCCAGAGTCCCAAAGGCGGATCGTGCCCTCGTTCACGGATGTCTGCTCGCCCTGCGAGATCAGCGGGATGTGCATGCCGAAGTTCAGGTCGGTGACAGGCCCACCGGATGAGTCGGCGGTGGCGGGAGCCGCGAGGGATGCACCCGTCACGGCCACAGCTGCAGCGAGGACGAGTGCGGTCAGAGCACGACGCATGAGGAAGGACCTTCCAAGATCGGGTCAGGACGTTTACGACCCTAACCCAGAAACTGCGGAATTCCGCTCACCGACGCCGAAGGACGTACAGGCTCTGACCATCTGTCTCACGTCCGTATTCGAACCGGTCGACTGCCAGACGCGCAGCGTTCACATGATCCTCGAAATGCCAGCGGGCGAAGCGGGTGCAGTGCAGACGGCCCTTCCACTCCAGCGGGCCGTAGCC
>Ga0181562_10001077_pt1 | contig 22392 bp, 14 predicted proteins | sample 011ome_26_FD_139344 | JGI IMG/M metagenome (GOLD analysis project Ga0181562, IMG submission 139344) | Coastal salt marsh microbial communities from the Groves Creek Marsh, Skidaway Island, Georgia - 011511BT metaG (megahit assembly) | ecosystem: Environmental > Aquatic > Marine > Intertidal...
CGGCATCCGGTGTCTTATATACAATTACCTGTGAAAGAAGCTCTGATGGGTACTGGTCGAATTCAACACCGCGGTTGTCACCCACTGACACCTGCTCTCGACCGTTTAAGAGCCCTGTCGAAAAGTCGGGCGAGAGGCCACGAATGTTCACCACCTGGCCTCTACCGTTCAAACGTGCCACTGCTACACCGGGCAGTCTCCCAAGACTCTCAGCAATCGACACATCAGGGAGCTTCCCAATTTCCTCTGCCGAGATAGCTTCAATCACAGACGAACTTGATCGCTTCGCCTCGATTGAATCTGTCAGACTGCGACGAAAACCGGTTACGACAACCTCTTCAAGGATACGCTCCTCACCATCAGCGTTTTCCTGCGCTTGGGCCATTGCTACAGAGCCAGTAACGCCCAAGGCCAATGACACGCTCAGTGCGAGCGTCTTAGGTTGAAAAAAATGGTTTGGTTTCATATATGCACCTTCATTTCATTTTTTTTGTTGTGAATTGAACTGCGTATGTCATGCACCCGATCAGGTCATCTGGCGTACAACATGTTCGCCTGATGACTACCGCAGCGTTTGTTTTTTCAGGCTGGGATGATAATAGCGACCGAGGCTTTTCGACTACAACCGGGTGCATACGTATTCACGCAAGGACTAACAAGAGGATCGAGCACACTATCGAAATACCGAAAAACCCATTTAAATCATGGCATTAGAGTTTAGCAAAGGCAGCCGGAGAACCTCATAGCCACAAATGAATAGGTATGCAAAACGAACCCAATTCATTGAATTACGTAGTCTCCTAGCGCTATTTTAGCGCCATTAGCAACTACGTCAGCGCCCTGCGCGTCACACTATAATTAAGGCACGATACATAATGTCCGCAATTAACCCCGACATAATGTCCGCAATTAACCCCGCTCTTACCGACGGAAATTCTCGCGCGCAGCCTCACAAACTGGGCAAGCGGTCCGCGGGCGTGCTACTTCACGTAGCCAGCTTGCCTACCCCCTATGGCATCGGTGATCTCGGTGAAATCACCTACGATTTCGCAGACAAACTTGCGGCTGCAGGCCAGACCTTCTGGCAAATATTACCGCTAAACCCCTCTAATCCCACCTCGGGCGAGTCCCCGTACTTTAGCTCCTCCGCCTTCGCGGGAAATCCTTTGTTGATTGATTTAGAGGCACTGGCCGATTGGGGACTGCTCGACAAAGACGAACTCGCAATAGCCCGGGTATCAGACGGAGACGTGACGGATTTCAGCGTAGTTCGGCCTCAGAAGCTGGCGCTTTTAGCGAGGGCCGTCAAGCGATTTGATGCCGAGTCCGACAAAGAATTCGCCGCTTTTTGTGCGTCTCAATCACACTGGCTGGAAGATTACGCGTTATTTACGGTACTAACGCGACTCGAGGGCACCGCACTTTGGTCGGATTGGCCTGAAGCATATCGAGACCGAGAACCGCACGCGATTGAACGCCTGAAGGCGGAGCAGTCCGATGCGCTTAATGCCGAACGGATCATTCAGTACTGGTTTTACAAGCAGTGGCACGCGCTCAAAGCGTATTGCAACGAATTGGGCTTGTATATATTCGGCGATATGCCCATCTATGTAAGTTATGCAAGCGCCGACGTATGGGCTAATGCGCACCTGTTCAAACTCGACGAGTCAAAACGCCCAACCTTTGTCTCGGGCGTGCCTCCTGATTACTTCAGCAGCACGGGGCAGCTTTGGAATAACCCAGTTTACAACTGGGAAGCGCTTCGCGATCAAGGCTATCGTTGGTGGATAGATCGTATGGGAGGCTTGTTTGATCTCTACGACATGGTTCGCATAGACCACTTCCGGGGCCTTGTACAATATTGGCAAATTCCAGCAGGTGAACCCACCGCAATCAATGGCAGTTGGGAAGACGTTCCGACATACGAACTTTTTGACGCACTCATTGCAGCTCATCCAACTTTCCCCGCAGTCGTAGAAGACCTTGGGTTAATCACCGAGGACGTAATTCGAGTCAAAGAACACTATCAGTTCCAAGGCATGCATTTGCTTCAGTTCGCGTTTGATGACGACGACCAAAGCAACCCTCATCGCCCAGAGAACCACCCCAGCAACGCCTTGGTCTATGTAGGAACACACGACAATACGACCGTGAACGCATGGCTTGGCGACTTGAGTGAACATGCTCGAGCGCGTTTAAACGCCCAGCTCAACTGCAAGAGAATTGAGGCTCAGGAAATCGAGGACCAAGTCCTTGAACTGGCCATGTCATCGCCCGCGAACATAGCGATCGTTACTGCCCAGGATCTTCTGCATTTGCCGGCACGGGCGCGTGTTAATGACCCGGCCTTCATAGAGGGAAACTGGCGTTGGCGGATGACTCGAGCCGAATATGCCGCTTTGCCGTTCAACAAGCTACGTGAGTTAACTCAATTGAGCGCGAGATCCGCCCTGCCGCCAACCGCAGCGCACGCTGTGGCCTGATACCAAAGCGCCACCAAATGGGTGGCGCACCCCACGCACCCTGTTTATTTATCGGCGACCAACACCTTGTATGCCCAAGGCTTTAAGGTCATTTCTGTATCGCTAAGGAGTTCGAGTCGCTCACCCGCGAAGTAGTCAGCGTAATCATCAGGGAAGAGCGTTCCATCGAAACGCACGGTCTGCGGCTCGGGACTCAAGTTCAAGATGACCATAATCTTGCTCTTTTCGTCCTGCCGCACAAAACTCAATACGGTAGATTGATTTGAGTTGGGAACATGAACCATACGCGCGCCCCACTCGCCGTTCCAGAGAGCCGAGTTCTGTTTTTTAAGCTGAAACAGCTTGGCGTATAAGTCACCGATCGGATGCGACTGCCACACAATCTCGTCTTTCTCAAAGAACGCTAAACGTTTTCGGTTACCCGCTTCCTGGCCATTGTAGATCATAGGAATACCCTCACCGACCACCGAAAGAACGATTGCAGGTTCGAGTGCTTCACCGAAGTTATCGAACTGGGTCCCATGCCACGAATTGATATCGTGGTTCGCTATGTGCGTCATGCGCAAAGCATTTTGGGGGTAAGCACTCTCATTCCATGAGTAGTAGACATACAACGCACTCAAATCCGAAACCTTGCTTTGAGCGATATCCTGAATTGCTTCGTGTTGTGACCAGGCGTAGGTAGCATTGAAGGCCTTGCGATGCATATCGCGCGACTCCCACTCTGCGAGCATGAATACGGGTTTGATTTTGTCCAACTCAGTGCGCACGTGTTCCCAAAAATCGAGCGGCACAAAACCAGCCACGTCACATCGATACCCATCGATATCGAACTCACGAACCCAGTAAGTCATCGCCTCAGTCATAGTTTTGCGCAACCCTGGCTGACGGTAATCTAGATCAATGATGTCGGACCAATCCCACCACGGCGTAGGGCGAAAATCGCCTTTGTAGTCCTTTTCATACCAATCCGGGTGCTCAAATCGCATCGCGTTATCCCACGCGGAGTGATTCGCAACCCAATCCAGTATTACCTTCAAACCCAACGAATGCGCCTCGGAGATAAACGCTCGTAAATCCGCCTCAGTACCGAACTCAGGATTAATTCCAAAGTAATCCTTAACCGAGTAAGGGCTGCCTAAACCACCCTTGCGGTTCTCTTCGCCAATGGGGTGAATCGGCATCAGCCAGACGATGTCGGCGCCCAAGGCCTTGATTCGAGGCAAATGCGCTTGTGCCGCCCTAAAAGTTCCCTCGGGGGTAGCTTGCCTAGTGTTCAGCTGGTAGATAACCGCATCTTTAACCCAGTCGGGATGCGTAACCTCCGAGTAGGGTTTGGGATCGTAGACGCTGGCACCAGTCTCTGAGACCTCTGGTGCTTCGGCACCGCAACCACTTAGTGTCAAGGCGGAAAGGAATGCGGCAAGCAAGGCAAAATTTAAATTCATTGTTATGTCTCCTTAGTCTCGTGCAGTTCATCCGAAACAAGAGTTTGGTGCAACTTGAATAGGTATTCATAAAACCGGACACATCAAAACGGGTGCCGTGATCCACCAGATAAACATCTTAGCGCACAAGCACGGCAATCTATCGTGAATACCTGAGACCAACCCTCGACGTGTATATGATACGAGCCTTGAACATCTTTATCTGGAACTACCATGCTTAAAAAATGGCTGAGAAAACTGTCGCCTGTCCTCGTGATTGCATTTGGATTCGGAGTCTTCGCACTCTTACAGGCGAACAAGCCGATACCCGAGAAAAAAGAGCCTCAGGCGCGTATTCTGCAGGTCTACACAACGCCAGCCCACTTGGACACGACCGTATTTGATGTGTACGCCCAAGGCGAGGTCAAAGCGAAGACTCGAATCGAGTTGGCCGCACAGGTCGGGGGCCGTATCGAGTGGGTCTCAAATCAATTCATCGCGGGTGGGAATGTGAAAGCGGGTAATCCGCTATTGCAGATCGAAAAGATTGATTACGAGCTGGCGCTAAGTCAGGCCGAGGCGGCACTCGCCAATGCGCGCGTATTGCTAGAGAAAGCGGAAGCCGATGCTAACGTGGCCCGACAACAGCTTGCAGGAGTAAAAAACCCATCGCCCTTGGCACTTAAAATCCCCCAAGTGAAAGAAGCGAAGGCGAACGTGAAAGCCGCCGAAGCGTCTTTAGCCCGGGCCCAGTTAAATCTGGATAGAACGACTATTTCGCTTCCCTACGATGCCAGAATTAGTGCAACCCGGGCGGAGGTAGGACAATACATCGCCCCCGGCCAAAGTTTGGCGAGTATATTTGGTGTGGATGAAGTCATGGTCCGTTTAGCACTCAAACAAGATGAACTTGCCTCGCTTGGGCTACCAATCGGTTTTAACACAACCGACTATGCCAACGCGCCTCGCGTCATATTTTCGGCTGACATTGCCAATCGAAATTACCAGTGGGAAGGTTTCATTAGCCACATCGAAGCCAGTATCGACGAGTCCACTCGGATGGTACACGCAATCGCGCGACTCCCATCTCCCTACGACAGCGCCAACTTGGACAGGGGTATGCCCATGGCGGTGGGGCTCTACGTAAACGCAAAAATTGGGGGCAAACAGGCCGATAGTATCGTCGCCATCCCACGCGCAGCGCTTCGCCCTGGCGACCGCGTATTCGTTATTAGTGCAGGAGCATTGGATATTCGGGAAGTGGAAGTTGCCCACAGCAATGACGAAAAAGCCTACATTGAATCGGGGATTACAGAGGGCGAGTTGGTGGTGACATCACCCATCAGAAATCCGATCCGTGGAATGGCTCTCGCCTCGATCGAAGCGAACGCAGTGGAGGCCTCGGAATGAAGAACTTGATCGCTTGGTGGACCCGTAACCCCGTAGCCGCAAACCTACTGATGCTCGGCATTCTGATCGCTGGCTTCTTGGGATTTACTCGGATGGAACGCGAAGTATTCCCTGTGGTCAAAGTGAACCAAGCGGTTGTGGATATCAGCTGGCGCGGAGCGAGCGCCCAAGACGTGGAAGAACAGGTTATCGCTCGTGTCGAAGAGGCACTAGAAGATCTTGATAGCGTGTACCGCATATACGCTACCGCCTACGAGGGGTTCGCCAATATTCGGGTGGCGACCTACCCTAATATCCAAATCGAAACCTTCGTTAACGACGTCAAAAACGCGGTCGACTCGGTCACCTCATTCCCGCGGGACATTGAAAATCCGCGTGTGCGCCGTCTCGAATTCCGGGAAGAAATGATTCGTGTCGCGCTCTACGGCGATCGCAGTGAAAGAGAGTTAACGCGTCTAGCAGAAGAGCTCCGCCAGGAAATCGCGGCGCTACCCCATACATCGCTTGTCGAACTATTCGGTGCACGCAACGAAGAAGTGACCATCGAGATCTCCGAAGAAGCACTTCGCCGATTTAACATGACTTTTACTGAGGTAGCGAACGCCATACGCACCTCCTCACTCAATACTTCGTCGGGCAGTGTCAGAACCGATGTGGGCTCATTCAGCATAAAAACACGCAACCTAGCTGATAACGCGGACGATTTCGCCAGCATTGTTATTCGCCAAACCAGCGACTTTGGTACCGTGACCCTAGGTGACGTCGCGACCATTAACGATGGGTACGAGGAGAATGAATTACTTGCAACCATCAACGGGCAACCCACTGTCCTGCTGCAGGTCAAGGCGACCGAGGAAATGCAGGTGGTTAAAGCCAGCGATGCGGTAACACAGTGGGTTGAAACGCGACGCAAAACCCTACCCGAAGGTCTCGACCTGATGGTTTGGTTTGATACAGCCGACATTTACAAGTCCCGCATGGAAACCATAGGCAGCTCATCGTATATGGGCTTGATTTTGGTTTTCTTGATTTTGATCTCGACCTTGCGCCCTAGAGTCGCCTTATGGGTTACAAGCGGAATTGCGGTCGCATTCATGGGCACCTTCGCCTTTTTACCCTCGAGCGATGTATCGTTTAACGTGATATCCACCTTCGCTTTCTTGTTAGTGCTCGGGATTGTCGTAGACGACGCGATCGTCGTGGGTGAGAGTATTCACGCGCATGCTGAAAAAAGTGGTGGCGGCGACAATGCCGCAATCAACGGTGCTTATGCGGTATCGAAACCGGTTATCTTCGCAGTACTCACTACGGTACTGGCCTTCGCCCCCTGGTTTTTCGTCTCGGGTGAGACGGCCCAGATTACGCGACAACTATCGATCGTTATCACGCTCGCCTTAACCTTCAGTCTGATCGAAGCCTTTCTGATACTGCCTTCTCATCTACGCGACTTGAAGCCCCGGGATATGACGCGCCGTTTCGCGCGGCATCAAACCAAAATCGAACACGGTCTCGTTAACTTTGCCAACACGCAGTATCGGGCCATTATCGAGTGGGCTGTGCGCAATCGCTATTTCACCGCGGCGTCTTTTGTTGCTCTATTTATAATTAGTATCGGTGTATTCAGTAGCGGCTGGGTTAAGTTCAATTTTATGCCTCAAGTCGAAAACGAGCAGATCTATGTGAGTGTCGATCTGCCTGCTGGCACCCCGTGGGAACGTTCTCTCGAGGTTCTAGAACAGCTACAGAATGCCGAACGCAAACTCGTCGCGGAAATCGAAGTCGAAAACCCAGATAAAAAACTGATCGAAGGTTGGTACACACGCTCGCGCTGGGACAACGTCCTGGCCATCATCCGCCTTGCACCACCCGAGGAACGCGCCCTTTCGGCTCGTGAGACAGCGGAACGCTTCCAGGCGCTGATAGGTGATGTACCCGATGCCGAAGCGATATCGGTCAACTACACTCTCAATGACGGCAACCCACGCGTAACGTACATGTTGCGAGGCAGTGATCTTGACGCGCTGAGATCGGCGAGCCTGGCGATTCAAGAGCAGTTGCGCACCTATGAGAACGCCTTTTTTATTCGCGACAGTCAGCGTGGAGAACGCGAAGAGATACTGCTCCAGCTCAAGCCCGGCGCGACCAAAATGGGCTTAACGCTGGCTGAAGTGTCACGCCAAGTTCGGCAAGCTTACTACGGGGAAGAAGTCCAACGCTTGCCGCGGGAAATTGGCGATGTCCGGGTTATGGTGAAATACCCCAAGAGCTTGCGCGAAAATTTAGCTTCGCTCGACGAATTCAGAATACGCACCCCCAAAGGAGACTCAGTGCCCTTAGCAGCCGTCGCGGACTTTGAAATCGGGTCTGGCGTACAGCGAATCGAGCGCCGCGATGGCCAGCGCGTTATTTATGTATCGGCAGACGTAACAGCAGATGCTATGAGCACCATCTCCAAGGATATGCGCGAGAACATTATTCCCAAACTCGAAAAGCAGTATCAAACGGTCAAATTTGGACAAGGCGGCTCGCAAGAAGAGGAAGCCGAATTCCTGGGTGAAATCCAAGCACTTTATATCGTCGCCATGTTTGGTATGTACGCGCTCATCGCGGTAGCGTTTAGAAGCTACTGGCTGCCCCTACTCATCATGACAGCCATACCGTTTGGCTTCATGGGTGCTATTTACGGTCATCTACTGTTCGGGATACCGCTCGCGCTCTTCTCTTACTTCGGTATTGGCGCCGCAGCAGGCGTTGTGGTGAACGACAATTTGGTATTGGTGGATTACATCAGGCGATTACAGGAACAGGGCCAATCCCTAATCCAGAGTGTGATTGAAGCCGGTGTAAACCGATTCCGCCCCATTCTACTGACCACCGTCACTACGTTTATCGGCCTTCTACCCATCATGGCTGAGCGCGCCACGAGTGCCCAATTCTTAAAACCCGCGGTGCTCTCTTTGGCCTTCGGCGTTCTGTTTGCGCTGTTCGTCACCTTGCTGCTAGTGCCTTCGCTTTATGTTATCGGTGACGATATTCGACGCCGCCTATCCAAAGCGAAAGAGGCCACTGTGGATGTCATCCTACCGCAGATTGACTAGAGTGCTGACGGCCCGAAAGCGGTGTTTGATCTACTCGTAGACAAACACCGCCTCATTTGCACCGGGAACAGACAATATCTCTCGAACGACCGTGTCAGTGGGCTTAATACAAAAACGCTGCCCCAAAACAATGCGCCCAGAACTGTCACCGCGATCATAATCGACGACAATGGGACACGCTCCAGACTCCGCTCTCTGCAACACCTGAGCGAGTGCTGCAACAGACTGTGGAGAGGAACCACCGTTCATCCGAATGGTTAGATTACGAGCACTCAATTCTCGGGCCTGATCCAGCGACATTACGCCATTACAGCGCATTGATAACCCGCCTGAATAATCGTCGTGCACAACGCTACCTTCAAGCACGATCAAAGTGTCTTTGGCTATGTGCTCTCGAGCCGCTTGAAAGGTTTCGGCGTAAATGGTGCTCTCAATACGGGCACTGCGATCGTCCAATGTGACGATCGCCATGGTGTCACCACGTTTGGTTTTCATGGTTCTTACCGCAACCACTAAGCCCACGATCTTTTGACTGCTTTTGGCATCGGCACGCAAATCGACAATGCGGGTCGGTATGAACTTACGGATCTCTGCTTCGTAGTCATCAATGGGATGACCGGTTACGTATAGCCCCAGCGTTTCCTTTTCGCCCGTCAAACGCTCGCGACCAGTCCACGGGCGAACGGCTCGGAAGGCGGCGTAGACTTCGCTGGAATTGCCAGCGCTTGGTACAGGCGAAAAGTCACCGAATAGGTCATCGATGCCAGATGCCGTATTACTCGCCTTTTGCTCGGCCGCCTTAATCGCGTCCTCTAGGGCCGCCATCAAGACCCAACGGGGCTCATGGAGCGAATCAAAGGCGCCCGCACGAATTAACGCTTCCAGTGCCCGCTTGTTCAAAAGCCGACGGTCGGTGCGTGCACAGAATTCAAATAGATCCTTGAAAGAGCCACTCGCATCGCGCTCTTTGAGTATCACTTCTACTGGGCCTTCGCCTAAGCCTTTTATGGCGCCAAGACCATAGATGATTTCACCCTGATCATTTACGGTGAACGCATATCGACCTTCATTTATGTCAGGCAATTTGAGCGTCAATCCCATAGCGCGACACTCTTCGATAAAGACCACAATCTTGTCGGTGTTCTGCAGTTCCGAGCTCATCACCGCCGCCATAAACTCAGCCGGGTAATGCGCTTTCAACCAAGCCGTTTGATACGAAACGAGCGCGTAAGCAGCGGAGTGAGACTTGTTGAAACCGTAACCCGCGAACTTCTCAACCAAATCAAAAATGCGAATCGCCAGCTCTGGATCGATGCCTATTTCAGCCGCACCCGATTGAAACACCTCGCGCTGCTTCGCCATCTCTTCCGGCTTCTTTTTGCCCATGGCTCGACGCAGCATATCAGCGCCACCGAGAGTATAGCCAGCCAGAACCTGAGCAATTTGCATCACCTGTTCCTGATACAGGATGATGCCGTACGTGGGTTCAAGAATGGGCTTCAGCGATTCATGCTGATAGTGCGCATCTGGGTAGGCAATCGCTTCACGACCGTGTTTCCGGTTGATAAAGTTGTCCACCATACCCGACTGCAGTGGTCCCGGTCGGAACAATGCTACAAGCGCAATAATGTCCTCAAATGTATCGGGTCGCAGGCGCTTGATTAGATCCTTCATGCCGCGGGATTCAAGCTGGAAAACCGCTGTTGTATCGGCATTTTGAAGCAGGCTAAACACATTCGGATCATCGAGTGGAATGTGATTTATATCAAGCTCGCTCTCCCCGCGCTGCAGGCGCCGAGGGTTAATCATTTTAAGGGCCCATGCAATGATGGTCAGGGTTCGCAGACCCAGGAAGTCGAACTTAACCAAACCAGCGTCTTCAACATCATTCTTGTCGTACTGCGTGACCAGACCGGAGCCTGTTTCGTCACAATAGAGCGGCGAAAAATCGACTAACTTGCTCGGGGCAATAACAACTCCCCCTGCGTGTTTGCCGACATTACGAGTAATCCCTTCGAGCTGGCAGGCCATGTCCCAAATCTCTTGCGCTTGCGAGTCGTCACGCAGAAAATCGCGCAGCGTCTCTTCTTGCTCAACCGCCTTGGACAAGGTCATCCCAACCTCAAAGGGAATCATTTTGGACAGTTTATCGGCGAGTCCATAGGACTTACCCTGGACACGCGCGACATCGCGAACCACAGCCTTCGCAGCCATCGTTCCAAAAGTGATAATCTGCGAGACGGCATCCCTGCCGTAATGTTCTGCAACATAATCGATGACCTCGTCACGTCGATCCATACAGAAGTCAACGTCGAAATCAGGCATCGAGACCCGCTCAGGATTCAAGAATCGCTCGAACAGCAAATCGTACTGGAGTGGATCTAAGTCGGTAATCAAGAGCACGTATGCGACCAAAGAGCCCGCTCCCGAACCACGACCTGGGCCCACAGGAATATCGTGTTCCTTCGCCCAACGGATAAAATCCATAACGATCAAAAAGTAACCGGGGAACCCCATTTGAATAATGATATCGAGTTCTAGGTCGAGGCGATCAATATAGTCTTGCTGGTTGAACCTCGGATCCGGTATCCGCTCACCCTGCATACCAATTCGCGCGACGAGGCCTTCATGGGAAAGCTGGCGAAAATACTGATCGATCGTCATCCCTTCGGGCACAGGGTATTCTGGCAAGTAGGGTGTACCCAAATTAAGTACCAGGTTACAGCGTTTCGCCACTTCTAGGGTATTTTCAAGAGCTTCGGGGATATCTGCGAAGAGCGTCTGCATTTCTTGCTCAGTGCGCAAATACTGTTGATCGGTGTAGTTGCGCGGACGCCGAGGGTCGTCTAGCGTGCGCCCCTCTCCAATACACACTCTGGCTTCGTGCGCCTCAAACTCATCTCGATTTAAAAATCGGACGTCATTTGTCGCCACAAGTGGACAGTTGAGCTCACTCGCCAAGCTCACTGCCGCGTGAATGTAAGGCTCCTCAGCCTCCCGCCCTGTTCTTTGCAGCTCGAGGTAGAAACGCGCAGGGTAGAGCTTCATCCAAGCGCCTAGTTCGCTCTTTGCGACATCCTGCTTACCGCCCAAGATGAGTTGCCCTACGTGGCCTGACCTGCCACCGGATAAGCCGATAAGCCCCTCGGCGTATTCCGCCAACCAACTGTATTTAACGTAAGGAACGCCTAAATATTGGCCTTCTTGGTACGCTCGAGAGATTAATTTGGTGAGATTCGCGTACCCTTCAAGGTTCATCACCAGCAACGTGAGAGGCACGGCTCGATCTAAACCTTCGCATTCCGAAACCAAAAGGTCGGCACCGAAAATCGGTTTGATGCCTGAGGCAATGGCAGCTTTGTACGCTTTAACAAGGCCAAAAAAATTGCAAAAATCGGTGATACCCACCGAGGGCATACCCAGCTCAGCAACCCGCTGCATCAGTGGCTTTACGCGAACGATGCCATCAATAAGCGAATATTCTGTATGAAGACGTAGGTGAACAAATCCTGACATGGTTACTTTTTAGCCCTTACGCAAAACCGTTCAAAGACACGCTCTAACCGGTCCAAAACTTCTTCGATGTGAGTCGAGTATGCCATACCGTTGAATCGCCTCTAAATGTGCCTTGGTGGGATACCCTTTGTGTTTCGCAAAGCCATATTCCGGGAACTGCAAATCGAGCTCGCGCATATCGGCATCGCGCTCCACCTTCGCCAAAATCGACGCCGCCGCAATACAGGCGTAGGTATCATCCCCTTTAATCACAAACTTAGAGGGTATCTTTAGATCCGGCAAGCGATTTCCATCAATTAACGCAGAGTCGGCGGCGACCGGCAAACTCTCTACGGCTCGCTTCATTGCCAACATGGTCGCATGCAGAATATTCAGTGTGTCAATTTCGATTGGGCTCGCTCGACCGATAGCGAAAGCAATGGCGCATTCTCTTATTTGAGCCGCTAAGTGTTCACGCCGTTTTTCACTCAACTTCTTTGAATCACGCAAACCCTCTATGCGGACCGCTGGATCCAAAATAACCGCGGCAGTGACAACATCACCGATCAAGGGACCGCGCCCCACCTCATCTACCCCGGCGACTCGACCGGGACAATACATCAAGCTCATTTTCTACTCGCAAGCCTCAGAATAACATCAGCACACGAAGGCCCAAACTCAATTGAAAACTGGGCACGTATTTGATCAAAATAATGACATTGCTGAGTCAAAGCGGCATCCTGCAATAGTGTTGTGAATGCCTCGCGCAATGAATCAACGCTGAGCTTGTCTTGAATTAATTCAGGTACTACGGCTTTTTGCGAAAGAATATTCGGCAACCCTGCGAAAGGCGTTTTGATCATGCGGCGAATAACAAACCAACTTAATACGGACATTCGATAAGCGATGATCATTGGACAGCCTATCAGAGCGGCCTCAAAGGTTGCTGTACCGGAGGTCACTACAGCGGCTTGCGCTACCTTTAAGAGCTCTCGCGAGTTACCCGTAATGACCGTGGCTCTGCTGTCGTGATTCGCAACGAGGGTCTCTATGAGAGCTCGGTTGGAATCGTTACTTGCAGGAATCACAAACTGATACTCATTCTCGAACGGTGCAAGCGCCTCCAGATAAATAGGCAACAGCATCTGAATTTCACGAGCCCTGGAACCCGGTAACAAAGCAACTATGCGGACCTCTTGATCAAGCGCAATCGACTCACGGATCTCGGCTCGCTCTGGCAGCGCGCCCAGTACCTGTGCCATAGGGTGGCCAACAAACTGCGCCTCAACCTTGGATCCTAGGTACGCGTCTGGCTCGAATGGAAATAAGCACAGAACGGCGTCTGCCGCCTGCTCTATTGTCTTGAGACGCCCGCTGCGCCAGGCCCAAATAGTCGGGCTGACAAGGTGGACTGTAGGAATACCGACTTTCCGCAGAGTTCGCTCTACATTGAGATTGAAATCTGGAGCATCGATGCCCAAAAATAAATCAGGAGGATTCTCTAACCAACGGGTTTTCAATTTGTTACGTATGGAAAGGAGCTCGGGCAGACGTTTAAGCGGGTCGATTAAACCCATCACGGACAAACGTTCCATGTCAAACCAACTGATCAGACCCGCGGCCTGCATCTCAGGTCCGCCGATCCCCTCGAAGATGCAATTGGGAATACGTTTCTTGATCTCCGCCAAAACATGGCTGCCAAGAATGTCGCCGGAGGCTTCGCCTGCTACCAAACCAATGCGGATCGACTGCATCACTAGCGAACGATTCCGCGCTCGGAGACCTCGATACTTTCAATGAGTAAGGCCACCTCGGGTGTCTCGAGCAACATTGTGTGCAGTCGCTGTAGCGCGATATCCATGGTAAGACCTTGGCGATACACAATTTTAAAGGCTCGCCTCAGTTGACTTATCGCCTCAACGCTAAAACCGCGACGACGCAGTCCTTCGGTATTAATGGTTTTCGCCTCAGCAGGTGAGCCGCTGACAGTGACATAGGCGGGAACGTCTTTTCCTATCGCGGTACCCATCCCACTGAAGGCATGAGCACCGATCTTACAAAATTGATGTACGAGCGTATAGCCACTCAGAATAGCCCAATCACCAACATGAACATGCCCTGCCAAGGCCGTATTGTTGACCAAAATCGTATTGTTATGAATCACACTATCGTGTCCGATGTGCACATAGGCCATCAGCAAATTCTTGTCGCCGATGACCGTCTCTCCTCGATCCTGGATGGTGCCTCGGTGAATCGTTACATTCTCGCGGATAATATTGTCATCGCCAATGATTAAGCGGGTGGGCTCATCTTTGTATTTCAAATCGGGCGTGCGCTCACCGATGCTTGAAAATTGATAAATATGATTCCGTTCGCCTATGACCGTAGGGCCGCGAATGATGACATGCGGTTCGATGATCGTGTCCGCGCCAATAACCACATCCGGCCCAATAATGCTCCAAGGCCCGACGCTTACTCGCTCACCGAGCTCGGCCTTTGGGTCAATTATCGCGGTCGGGTGGATGCTCATACTATCTATCCGCGCACAAAATAGTCGCAGACGCGCAGCGTTGACCGTCCACTTCCGCTGAAACATCAAATTTCCAAATGCCACGCCTCTCGGAAACAATCTTGGCCTTCAAATAAACCTGATCACCGGGCACACAAGGCCGTTTAAATCGCAAGTCGTCTGCACCCACGAAATAATAAATTGAGCCATCCTCAGGCGTCTTGTTCATGGTGACAAAGCCGAGGATCCCAGCCGCTTGCGCCATGGCTTCCAGAAGCATAACGCCAGGAAAGATGGGCTCTTGAGGGAAATGGCCTTGGAACACTTCCTCATTTATCGATAGATTCTTGTAGGCCACAATGGATTCGCCGGGCACCAATTCAACAACTCGATCTACCAATAAAAAAGGGTATCTATGGGGTAGATACTTTCGGACCTCATGTATGTCCATCATATTACGCTTCGTCTCCGCTTTGCGCCTTCATTAACTTTTCCAGCTGTATCACGCGCTTGGTCAGCGCATCCAGCTGTGACATCCTAACAGCACTTTTTCGCCAATCGGTGGATTCCATCATCATCGTGCCCGATGAATAAGAGCCTGGACGAGTGATCGACTTCGTCACCATCGTCATTGCCGTCACGTGAACACCATCACAAATTTCTAGGTGACCCACCACACCGACACCGCCAGCAAGGGTGCAATCGCTACCAATAACCGTGCTGCCAGCGAGACCAACGCATGCCGCTATCGCGGTTCGATCTCCAATGACACAGTTGTGGGCGATTTGAACGAGGTTATCGACAATCACATTATCGCCCAATACTGTGTGATCCAGAGCACCTCTATCAACTACAGTATTGGCTCCAATTTCACAGCGGCTACCCACCCTAACGCCACCCAATTGCTCAATTTTCACCCAACCTTCGGACGAGGGAGCAAAACCAAAACCGTCGCTTCCCAACACTGCGTTAGCGTGTATCTTACAAGCAGTGCCAACGCGCACATCATGGTACAACGTGACGCCACTCCCAAACCATGTATCGGCCTCAATCACGCAATCATCGCCCACGTAGCAGTTAGCCGACAGGTGCACACGATCCCCCACTTCGACCCGCTCGCCAATAACCACATTGGGACCGATGTATGCATCGCTTCCAATCTTAGCCGAGGGTGCAACGATAGAGGACGGGTGTTGACCCGCGACGTGATCACATGCTGTTTTGAACAAGTGCGTAGCTCGCGCAAAGTCCAAGTAGGGATTGGCGCTTATCAGCGCGGCACAGGAATCGGGCAACTCATCCAACCACTCTCGCTTCACGATTACCGCTGCGGCTCCTGAGCATCTCAGCTCACCCAAAAAGCGTGCGTGTGAAACGAAAGCGAGCTCCGCAGAGCTCGCTCGATTTAGGGGTGCAATCCCGCTGAGCTCTCGATCATCGTCACCGATGACCTCGAGCCCCAGCGCAAGCGCAACATCCCTAAGCCTCACACTAAATTACTCGCCTTTAGCCGCCATTTGATTCAGCTTGTCGGTTACTTTCGCCGTGATGCTGTAACCGGCATCGGCGTGAATAACGGAATTTCGCTGAAGCAGAAGACCGATGCCTTCAGTGCTGATTAAATCGCGGAGTACTTCTTGAACTTTGGCCGACATCTCTTGCAGAATTTCCTGTCCAGCGAGCTGTTCTGCCTGTTGCAGTTTACCCGCAACGTGCTCCAGGTCAGCCTGTTTGCTAGCCAATTTCTTACGGGCATTCTGCTGCTCGTCGACGCTCATCACCGACATATCTTTTTGAATGCTCGCGACCAACTCATCGTACTCGGCACGGAGCGAATCGAATTCTTCTTTGTCCGACTTGTAGTCTTCTTGATTGCGTAGCGCCTCCATTCGAGCTTGCGCCTCGTCGGTTTGCATAATTGCGACCTCCAAGTTCACAACCGCAATGCGTCCTTGCGCAGACACATGCAGCGAGGCAAACAACGCCGCAACAATCAATAACGCTTTTGACAATTTCAACACAGGTTTCTCCTAGTTTTCAGATTAAAATCCACGGCCAAGCGTAAACTGAAAGGCCTCTTCACGATCATCGGGCCCCGCATTCATTGGCTTAGCTAAGCTGAACGTCATAGGGCCAAAACCGGTAATCCAGCTCACGCCTATGCCAACCGAATAGCGTAGCTCACCTGCATCGATGTCGAAACAGTTGAGCTGAATAGCCGAACAGTTGGTGTTAAATACATTACCCGCGTCCACAAAAAACGCGGATCGCAGTTTACTTCGATCTTCAATAAACGGCATCGGGAACAACAGTTCAATACTGCCCTCAATCAAGACGTTGCCACCGAAAGGATCAGGGTCGTTATCTCGGATGGAGGTGTACTCAAGTTTGCCTGTATCGGGATTGAGCACATAGCCGAATTGGGTTCCATCGGGCCCACCCACTTCAGTGGGAACGCCATTCGCATCGATACCAGTGACGGGCCTGGATATCGTATACGTCGCAGGCGGCGTACTTCGGGGCCCCAGAGTATTGTTTTCAAAACCGCGGACCGACCCGAAGCCACCAGCGTAAAAGTGTTCAAAGAACGGGAGTTCGGTGGTCGAGCCGAAGCCGTCTCCGTAACCCAACTCGGTGCGGAAGCGCAGCGTGAACAACTGAGATAAGGGTAGAAATAATTCTCCGCGGTAATTGAGCTTGTAGAACTCAAGATCCGAGCCAGGCAAGGAAACCTCGAGTGAAACCGACTGTGACGCACCGCGCGTCGCAAGCCGGCCGCGGTTCAAAGTAGATTGTAGCCAAGACGCAGTGATCGTGTAGTTAAAGAAGTCATCGCCGTTTTCGTCCAGAAAGCCCGTTTCGTTCGCATTCGTAAGCGCACTGGACGGCAGGGAATCGAGAGGCTGGAAGGTCTCTACAGACGCATAAGCGCCATCGGTAATGGGTGATTTTTCGTACCAACCGTCAATCCCTGTTTCCAATCGAGGACTGGCCTTGATCTCTTGCACCGCGTAGCGCCCTGCCGTAATCGATGTCTGGTTGACACCAAAATTGAGACCGATTCGCTGAGTCTCCTTAATGGGGTAGCCGAATGAGATCGCCCCACCAAGGGTATCCGTGGTGTAACTTGCAACGTTGATCTCTGATAAGTCCGTAGCCCGATAAAAGATGCTGAAGCCGCGACTTACACCGTCTTCGGTAAAGTAGGGGTTGGTGTAGGAAATATTGTAAAGGTCTTGATACTGAGAGCTGTTTATACCCAAACCAATACTTTTCCCGCTACCCAAGAAGTTAGCCTGTTCTAAGTTTAACCCCAGGATAAGACCCGCATCCTGGGCGTAACCCACACTTCCGGAAATCGAACCTGAAGACTGCTCCTCTACGGTAAAAGCGACGTCGATCAAATCGTCAGTGCCGGGTACAGGCACAGTTTCAACTTCAGCCTTGCTGAAGTAACCCAATCGCTCCAACCGCACGCGAGACTGATCGATCATCGCCTGGGAAGCGGGAGCACTCTCCATTTGACGCATTTCGCGGCGCAGTACTTCATCGGAGGTCAACTCATTGCCCTCGAAGGTGATACGACGAACGTAGGTGCGCTTCCCTGGGTCGATAAAGAACTTCATATCGACCGTGTTGTCTTCCTCGTTTATCTCAGGGATACCCGTAACTTTGGCAAAGTTATATCCTTCGTTACCCAATCGCTGCGTAAGATACTCTTCTGTCGCTGTAACGGCAGCCTGGTTGTAGGTCTGGTCAGGTTGTAACAAAACAAACGGCATTAACAAGGATTTATCAACAACCAGGTCACCGCTTAAATCAACCGACGATACCGTAAACTTCTCACCCTCGGTGATGTTTGCGGTAATAAAGACTGAGGCCTTGTCCGGTGATACCGCAACCTGAGTAGAGTCAATATTGAATTGAAGATAGCCCCGGTCTTGGTAGTACGAGGTTAGGGTTTCCAAATCGCCCGTAAGCTTCTCTTTTGAATACTTGTCGTCGCTCGTAAAAAAGGACAACCAACCGCCCGTTTTGAGCTCAAACTCTTGAGTGAGGTCATCTTCCGAGAAAAGCTCGTTACCCACAATATTGATGTGCTTAATACGCGCAGGCGTGCCCTCGTCGATGGTAATGTTGACCGAAACACGATTGCGGGGTTCGGGGACGACGTCAGTTTCGATAGAGGCGTCGTAGCGGCCCTGTTGAACATACTGCCGCTGCAACTCGAGCTGCATACCTTCCAGAGTAGAGCGCTGAAACACTTGGCCAACGGCCAATCCCGCACCACGCAGACCATCAAGCAGGGCCTCAGTCTCGATCGCCTTGTTGCCATCGATATTAATTTCGCTAATGCTTGGCCGCTCTGCAACGATGATAACGAGGACTGAACCGTCACGGCCGACCTGGATATCATCGAAATTACCAGTGTTAAAAAGGTTTCTTGACGCTTGTCGAATCAACGCAGGCGTTGCTGTATCACCAACCGCGACGGGGAGCGCGGCGAATACGCTTCCAGCCGAAATGCGCTGCAAACCTTCTACCCGAATGTCGCTCACCTGAAATGCGTCCGCATGCACTAGGCTGGCAAAACCGCTCAGTAGAAAAACAGCAAATGCTTTGGCTATAAACTTCAAGTTATCCCTTATTTTCTTGTGTGTGCAATCTCGAACCCAACTGCACGATCCCTTATTAGTCTAGCCCAACCGCGCCACATCATTATACAACGCGAAGGCCATAAGACCCGAAATTAATACAAAACCTATTTGATAACCCCATACCTGCACGCGCTCGGGCACGGGTCTGCCGAAGACCCACTCTATCGTGTAATACAAAATATGCCCACCATCCAAAACCGGAATAGGTAGCAAGTTCAACACGCCTAAGCTAACGCTGAGTAAAGCAATAAAGCCGAGGTAACTCTCTAAGCCGCTTTCTGCTGTAGCGGTCGCAACTTTAGCAATGCTTATGGGCCCACTCAAGTTTTTTGGCGAAATGAGTCCTTCGATCATCTTTTTAATCGAACCTAAGGTGAACGCGGAAAGGTCCCACGTTTTTTCAACGGCCGCAGAAAGAGACTCAATTGGCCCACGCTCCAAGGTTCGGATCATATGTTCGGGCCATTCGGGGACCATAACACCGGCGCCAAGTCGACCTTCACTCACCCCATTTTCAGCGTGCTGCCCCACGCGTATCGGCATATCGAAGACCACTCCATCGCGCTCTACCTGGAATTGTGCCACTACCGCGGGACGGGCTTTGACCTCTTTGACCAAGGCCATCCAATCATTAATAGCCACACCGTCAATCGCCAAAATTCGGTCTCCGACGCGCAGGTCGACCAAATCCGCCGCTTGCCCCTCAATAATCGAACCAATGACGGGATCGAGATTGGGAGTAAAGGGCTGTACACCCAACGCCCGTACGAGATTGCCCTCCTCGCTGCCCGCGAGCCAGCGCTCTAAGTAAGCACTCGATACGTAGACCTGCTCCGACGGAGGGTAGACAACACCAATCTCGATGAAGCCAGTATCACCCAATCGCTCAAGTAATTTGAAATTAACCGCCTGCCAGGTAGGCGTTGCTGCACCGTCGATTGAGACGATCTCTTGACCGGGTTCTAACCCAGCCGCGTAGGCGACACTGCCCTGTTCAACCTCACCAATAATGGGAGCCAAGCCGCGCTCGCCCACCCAAAAAAGACCCGCAAAAAGCACGATCGCAAGAGCAAAATTCGCCGCCGGCCCAGCGGCGGCTATGGTAATTCTCTGCCTCGCCGATTTATTGTTAAATGCCTGCTGCGCGAACTTTTGATCAATTGGCGCCTCTCTCTCGTCTAACATTTTGACGTAGCCACCCAGTGGAAGCGCGCCGATCACGTACTCAACGCCATCCTTGCCCAGTCGAGACCAGATGGGGCGCCCAAACCCGACAGAAAATCGGAGCACCTTGACGCCACAGCGCCTTGCAACCCAAAAGTGGCCATATTCATGAACGGTCACCACGATTCCCATCGTGACGGCAAGCATAAATACGGTTTGTAAAAATTCAAACACGAGCTACACCTTTGCCTTAAGACGCTCAACATACTCGCGAGCGACAGTGCGAGCCTTTTCGTCTTGAAGTAAGACCACATCGAGCGACGTAGGTTCCGCACTCGTCACATCGGACAGAGTTGAATCCACAACTCGCGGAATGTCCCCAAACTGAATTTCATGATCTAGAAAAGCCTGCACCGCAATTTCATTAGCCGCATTGCAAACAGCGGATGCCGTCCCACCCTCCGAGGCGCTCTCTATTGCCAAACGCAAACAAGGGAACCGCGTCAAATCCGCTTTTTCAAAGGTCAGCGCGCCAACGCTCAAGAAATCGAGAGCTTGAACCCCCGAGTCAATACGTTCGGGCCAAGCAAGTCCATAAGCAATAGGCGTGCGCATGTCAGGATTACCCATTTGCGCCAATACACTGCCATCCACGAAACGCACCATAGAATGGATGATACTCTGAGGATGGACCACAACCTCTATCTTCTCAGCGGGCATGCTGAATAACCAGCTTGCCTCGATTAGCTCAAGACCCTTATTCATCAGACTCGCCGAGTCAACGGATATCTTATGACCCATAGACCAATTGGGGTGCGCAATCGCCTGCGCAGGCGTTGCGCGTTCAATATCAACGGCGGACCAAGTTCGGAATGGGCCGCCTGATGCCGTTAAGATGATTGATTCCACGCCATCTTTTGAAGGAATCGCGCGTTCGTTAGCCTCTAAGCATTGAAAAATAGCGTTGTGCTCTGAATCGATCGGGAGCAAGGTGGCCCCCGATTGCTCCACCGCCTGCATCAACAAGGCGCCCGCCATAACCAAAGATTCTTTATTGGCTAACAGGATTTTTTTGCCGGCACGTGCCGCAGCCAGGGTCGACTGCAAACCTGCGGCGCCAACAATCGCGGCCATAACGATATCGATTTGATCGGAGGCAATGCAATCACACAATTCCTGCTCACTAACAAGGACTTGCGTCTCTGTGCTTGCTAGCGCATGCGCCAGCTGAGCATTCGACTCAGCGTCGGCCAGGTAAGCAAAGGCGGGGCGAAATTGGTGGCACAGTGACAACATCGACTCAACGGATCGGTTTGCAGCCAACAGGGTGGCCTCAAAACACGACGCATTTCTACTGAGAACATCCAAGGTACTCGAACCAATTGAGCCCGTAGCACCCAGTACGGCAACTTTTTGGGGACCTAAATCACCCACTACCACTGCACCAGCATATAACCCATTGCAAAGATCGGTGCTGCACCACATATACTGTCGAGCCGATCCAGCACGCCGCCATGCCCGGGTAACAGATTACCGCTATCCTTGTGGCCACTTTCCCGTTTGACCATGCTCACCAACAAGTCGCCTACAACCGACGCTAAGGCCGTGGATAAAATCACGGCAAGCACCGAGAACAGATCTAGATGAGACAAATCAATCGGCTTAGCGTACCAGAGCGCTCCTCCGAAGAGCGCACACGCTAAGAATCCACCCCAAAAACCCTCCCAGGTTTTAGCAGGGCTTACACTCGGGGCCAACTTATGTTTTCCAAATGCGCGCCCAGCGAAATAGCCGCCAATATCAGCCACGGCAACCGTTGCGACCATGCAAATCAAAATAACGGGGCCGTAGGGAACACTCAGCAGAAACATGACCGCGGCCCAAGCAGGCACTAGCACCATGAATCCCATAAACAAGCGCATAGCTCGACTGCGCCATAGAATAGCGCTACTCGGGTATCCTTTCACCCAAAGCAAAGCAACCGCCCACGCAAGGCAGGTCGTACCCATCAAGGACTGCACGTTTGCCCCATCAACGCTGCCCAACAAAGCCACTTTTTCTGCCGTAAAATAGAGCCCCGCGCTAATCATAATCAAATAGGCAGAGCGCGCGAACCATGATTCCAATCCGGAAAGCCGGCTCCACTCC
>Ga0181562_10001096_pt1 | contig 22196 bp, 11 predicted proteins | sample 011ome_26_FD_139344 | JGI IMG/M metagenome (GOLD analysis project Ga0181562, IMG submission 139344) | Coastal salt marsh microbial communities from the Groves Creek Marsh, Skidaway Island, Georgia - 011511BT metaG (megahit assembly) | ecosystem: Environmental > Aquatic > Marine > Intertidal...
GCACCGCCCAGCGTTCTCCGCCGCCGCGTCGTGCACGCACCCCGAATACCTGCATCATCGCACACGCACAGCAGCATCAGTACACACCCAATGACACACACACACACACACACACACAGCGCGCGCGCGACGACGACGACGACGATAATGAACGACAAAGAACACGCATGTTGATGCACGCATCGTCATCCACGTAACGACCTCCACCACGACGCACCACGGCACGGTCAACGCGACGACGGCGAGCGCGCCCGACATGGACGCGAACACGCGCGCGCGTATAAACATCTATCTCGCACGCTCGCGTCGTCGTCGTCGTCGAGTGCAGACGCGATAGGCGCGCGCGCGGTCGCCATCATCGGTGACGCGTTTTCGTTTTCGCGGGCACGTCTGTGTCATGGTCATGGTGAGTACACGTCGTGATGGGTTTTGTTTTTTTGATGGTTGGTCGCGGCGCTGTGTATTGGCGGCTGTGTGTGGCGGCTGCGGCTGCGGCGTCACACGCCGACGACCGACGACCGACGATGGTTGGTGCGCCGGCGAAACGGGCGCGGGATGATGACAACGTGCGCGATGCAAACGTTATCGCACAACTCGTCGATGGCGATGGCGTCGCCGCCGGCCCCGAGCTGGACTTGCCCCCGGACGTCGGGGCGAAGCAATTGCAGAGCGTGCTCAGGGAGGTGCTCAGGGCGCTGGCGCCGGATGATGAGGAGGCGTTGACGACGCCGTATGCGTTTTATGTCGATGGGGAGGAGGTGACGAAGGATTTAGCGACGACGTTATCGGCGAAGAATATATCTGTGGAGCAGGTGTTGAAAATTGTGTATCAGCCGCAGAGTTTGTTTAGGGTGCGACCGGTGACGAGGTGTTCGGCGGCGGTGGCGGGACACGCCGAAGCGGTGCTGAGCGTGGCGTTTTCGAGTGATGGTAAGAATTTAGCCAGTGGGAGTGGTGATACGACGATTCGTACGTGGTCGTTAGCCACGCAAGCGCCGAGGCATGTGATGAAGGGTCATACAAACTGGGTGCTGTGCATAGCGTGGAGTAGCGACAATGCGTTTTTAGCGAGCGGGGGCATGGATTGCACGGTGCGGTTATGGGACGCCGAGGCTGGTGAACCACGAGGTGGGCCCATGAAAGGACACAAGAAGCCAGTGGTGACGTTAGCGTTTGAGCCCGCACATTTGGCGTATCCCGTCACGCGTTTTGCGTCCGGGTCAACGGATGGTACGGTGCGCGTGTGGGACGCTGTGCGTCGCGTGTGCTTGTTTACGATGTCGGCGCACGCCAAGGCGGTGTCTAAAGTAGTTTGGGGCGGTGAAGGTTTAATTTACACCGCGAGCCGGGACACGTCCATAAACGTGTGGGACGCCACGGACGGTAAGCTCGTTCGCCAGCTCAAGGGCCACGGGCACTGGGTGAATACGCTCGCGATTTCATCCGAGTACGCCATGCGCACGGGACCGTACGACCACACGGGCGTGAAACCCGAGAACGACGCGCAAGCCAAGGCGCAGGCGCTCGCGAGATACAAAGCTGCGACGGGAGGTAAACCCGAGCGATTAGTGAGCGGCAGTGACGATCACACGATGTTTCTTTGGGAGCCTTCAAAGTCCAAAGTACCCATCAGCCGACTGACGGGTCATCAACAGCTCGTAAACCACATCTTGTTTTCTCCAGATTCCAAGTACTTTGCATCGGCGAGTTTCGATAAGAGTGTGAAATTGTGGTGTGGATTGACTGGTAAATTCATCACTACATTTCGTGCGCACGTGGGGTCGGTGTATCAACTCGCGTGGTCTGCTGATTCCCGCATGTTGCTCAGCGCAAGCAAAGACTCGACGATTAAAGTGTGGTCGACGTCGACAAAAAAGCTCGTAGAAGATCTCCCTGGGCACAGCGACGAAGTGTACGCGGTGGACTGGAGTCCGATAGGAACAAAAGCAGCGAGTGGAGGTAAAGATAAAATGCTTCGCCTCTGGGCGCATTAGAAGATTTGTAAAAGTATGTTGTTTGTTATCGTCATCTTACATGGAGAATCGTGGCTCGAACCACGGGTTGTATTTTGTATGAATTAGTTTGTGTTTTATTCGGACTCGCTGAAATCGCTTTCATCGTCGTCCTCAGAAAAGTCATCCTCGCTTTCGTCTTCAGAATCGTCCACGGCGTACACCTTGGTGGCGCGCGCACGAGCAGGACGAGCAGTCGAGCGCGGAGCGACTTGGATCTCGGCAATCTCAGAGTCGCTCGCGTCATCAAAATCATCAGAGTCTGATTCCGCAACAGCCTTCTTCTTCGGCGCGGCTGCGGGCTTTTTGATAGCAGCCGCAGGTTTCTTCGCAGCGACTTCCTCAACAGCCTTGGAGATGGACGTCATGCTCATCGCGCTCGTCTTGGCTGCTGGCTTGCTCAACGCAGCGCCGCCGCGCAACGCCAAGCGCTCAGCAAGAGACATGGGCTGAGCATCATCGCTGTCGCTATCCGCAGAAGGAGCAGGAGCCTTAGGTGCCGGAGCTGGAGCTGCCTTGGGCGCCGGAGCCGCCTTGGGCGCCGGGGCAGCCTTCTTGGGCGCCGCCTTCTTCTTTGGCTTCGCGATTTCAAAGTCATCATCGCTGAAGTCGTCATCCATCCATTCATCTTCGTCATCGCTGTTCGCCGCACGAGCCTTGGCCACCTTCTTCGCCGCAGCTTTCTTACCAGCAGCGGTATTATTGCGAGCAGCCGCGCGTTGTTGGCGCTCGAGCACGACCTTGGCTTCTTCGTCTTCGGCGTCGAGAATGGTGAGAGTCTCTTCGAGAGTGTCCAAATCCTTCATCCATAACTGCTCCTCGGTGGTTTTGTGAAGCTCGGCAACTTCAGCCTCCTTGGCTTCCTTCTCCGCGCATAACTCATCAACCTTTTCAAGTGTCAAGTTCCAGAGAGGCATGCCCAAAAGATAGTCATATGACGCGCCCGAGACTTCAGCGGCGATGAACTCGCCATCCTCATCAAGTTCGGCGACGCTACCCTTGTCAGTCTTCGGAAGACGATCGTAGCACAACGCATCGAGTTCAGCAATGAGCTCTTGCTTCTTTTTGCGGTTGACAACCAAGCTTCCGTCGACGACGGCGAGAATGAAACGCATCTTGTTGGACAATCGCTTGAGCTGCGACTCGGCGAGGCGAATCAACATCTCACGGCGCTGCGTGTACGCTTGCAAACGCAACGGCACGAAAGCCTTCAAGATATCAATCGGTGAAGCATACTTGGTAATGACACCGTGTTCGTTGAACAAGTGCATGTTAGAAATGCTCAGCTTGGTTTGCAACTTGAACTTCTTCTCAATGCCAGACGCTTGCGCCGCTGCGAGGTTCTCAGGCGGCATCGTAATCACAAAATGCACAGTACGATCGGTGTGATACTCCTTGTAGTCCGTGATGAATGGCTTGGCGTTCTTTTCTTTTGGCGCGAGCATTTCTTCAAGGAATTCTTTATAGTCTGACGTCCAAGAGCGCAAAGGCAATTCGGTGACTACGAGCGTGCATTCGTCGCGGATTTCATACTCGCCCGTAACGGTGTAACGAATATCACCCTTGACGACTTCATCTACGATTGTACCATTGAAGTGTCGGTACCACGGATGCATTTGCGCGGGTTCTTCTCCAGAAAGCAAGAGTCGAATGTTTGCAATCAAGTCGCGAGGATTGAAGTTTGGAATCGACGTGGACCATCCCGTACCGATGCCTTCGGCGCCATTCACCAAGACGAGAGGCACGACCGGGTAGTAGAAGTCCGGCTCGATGCGTTGACCATCCTCATCGAGATAGTTCAACAACGGATCGTCACATTCAGGGAACATCGCTCGGCACACTGGGTGCAAGCGAGTGAAGATGTAACGCGGGCTCGCATGATCCTTACCGCCTTGCAAGCGCGTCCCAAACTGACCACTCGGCACGAGCAAGTTGATGTTGTTCGAACCGACAAAGTCTTGCGCCAAGTTGACGATAGTCATCGCCAAAGAGGCTTCACCGTGGTGATAGGCAGAGTGTTCGGAGACGTAACCGCTCAATTGCGCAACCTTGACGTCAGATTTAAGCTTACGCTTGAAGCATGAGAACAAGACTTTACGCTGCGATGGCTTGAAGCCATCCACCATGGACGGAATCGAACGCATCAAGTCAGCTCGAGAGAAGAGAATGAGCTCTTTGTTGATGAATTCATCGTAACGAACGGTGTCACCAGACATATCCAAGAAGGTTCCAGGTTCGTAAGCCGTCAACCACGCCTTTCTGTCCTCGACGCGCTTTTTGCTAAACGACATGTCAATCAAGTCGCCATCACCATCGCTTTCCCAAATGAAACTTTTCTTATGGTGCTCAAGAGCAGCGAAATATTCTTTCGCCTCGTTGGACGTGGAAGTACCGAGACCCTTGTAGTACTTGATGCTCCAACCCGAAGTGTTGCCTTCGTTGGCTTCTTTCCACGCGTCGTATTCTGGCAACGTGTAAAACACCTTCGATTGCTTACCTTTCGTTGCTTTGATGATAGGCGTGATGAATTCGAGTAAAAAGCCTGGAACTTTGAGCAACGATGGGAAATGAGCATGTAAGAAGTTGATGAGCAGACCCTTGATGTGCGAACCATCGTGGTCTTGATCCGTCATAATCATCAACTTTCCGTAACGCAATGACTTGACAGAATCATACTCTTTTCCGTGCTGAAGACCGAGAATTTGCTTGATGTGACTGATTTCAGTGTTATTCTTGATTTGATCGTGCGATGCATCACGAACGTTTAAGAGTTTACCACGAAGTGGGAAGACGCCATACTTGTCGCGACCGACGACAGACAAACCGCTGACGGCGAGCGCCTTCGCAGAATCCCCTTCGGTGAGAATAAGCGTACAAGACTCAGAGTTGCGCCCCCCAGCGTCATTAGCATCATCAAGCTTCGGAATACCCGTGAGACGCGAGCGCTTGGCACCATCAGTCTTCTTGAGCTCCTTCGATTGCTTGAACTGCGCCCACGACATGATGTTATCGACGACGCCAGACTCCATGAGCTTCTTCACAATGGCATCAGAAGGCGAGTAGGCGCTACCAAACTTGTTCGGTCGCGTGATCAACGTCTCTTTGGTTTGTGAATCAAACGCCGGGTTCTCAATCAACGCATTCACGAACACCCAAAGATGGTTCTTGACTTGAAACGCCTTCAAGTTTTTGCAACTCTTCTCCTTCTTTTGAATCTTCTCGAGTAACTTTTGAGAAATTTGATCAGCCACAGAATTGACGTGGGTACCACCCTTCATGGTGCAAATACCGTTCACGAATGAGCATTGTTGGAACTGCGCGCTTTCGGAGATCGTCACGCACACCTCCCATCGATCCATAGTCTTTTCAAAAATCTTCGGCGCATTCGCTTGACCATCCAAGTACAAACTGACGTAATCACTGAAACCCTTGATTTCAAGCTTTTCGCCATTCAAGTAAATGCTGGTGTTCTTACCAATGTTACCGGCGGCATCGTACACGCGCTTGCACATCAAAGCGGCGACGTCTTCGTTAACGAGCGACTCCATGCCAAACTTTTCAAAATCCGGCTTGAACGTGATGCACGTCCAGTTCTCGCTCTTCTTGCACTTGGTCAACTCTGGTTTGCCTTTGACGCTCATGTTGTCACTGAAAACTTGTCTGTATCGCTTTTGTCGAGATCCATCGCAGGTTTCTACGATGAACTCCTTGGAGAAGATGTTCGCGAGCTTGGCGCCGTAACCGTTTCGCCCGCCGACAACCTTCTTCTCGTTGTCGTCATAGTTGGACGACGTCAACAAGTGACCGAAGATCAACTCTGGAACGTAGCATCCTTCCTCTTTGTGCATTTCAACCGGAATACCGTTGCCATCGTTGTACACGCGGATCAACCCTTGCTCGACGTCAATGTCGACTCGCAACTCCTTCATCTTTGGGTCGCGCACCTTGTTGTCCGTCGCGTTGACCAAAATTTCATCGAAAATCTTGTACAAACCCGGAACGAAAGACACCTGCTTGTGCACTAAAGATTTCGTTTGCGCATCATACACCCATGCCTTTTCTTCCGCTCGTTCACACGACCCAACGTACGTATCGGGGCGTAACAAAATGTGTTCGAGCTGCGTTTTTTTTTGATAAATCTCCTCCACCGACTTGTTCGTCTTCGCCGCATTGGCGTTTCCGAGCGGACTCTTCGGGAGCTTTGCTTGTTTACCCTGTGTATGATCACACGCATCGTCATCACCCGCGCGTCAGTCCCACATCTCGTCGCCATCGCATCGCCATCGCCATCGAGGGGAACGAGAACCGGCATACTCGGCAACCTCGCGTCGTCGTCGTCGTCGTCGTCGTCGTCGCGCGTACCTTGCCCTTCACCGGCGTCGGTGAATTCTCACTGTCATAGAAATCCGACCCAGAGTCGTATTCTGAAAACTCACTATCCACGTCCGTCATCGTCGTCGTCGTCGTCGTCGTGGTCGCGAATGACGCGCGCACAGCCGACGAGCACACGCGCGCGCGCACACACAGCCCACGAGCGCTATATTCGGACATTCGATGAGGTATATCGGTCATCGCACACCCATGGATGGATGGATGTCCACACACGTAAATATATATATAGTACTTTAGTACGCGTATATATGTGTTTCCCGTACCCTAGCGTACGCACCCACACGCCCCGCCGGGCGTCCCAATCCTGCAATCGTGCTCCTCGGGCCGTTCTATAGGCCGTTCGAGGCCCAACAAGCATCCATCGCATCTGGAATCCACCAATCACGACTCGAGAGCACACACAGGACTCGAGAGCCAGTCGTGCGGGTGACGCAGGGGTGGTTTTTTTTCGCGCGCGAAGTCGTTATCGTGGTGGTGGTGACGACGACGACGTGCACACCGCGACGCGCGCCGACGCCGACGACGACGCCGACGACGACGCCGACTTCGCGCGATGAATGACGATGATAGAATGGTCAAGTCCGCATGGACGCCAGAGGTACGTCGTCGATCGACGCGCGACACGACGACACGCGGTGTTCGACCGCACGCGAGGACGACGACGTCGACGGCGGGGGCACGACGCTAAGACCCAAAATTGCGGCGTCGCGCTGGCGCGTACGATGGCGGTTGACGACGACGACGATGGGTGAACGCGCGCGCGAGGGTGGTGAAGATGTGATGCGTAATATCTACGTCCCGTCACTCGTGGTCGTCGTCCTCGTTCGTCGTCGCTCGCGTCGACGTCGTCGAACAAGATGCACGGGAACGACCACCGCCAGCCCAAACGCCAACGACGACGGTGGCTAACAACCGCGCGTTGGATGGATGACGTTGTCGACGTTGGGGTTTAGGCACTGTTCCAGGTTCGCTGACTGACTGTGATGTTAATGTTATGTATCATTACACAGGAGGATGAATTGCTTCGTAAGCAAATTGAAAAACTCGGTGGACCTGGGAACTGGACCGCGATCGCGCAAGCGCTCGATGGGCGATCGTCCAAGTCGTGCCGTTTGCGTTGGTGCAACCAGTTGAACCCAAACGTCAAGCGAGGGCCGTTCACCGCGGATGAAGACGACACAATTTTGGCGCAACATGCCATTCATGGGAACAAGTGGGCGGTTATTTCGAGATCTATGCCTGGTCGTACTGATAATCAAGTGAAGAATAGATTCAATTCCACGTTGAGGCGGTTGATTGCGTCACAAAAGAAGGATGGGTCGAGCGGAGTCGTGGCGCCGACGTCGCCGCGGCCGCGCGCGCCATCCCGGCCGCAATCTCGACTCGCCGCTGAGCGTGACTCTGGTTCAAACGCTTCATCACCATCACGTTCAAAGCGTGAACGATCATCGAGCCCAGGGGGGGCTATGAGTGTCGATGGCGGCCAAGGGTCACCAAAGCGCTCGCGCGGCAAGGTTGTCGATAAGACGACGCCGCGTTCACGAGCCGCAGACTCCCCGCGCAAGGCTTCCTCGGCTGCGAACGATCGACAGGGCTTGGAAAATTTAATTGAAGCATCTTTGCTCGAGCTCAAGCGATTGAAGAGCATCAAGGGTGAGATTCACGAGTGGGGGGCCATGCCGTACGGTGCGGCGCGCGACGCCAGTACGCCAGAGCCGACGAGATCGATGGATGAAGATGGCGTCGTGCCATCCTTACTCGCGCCCAAGCCGAAGCGTGGTGGATTTTCAGTGCCAGTGCCGTCGGACTTGTACGACTGGCGCGCGCACACCCCTGTACCGACGACCGGAATCAGACGCACAGACTCGCTGGCGAGCTTGGGTGAGATGATTTCTCGCCCCGCGTCGGCTCCGCTCAGCTTGCAGGCAATGTCCTCGATGCAATCCAACGGCTGGTACGCCAGGATGTTGGATAACTTGGGCACGCGCAAGAGTCCCCCATGTGAAGATTTATCATTGGCGGAAATCAACACCGAGTCTTTCGTAAAGCCGAAGGCGATGTTTGCGCCGTCGCCCACGCGGCCGACGCGCCTTCTCGCGTGAGACTTTCTCAAAGACAAGATTTTTGACAATATTCGTCATACCCCCTAAACAAGACACAACGACAAGACAATCTGGTATCAATATTTAGCGGCAGCCATACGTCGGATGCGAAAAGCTTCGACGGGCCTTTCCCGAAGACCAACCATTCATTCTTTTCTCGCGCGGTTACTTTCAAAACCGACGGCGAGAGTGTACGAGTACTCAGTGCTTTTTTGACTGCAAGTCACACAGCGCGCGTGACAACAACATCTCGTAGATAACACATATATATATAATTTTATACAATAAGAAACAAAGACAATACGTTGATTAAGTGCTTATTAAATCAAAACTTCTTGCGCGCTGCGAAGACTGTGTTTTACTTGCCGGTGGCGGCTTTGGCGAGCTCGTCGCCGCGCTCTGCGGCGGCGACGACGGCGTTCATCATCGCTTGCCGCACGCCGGCCTGCTCAAGCGCATGCACTGCGGCGATTGTGGTACCTCCCGGTGAACACACGCTGTCCTTGAGCACACCTGGGTGCTTACCAGTCTCTAAAACCATCTTTGCCGCTCCGTAAAACGTCTGCGCCGCGAGTTGCGTGGCGACGTCGCGGGGCAAACCCGCACGTACGCCCCCATCGCTCATTCCTTCGATGAGAATGAAGACATACGCCGGACCAGATCCACTCACTCCTGTCAATGCACTCATTTGATTCTCTAAGATGACCTTGCAGATGCCCACGGAGGACATCAACGCGAGCGCAGAGTTGCGATGCGCCTCCGTGCACGTCGAGCCTTCACATAACCCACTTGCTGCCGCACCGACGAGACAAGGTGTGTTTGGCATCACACGGATCATGGCTGGCGATTGATCGCCAGCTTCGGTCCAAACACTCTCCATGGTGCTCAAAGTCACGCCGGCGGCGACACTCACGAAGAGCGTGTCCTTGGCTTCTTCTTTACAGTTTGTGTACACTTCCTCGAGCACAGACTTGATGTACGGCGGCTTCACGGCTAAGAACACAATCTCAGATGACTTTACAACATCCGCAGCGGACAGAACCACGGAACCACCGCGCGAGGTGAAGCTCTCGCGGCGTTCAACGTTTGATTTGTTGCACATGGTCAGGTCACCCCAAGACACAATTCCGGCGTTGACGAAACCACTCGCCAAGGCGTCAGCCATGTTGCCGTAGCCGATGAATCCGACACGCATGATACTATAGATGCGTGTGTTTGTTCAAACGTACGATACACAGATGCACAATGTGCGCGTGGTGAAGTGTGACGTTTCAGTTTTTTCATAGAGTGGCGTAAGCGTTACAAGCGTGTAGCGTGGTAGTAAGTACAGTACACAAACAAAAAACAACAACAACAATTAATTTTACGGAAAAGATCACATGTCAGCATCATCAGCTTGAGCTGTAAAGTCGTATTCGAGTAACACATTGTTTGCACCGTCGCATATTATACGTTCGGCGTCGGCATAAGTGCTTCCCAACCACACCGTGTGTCCCAAGACGGCGTATCGCGCGTCGCGACGGATGGCTTTGATTTTCTCTCCTGGCTTGTTCTTTGTGAGATCTAAGTCCCAAACACGAATCGTTCCATCGTGCGCTCCAGAAACTAGCCGGCCATCGCATCCGCACGACAACGATACCACCGCACCGGTGTGCCCGCGAAGCTCGGCGACCAGCTCTGGCTTTGTCGACTCGTCGGTGATGAAGAATTTCGTGCCCGCATGCGCGTCAAACGCTGGGCTGGATGGCTTTGAACTGAGTCTCCAGACGCGAATGATGCCATCACCACCTCCAGTGACGATACCATTACCAGGACACTGCGCGATCGAGCGCACGGTCGACCCCTCGTGAGCTTTCCAGGTGAGCATGTTCGACACGCGAGACGAATCAAACGAGCTCGCTTCAGCGCTCAAAATCGCCGCCGTGCCATCTGCGTTACCAACGGCGATGATTCCACTTTTATCGCACGACGACAAGGACAACGATGGCTGACCAGTAGACCATTCACCTTGTTTGGCCAATATAGGTGTGGGAACTTTGGCGTACGCCGAAGCATCCTCCGTCTTCCATCTTTCGTGTTCAGTCGCCGCCACGGCGACTGGCGGCGGTATCAACGACCAACGACATAATCGGCCATCAAGTGCTGTACTCCACAACGAGCCGCGCGTGAACGTAATACCTGTCACCACATCAGCATGTTGCGCTTGACCTTGCTCCACTAACGCCGCAGAGTTCGTCGCTGCCTTGTACAAGTGAACCACACCGTCGCGACCGCCCGAGGCGACACGCGCAAAATCATATTTACTCCCGTTTTGCACGAGCGTGATTCCAACAGCAGTGACGGCACCACCGTCGTATTGTCCTAAAAGCACGCGTTCACCGAGTGGACGCGATTCAACTTCACTCCAGTCACGCCGATGAGCGGCTGGTGAAATTGCGAGCGCAGCAGATTTAGAAACATCGCACACGGCGACGTCGCCTCGAGCCGAGCCGACGACGGCGTATGGATACGCAACGGCGACTCTTCGAATATAGTCTTGTCCCAAATCGAACGCCACCTTGGGTGTCGCCGCGCCTTCATTCCATCTTTTCTTCGTTTCCGCCTCCCTCACCGCTTTGCGTGCGCGTATGAGCGTCTTAAACTCCTCATCAAGCGAGAGCTCGGGCGTCGTCGCAAAGGTTGATTTTTTCCCAGGCGCCCCCGCGGAGGATGCGCGTCCGTCCCCCACGTACATGTCGAAATCATACATCGATTGTTGTCCCGCTTCGGCGCCATCTGCATTCATACCTCGCGCATCGTTCCCAGATCCCCCTCCTGACGACGACGACGACGACGACGACGATGCGGCTTCGTTATTCGCATCTCGAACGACGCACGCTCCGCCTCGCGCGCGCGCCCTCAACGGCGCCGACGCCGACGCGCCGCATCGCGACGTCGACGACGACGACGACGACGACGTCGATGGTACGCGCGTCGCGTTCCACATTTGACGTGCGTTCGCGAATAACGCCATGCTTGCCGTCATCTCGACACGCGTACGACGCGTACGACGTGTACCACGAACACCAAAGTGCCGACGATACGCCGCGATTAATGATGAATGAATGAATGAATGAGTCAATCAATCAATCAATCAATCAATCAATCACGAGGCGAGCCGTGCGACGAACGGTCGTATGAGGTATAACGCGTGTGTGTCGATGTGCGACGTCGCGCGTGGTATGCCGTCGCGTTGTGACGTCGTCGTCGTCGTCGTCGTCGTCCACACGTCGTCCACACGTCGTCGTCCTCGCGCTCGCTCGTCGACGTCGTCGTCGGTCGTCCGTCGTCGGTCGGACGCGTGGTGTGCGCGCGCGGGCGTGCACACACGGTGTGTGTACTCCCTGGCTACTTCTACAGTCATGATCGGTGGAATGGACCTCTTCGATGACCACATGTCCGATCACGACACCGCCCACGAGGAGAAAATATCTCGATCTTCGTCGATGGCGCCAGCATCTGTGCTGGGTTTTGGCGCGAGGGTGTGGGTGGGTGATCGGACATGCGGTGATCGGACACGCGGTGGAGTGGTGTAAGGGTGAAGTGGTGTGTGTGTGTGTGTTGGTACTTTGTATAGCCATAATACTAGTACACGTACTACACGAAATTTTTATACCTACATGATAAACCAAAATGTGTTCGTATTCTATTGAGTTGTGACGTGTGTGACGTGTGTAAGGCCCCATCGCTCGACGATCGCCGATCGACGACGACGACGACGACGACGACGACGACGACGACGACCCAGGGCCCAGGGCCCAGGGCGATGGCGACGACGGGTGTGTTGGGCGTCATTCTGTGGACGCGGCGAACACACGACATGGCGTTCATTCTTGGTGGTTTCAGCCACTTATTCGCATTCAAGGGCGCGTTCCAAGCTGAGGTAGGTGACGACGCCGACGCCGACGCCGACGCCGACGGGCGCCGACGCCGACGATGCGTGTTTGAGGGTCTGCGCGTGCGCGTACTGACGGCGACGATGTGATGTGTTTCGTGTGCGGTATGTAGGTTGTTTTGGGGGAGAACGAAAACGCGGAGAGCGCGATTCGTCGATTCAGAAAGGCTGTGATGTCATCGGGTCACATCCAAGAGGTACGTCACGTCGCATGCGCGCGCACGCTCGATGGAAGATGCGTTCAATGGGGGTGGATAGTGTGCACAAATAGGGTTACGCCGCGGCGTCGGGTCGCGCGACGTCGCGCGGCTCGTGCGCCCGCGCACGCACGCCGCATGTGCAAACACGCGTACCGAACACATGACTGACATTCGTTACCTGCGTTCGCGCGACTTTTTCCCGCATCCTACTCAGACTCGCCGTAGACGTTACTTTGAGAACAAGCAAGACATCTTGAAGCGCAAGCAGTCCACGCCGCGCAACAAGAAGGGAGGCAAGCCCCGCACTGCGGCGCAAGCGATCGCGGACAAGGAAGCGGCGGCGTTGAACCCGCAAGGCCAGCGCGGTGGCGGACGACGCAACTTTAACAACTAGGCATTTCGTGTGCACATACGCGCGCGAAGACGAATTAGCTTACCGATTCTTGAACTCACATGTAAACGCTTGCGAGAGCATTTTAAACTGTTCTAGTCTATTCATCCGATGGCGCCCGCTTGAACGCGCGTGCGTATTCATACTTTTCTGTCGCATCCCCAGCTTTCTGTGCGTCGTGCGTCGTGGCGTTCCCATGTGTTCGCTCGCGCCCTCTCCGAGACCCTTTAAGGTCAGTCACATGTGTGAAAAAACTGCCCAGCTGATGGACGTGTGACGGCACACTCGAGCGTGCCGCGTCACTCGCACGTCGGGGCGTGCCCACGCGCGACGCCATGTACGGGCATCAAGGCGCGTATGCGGCGCCTCGCCCACAGTCGATCCAGCGCTCGGCGAGTCAAAAGGTACGTCGTCGTCGTCGTCGTCGTCGTCGTCGTCGTCGTCGTCAATCTCAAACAGAACGCGTGGATGGTTTTCCAACGACTGACGAACGCGTTCGTTTGTGCGTCACCAAACACAGCGTCGTGATCAGGCGAATGCGCGTCAGGCGTATAACAATGAATGGAAAGTAGGCATGTTCAACGCGCCGTGCGCCGATCCGGCGTTTTGCTGCTATGCCATGTTTTGCGCGCAGTGCGCCGCGTATTCTCAAAGAAAATTGCAAATGGGTCCAGCGTGGCCCGCGCAGTACACGTGTTGTAACGGCGGCAGTTGCGTCTCGGGACGCTGTGGCGAGCAATCGAACCCAGAAATGTGTTTGTGCTGCGAGGTGTTTTGCTGCTTTCCTAGTGCAATGGTCACGACGCGGTTCATGATTCAAGACGAGCAGAGAGTCATGAACTCGCAGTGCGACAACTGTTTGATAGGTTTCATGTTGATCACGCAGCAGATTGCGATGTGTTTGCGATGCGTGGCGATGATTACGCAAAATCCAGACATTGAGCAACTCGCCGATTTAGTGGATTGCTTGGCGGATGCAGTGTACTGCAGCGTTTGCGCGTGCATGCTTACGCAGCAAAACGTGCAAATTTTACAACGCGACGTCGGCGCTATTCAACGCCGTCAACAACACGCACAAGTCATGGCTGCGCCTGTAGCTCCGCAGATGATTTACGGACAGCCAGAGCCGCGATATGTGCCGCAACAACAACCCGTTGGACCGACGTACGTGTACACTGCGCCTCCGCCAAAGCAGAGCAAACCATCGGCGTCGGCAAATCCCGCTTCGTATTATCCGAACATTTGATGAGCCTCGATCGAGCGTGTATAAAATAGTGTATACGAGTACCTTTACTACGGGCACAATTGTTTTGAATGAAACCAGTCAATTCTAAATCTACAATAACATGTGCTACATCTATCAAGGAGGAACTACTGCAATTCTATTATTAGAGAAATCAAGTATCAGCTCGCACCCACGGAAGCAATCCGCACAAATCGCGCCCTCCGCGTGCGGCGACAAATCTACGTCGCCTGGATCTCCATCGAGATGTAGGACAGCTCTAATGTTTTTGAATTCAAAACCCTTGAAACGAATCGTTTCGACACGACCAGTGACGATTTCGTCACCAACACGCTGCAAACGACCGGACGACTCACCCGGACCAGACATGATGCCACCGGGTTGCAGCGCGTGTGTTCTGTTTGCAACGTCAGCGTCGCGCGCAACTTTCGAGCTTAAAAGCGCTCCTACGCCACCTGTACCAATTGCCAACTTGAACAATCCTTTACGTTCCATCACTTGTTCGGTGACGCCTTGAAATCCATCATTTGCAATCGTGTACTCTAATTCGACGTATGGCACCCCAGAGATAAATGTTACAGGCATCCACGCGCGTTGCACTTCGTTCGACGGTGCGTATTCAGCCGGCTCGATAACTTTAACGGTGACTTTTGGTGCATCTCGACTCCCGGGTATGCGCATTGGCGCATGAATACTCAACACGGTGTGCGCAAAAGCTGGGCACCCGAGAACACCTCCAAGTTCGCCTCCGTTTGGCATTCGCACGGCGCCGTCGAGATTTTGTTCCATGAAAATTGGCTTACTCAAAGTGAACGCCCCGAGACACAGTAGGTCTGCGCTACGCAGTGCCCCTTCCAGTGGCGCTGCGACGCCGCTTATGGCCATCGAACCAAATGATTCCATCAAAACAGCATCGGCGACGCGAGGCGCGATTGCAAAGCCTGCTGTCGCCGTGTCGACTACAAACCATGACGTCGCGTCTTGTCGTTTCTCTGGGCCCTCAACTCGAGGTTTGACAAGAAAATGTCCCCCCTCGCCTCGCATAGCTTCGAGCGGAACACCGTCGGGGTTGTTTTTCAGCAGCCACGATTTTTCTCGAGCCCATTCTACTGCGCCGGCGGGCTTTCTGAACATGGCTTCCGCATCCGAGCGACGCGTGGTGGTTTCTGCTGAAAACACAGTGACTTGTCCTTCGGCATGTATGCGATGCGCAATTCGTGGCACTGAAGTTTGCACGCCACCACCAATGTCTACAGTCTCCCACTTATCAAAAGACCACTGCTCGACGCCGCGTTGATGATAAAACTCAGCACGCCAGGCCAAGCCAGTCGCCTCGTCTACAAAGACGCGTCCGCCGACTCTGCCGCCGTCAACGATGGACACAGCAAATACACTTGTCGGGCAAGATGGGATTTTCGGCGCTGAAGCCGTTCGTCGATCGAAACTACTGCTTCTCGCATTTCCACGGGATTTGCTTGTTGATTTCTTCGCTGTTTCGCCCACCGGTTTCGGCGCCTCCAAACCGTAAAGCGCCTTGGCGCGCTTGGCGTCCATGCCTCGCGCAAGTTGCTTTGTTCTCACCAGCCTTCGAGTGCCCGCATTCCCGATATCGCCCCATGGCATGCCAGTTCGCGCCCACGTCATGAGCATCGACAAATGCGCGCCATCAAGCGCGTCATCCGTCGCGTCGCCGTACCAATTGACGTCCCAGCACTTTTCGCCGTCAAAGCCACTCATCGCGCGAAGCGTCCCGTCACGCAACGACACTTCTTCTACGAACGACTGCGACGACGTCGAACACGGTGGATCAAACGAGAGCGTGAATGTCCCATCGAGACCGTGCGCGCGCACGCGCCCGACCGTCTCAACGTACGCGCCTTGGTCGTTCGGGGTTGCCGCTGACGACGCACACACCACCCGTATGGGCTTGCGACCTCGACGTTGCACGGCGCGCACTGCGTCACCCGCGACGACGCATGCAAACGCATGCGTTGCCATCGCGCGCACAACTCCAATGCGTGCGTGCGTGCGTGCGTACGTGCGTGCGTGCGTGTGAGGTCGTCGTTACGTGACGAATCAACCACAACAACGCCGTATGTCCGACAGTCCAGGTTGACAGATGATTGTTTTTAAAATTCAAGACGCCTGTCGCGACGATGACGACGACGACGACGACAGAGCGCGACGGAGGCGAGGTACAACACGATGCGGTCGAGACCGAGACGTTCGTACCGCGAACTCGACGACGACGACGACGACGACGATGGTAACGGAGACGCGCGTGGACAACAAGGCGTGCAGTATGGTCGAGTGGACGTCAAGCGAGAAACGACGAGACGCAGAAGCGCGCGAGCGGAAGGGAAACCGAGGAAGAGATATACGGAAGCAGGCGAGAATGGCGATGGTGACGACGATGACGACGATGCTTCGTTAGATGACGATGGGGAAGACGACGACGACGATGATTCGGAAGATTTTGATGAAGAAGAAAGCGATGACGAACCCGTGCGACGAAGTTCTCGCGCGCGCGCGACGGTTACGCGTCTGTCTCCCCAGTGGCCGACAAAAGATTCGGATGACGAACCGCCGTTGGACGATGATGAAGAAGAGACGGATGAAGACGACGTCGAGGCGCTTCCGAAATCTTACCCTCGTCGTTCACGTGGCCCACCTCCGGCTCGATATTCGCCGCCCAAGGAACAACAACAGAACGATAAGGCGAATGAAGCGAAGGGTCGTGGTTTGTTTGAGCGAGGCAATCGGAACATTTGGGCGGCAAATGACCGTAAAAATTCGTCGCGCGGTAAATCATCATCCCGTTCTAGGCGTCAATCGTCTGGACGATGGATTGATGACTCCGAAGATTCTGACGACGGCGACTTCAATTTGGGTGCGGGCGCATTGGACGCTGCATTCAAGGCGCCTCCGCCGTATCCACTTGCAGGTGGTGCAGGCGGTGCAGGGCCTTCCGCAGCACCCAATGGCGGCGGTGATGTAAATGCAGAAATCACCCCGATTGCTGTAGACCCGACACTAGCATTTGACGCGGTCGGTGGGTTGGACAAGTACGTAGATTCACTCAAAGAGATGGTGTTTTTACCGCTTTTGTATCCCGAAGTTTTCGCCCGTTTCAAAATGTCTCCACCGAGAGGCGTGCTGTTATATGGCGCACCAGGCACTGGTAAGACGCTCATCGCGAGAGCGCTAGCCGCATCGTGTTCGCGAGCGGGTTCCGAGGTGGCGTTTTTCATGCGCAAGGGCGCCGACGTTTTGTCAAAGTGGGTCGGCGAGTCTGAGCGCCAATTACGATTACTTTTTGAAGAAGCTCAAAAGCGCCAACCAGCAATTATTTTCTTTGACGAACTCGACGGTTTGGCTCCAGTTCGCTCGAGTAAAACGGATCAAATTCACAATTCTCTCGTAGCCACGCTGTTGGCTTTGATGGATGGCTTGGATAATCGCGGGCGAGTCGTCGTGCTCGGAGCAACGAACCGGGTTGACTCTATTGACGGCGCGCTTCGACGTCCGGGAAGATTTGATCGAGAACTTGCATTCCCACTTCCAGGTATTCGAGCTCGAGGAGAAATCTTGCGTATTCACACGAGAGCCTGGGAGCAACAACCGTCTGCGGCGCTCATCGATGACCTCGCGGCGAAATGCGTTGGATATTGCGGCGCAGATTTAAAAGCCCTTTGTACTGAGGCCGCTGTACACGCCCTTCGTAGGCGTTACCCGCAGATTTATGAAAGTGACGAACGTTTAGCGATTGATCCAAAACAAGTCACGCCAAACCGTATTGACTTTAGAGCGGCGCTCGCAGCAATCGTCCCGGCGTCGCATCGGGCTGCTAGAACGCACGCTAGACCGCTGACTGCTCTCCAAAAGCCTCTTCTCGAGCACGTTTTGGAAGAGTGTTTAGAGAAAATTCGGCAAACTTTCCCTCCGGCGGCGTTCATTACTCTCGAAGGTGACGGCGAAGCGGTTGGTGTCAACTCTGGTGCTCGCCAACTCGAAGACGAAGAAGAGGATGATGATGATGATTTAATTTTGGCACAAGCTACCGTCGCAGATCAAGGCGAGGGCGTTGATATCGATGCAAAATTGCCACGGGAATCGGCAGCTACTGCAGCGCTCGAGTTCATGCGTAGACCGCCTTGTCAAAGAACTGCACTGTGCATTCACGGTGAAGAAGGAAGTGGATACACTCAAATGACTTCGGCGTTGCTACACTGCTTGGAACAATTTCCTGTGCACGCGATCGGAATGCCTTCTCTTCTTGGTGATTCTGGTCGCTCGCCAGAAGAAGCTTTGGTGACGGCGGTGACAGAAGCGCGGCGTGCGGCGCCATCCATTTTGTTTCTTCCGGAAATACGTCTTTGGTGGGAGAGTTCGACACCGACGTTGCGCGCGGCGCTCACGACATTGCTTCGTGACATTCCTACCGATTTACCGGTGATGCTTATTACAACGGCTGACGTCGCGAACGTCGACGAGCTTGAAGACAGCTTGCGTGCATCTTTTGCTTCAGTACGCTGGCGTCCAGTATCGATGCCGAGTGAATTCAAGAAGAGCACGTTGCAAACGTTCTTTCATCCATTGTGTGAAGCTGCGTTCAACATTGCACACCGTAGAGATGTCGTTGCCGAGCGCGGAGAAGCACCAACCGCGGGTAACTCGAGTAAGCGAGAGCGAGAAGTCTTGGCGCGAGCTGCGGGAGCTCATGCCAGCGCCAAGCAAACTCGCGTCGTAGCAAAAGTTTCAGAGGCTACGATTGCCGCTGAAAACCACGCGCTTCGGCAACAACGCATGTTCTTACGGGATGTCGTCACAAGGCTCCTCTATAAAAAGACATGGACGATGCTCGCGGCACCAATTACAGATGACGATCTGGCGCAATATAGCGAGCGTGTGTCGAAACCGATGGATCTTTCGACGTTATTGTGGAAGGTTGATGGCGAATGGTATACGACGATTGATGCATTTTTAAGCGACGTTCATCTCATCACGAAGGGCGCGCACGAGTACTGGGGCGATACCACTGATGATCCTGATGGTCGGCAAATGCTCTCCAAGGCGCATGCTCTTGAAGATACCATCGCGCAAATGGTGTCTGCATTGGACCCGCACCTCGTCATGCGTTGCAAGGAAATTCAAAAAGCGCGCGAAGAACGCTCAGCAATTGCGCCGACAGCGTCCATTCGCGAACGCGACGCGCAGCCTGCTACGCAGAAAGCGACGGCATCGGTCAACAGTGGTGACGACTCCAGTGGCAGCGAAAAGCGCATTTCACCTAAAGGCGCTCCAGTCTGGCAAAACCCAAATTTTGTTCCTGATCCAGAAAAGATGGCGCGGGAACTCAAACGCAAGCTCCGCGAAGAACAACAAGAGCAGCCGCCCGCAAAGGAATCCGATCCCATGGAGGAGGATGTCGTGGAACCGCAAGCCGCCGTGGAGCAAGTGAGTAGCGCGTCACTGGTGTCTAATGCGCCACGTGGGCCACCAGCGAAGAGTGCCGAGGAAGTGAATAAGATGGTCATCGCGATTGAAGATAAACTGTGCAAGGACGCTGCGGCGTTGGATTTTAGTAGACTAGAGAGCATTTCAAGTGAAATTGCGCGAATCGCGAAGCGCGTCGCGACGACGGCACAAAGTGATGCAGGCAAGGGTCAATTACGCGTGGATGCGCTGTACCACGCCTTGATGTCTGATTTGTAATTGAAAAATGAAATGAAACTCTTCGTGCGAGGTGAACAACTAACCAGTGAAAAGACTGATGATGGATGAATGAAGTCAACCCCACAGTCTCGCGCGCGCATCGAGGCGTGACAATGACGTGCGCGCATTTCGATCACTCGACGTGTATGCGTGTCATTGACGCCTACGCGAGGGCGAGTGGCGCCGCACGCGACGATGGTGACAGCGACACACGCGCGAAAGAGGATGACGGCCAACAGCGTTGGTTTTGCGCGACGCCCGCGTGTGGGATGTCGTTCACTAATGCGCGAGACGTAGCGTCGCATAGCAAAAGTTCGAAGGGTACTCATCTTGTCTACGTCAAAACTAGTCGACGAAAGCCGTTCACTGTAGTGTGTGAGTCGTGCGCAATTGAAGTTGAGAGCGTAGGCTTGGACGCCGTCACCTACGCGAGAGCTGGGGCTGAAACAGATGCATGCGACGAAGATGCTGCCCTCTATTTAGATTTAGAAAAGCGACTTGCTGATCGTGAACGCTACTTACAGCCATTGCCTCGGGCGAGCTCTTATCGAGCCGTGAAAAGGGCGAAAAGCACTGTTTCGCCGCGAGGATTAAAAGGGAACGTCAACATGGGCAACACGTGCTTTATGGCGGGCGTGTTACAAGCTTTGATGGCGACACCAAGCGTTGCGAATTACTTTCTAGCTGAAAATCATCGTGAGATAAATTGTCATGTGCGAGATTGCGTGGCGTGTGCATTCGATCACTACGTCGAGCGAGCGTTCTCACAAGATGACGACGACGACGGCGATGGCGACAACGAACCGCTCGTTCCTGCAGATTTGCTGCACACTTGGTGGAAGAATGATTTATCGTTTGCAAAGCACGCGCAACAGGACGCACACGAGTTTTTCCTTTTGTTCCTTGAGCTTATACATGCAAATGTGAAAGGTCGATCTTCGAAGACAACGCCGCCGATTTCGGCTCTGGGTGCCGAAGAAGCAAAAAGACGCGGCTTACTGCACATTCTTTCGCTCTCGAAGGTTTCATCGACGACGCGCGCAGAGCGTTCTAAAATGGCGAGTGATGATATTGATAGAAATGATGACGACGACGACGACGACGACGACGGTGATATTTCAAAGTGTCAATGCGTCGTTCACAGTGCTTTTGCGGGAGTTACGCAGTCCGATTTGATTTGCACAGGATGCGGCGCAGTGACGTCTGAAACGTGCGAAGACACAATTGGTCTTTCTCTAGATGTTCCTTTTGCTAGAACAACGTCGGCGGTTGAATTGCTTGATTGTCTGAATGCTTTTACTCGCGTTGAAACCATGGACAATTCTAGTTTTTCGCTTAGGATATGCCCCAAGTGCTCTTCCGCCCAAGGCATGCAGAAACAAATGTCGCTGAAACGCACACCGCGTATGTTAGTTTTGCATCTCAAACGTTTCGCCGCGCGCGGCAATGATGGCTCTAGACAAAAAGACTCAAGCGACACCGCTGAAGATGCAAATGTTGATAGCGACACGTCCGATGAAGACAGGACGCATGCCACCGGGTTCAAGTCACTCGTGAAAACAAACGTGCACGTCGAGTTTCCTCTAGTCCTCGACGTTTCGCCGTTTTGCGCCTCCAACGTCAAGGCGAGACGCATATTTGGAGATGATGACGTTGCGATAAAAGCACAGCGCGCGCATGATGTCAAGTACAAGTATTCGTTGTACGCCGTGATTGTACACTCGGGCGTGTTACATGGCGGTCACTACACGTGTTACGTAAAGCGCGGCGACGGCGAATGGTATTTTTGTGACGACGCATCGGTGCGTCGCGTCGAAATCGACGAAGTGCTTCAAGCACAAGCTTACATGCTCTTTTACGGATAGGCGTGCTGAATGAAGAGTAGAGGAGAATAGATCTAGACTAGACTAGACTGGAACGCAAATGTATGCGAAATTTACAAGAGGCTGCGACAAAGTAGGTAAATAGTAAACGTTAGCTAAATTTGTAAAGGTAAAGGGCGCAATCGGTCAAAGAAGGCGCTGAGGCTATTATCGCGTGGCCCCAAATGGTCAAGCGTTGTTACCTCTGCCGCATGCGTTGTTACCCCGGCATTTGATGATTTCTACCCGTAACTTTTGACAGGGCAGTGGAATTGTGACAGCGAACAATGGAGAGTGGCGAGTGGCGAGTGTGGCCACATCACTTCGCGGGAGTGTTCCGTTCAA